>CEUK01076574.1_pt1 | contig 11173 bp, 8 predicted proteins | sample 356451 | NCBI WGS metagenome assembly CEUK01 (sample SAMEA2622843, study PRJEB7988) | marine metagenome | isolation source: saline water (ENVO:00002010), including
TAAATTAAAATCATGAAACTTACCTAAATCCCCATGAGCTGGCCAAGTTAGTATGCTAGAGGGAATATCATAATTAGGAAAATCTACATTAGGATCACAGTCAGGATCTTGGGTACATTCATACCAAGAATTAAACATTTCTACTTCTGCTCTAGTGGTAATGTAAAACTCATCATATTTTATACAATCATCCGGCTCAATCTCAGCTGGTCCATAATCTAAAGTTCCAATATTTAAGTTTCCAGTTCCTGGAACAGTTGATAAAGGCCCAGTCCAAAAATCATTTCCTTGTCTAAAACGTAAAGCAGCAATTTTTAATTGATTATTAACGTCCATTCCCCCCATCCATAATGCACCAGCATAAATAACTGCCTCACCTGAACCTTTTGGAACTTCATAGGCCGCATCACTCTTTGAACGGTCCTGCCACATAGACCCTCCAGTTTCAATCAATGCAGAAACATTATTAAATTCTAGAATTTTTTTACCTGTTGCAGGAGAGCAATTAGCCGCTTTTAAAACAAAAGTATTATTTGGTTTATTTGCAGTGTTAATTGATTTAGTTGGATCATTCCAAGCCCATGTATTTACACCTATAAAAACCGAAATTGATAATATGATTAATTTTCTATTCATTCTCTTTTTTTAAATAAAATAATTATTAAAAATCCAATTTAGCACCAATTCTAATTTGTCTTGGTATGCCATAATTATATGGATTATTTGCTTTCATTGCGTAATAATATCTGAAAGCTGCTTCATCATTTTGAGTTTGGATGGAATTTTGAAATTGTGCTGCATTTAAATAACCATCATCATCAGCATTTCCAGTAGCTCTATAAACGTTAGAAATATTTAATGTGTTGAATAAGTTAGTAACTAAAAGATAAACATTAAGATTTGCTGTTTTCTTTTTAGTTTCTCCTTCTCCACCTCCAAATGAAAGTGTTATATTTCTATCAATCTGTAAATCAGCTCTAAAGTTCCATGGTTTTCTTGAGCCAAAAGGTTCTCCTTCAAGAACGGCTTGTGGTGGACTTAATAACGCCGCTCCAGTAATTCTTTCTTGTCTAGAGTAAGGAGTTCCAGACGCAAAGTTAGCAACTAAATTAGCTCCAGTATTTTTAAATAATTCTTTACCGCCAACTCTAGGTCCAGTATAATTTTCACCAGATCCATAACGGTAGTCAAGAGCAGTAATAATTTGGTGACGTTGATCGTAAGAATATGGATAAATGGTTCTTAAATTAGGGGCATCTGATGCTATTAAATTTGCAGCAGAAGTTGGATTTGACCCAGTTCCATCAGCAAATTGAAGCGTATATGAGGTTCTTAAAGAAATATTACCAGACCTTCTTAAATCATATTTAACAGTCAACCCTTTTATTGTTCCAAAATCAATATTACCCCATGTTGTATACGTTTGAGGGTAAGCTCCAATTTTATTTACCATAGCCACTTGATTTCTCTGCTCTCTATAAAAACCAGAAATTTTAAGTGATGATTTTGAATTTAAAACTTGTTGAAAACCTAATTCATAATCAATAGTTTTTTCAGGTAATAAATTTGGGTTATTAACTGTATTTATACTTCCAGTTTGTAAATAATAATAATGAGTAGGGTCTAATCTCATTCCAGAAGTTGGTCTTTTTGTCAACACATCATAATGAGCGAAAAATAATGCTTCGTCAGAAATTGGAAAAGAAAAGGCAATTCTTGGCATTATATTAATTTGAGGTGTATAATCTTCAAATGCATTTGAACTCACATTATCATTTGGAGAAACATTTTCTGCCAAGTATGGTTGTGGTACTACATAACCACTAGGAACGATATCTTCAATATCATTTACAGCAACACCTGAAGAAGTATACCACTGATTTTCTAAACGATATCCACTTATAGCTGTAGGGTCTTCAATGTCATTTACATATACTACGGCATTTGTTGGGATATTTGATGGGTGGATAACATTATTACCTCCAATTTCAGAAACTTCAGAAATAGTTCTTGCAGGATACAATGTAAATTCATCTTTAAGCACTGACTGATTAGCATCGTAACGGTCAACACGAACACCAACATTAAAAATTAAATCATCAAATGCGAATTTATCCATTATATATCCAGCTATATAAATAGGTTCAAACGCACCAATTGGCCTTGTGTAATTTCCTAAATCATCTTTAGCATTAAAAAAGTCATCAAAGCTAGGCCTTCCAGAAATCTTTTTTCCAGTATGGTCAAAACCATAGTAAGAAACATAACTGTTACCTTCATTTAATAATTCATCTGCACTGAACATACCTAATGAAAGGATATTAGGGTCTAATGCATCAACATTAATAAATTCAGTACCATCAGGATTCATGCCTAATTGATTTCTTAAGTTATAATCAAAAAAAGATTGAGCATCATCACCAGAATAGGCGCCAGGTGCCCCATTTAACGTTGCAAAATCAACTTGAGTTAAAGATCCAAATGTGGAAATAGTTGGATTGCTTTCGTCAAGTGCCCGTCCATAATCAGTGTGAGAATTGGCAAGTTGTCTCATTATCTGCCATAAACCAACAGGTGACACACCAAAATATCTATCTGTTCGTTGTTCATATTCAAATCCAATAGATATTGCATGATCTCCAATATCAGCAGAACCAACAGCTGTGATTCTAAACTGAGTATTGTCTGATTTACTAGACCCATTGTAAGAATAACCAATGTTTCTCCATAAATCATATACGTTTCTTGGACGTGCACCATTTAACAATGCCCCTCCATCTTGAAGTTGTGTAAAGTTTTCATAGTTTCCTACAACATCATCATAAAGGGTAAAATATTGAGCAGTAATTGCACCCATATCTGCATTAGTTTCTGAAATAGTAAAAGTAACTTGATCATCATTAACTCCTGATTGAACACGATCTATCACCCCATTGCTGTCGTAATCAACAAATTCATAAGAATTAGATTTATCTATGTCAAACTTACCTAAATAACCATAGTTAAAATAATTATCTCCGTGAGTATCGTCCTCTACAAAACCATAATTTTTAGAATAATCTACCATTATAGTGTAGAAAGCATTTTGAATTCCAGAACTTTGTTCAGAATCTTCAGATATGTTTTGAAAACGTTGTGTAAATTTCCCATATGCTCTCCAATCAAAATCTCTGTAATTAGCAAGGTTATCATAATTTAATATTGCGCTTGACCATGAAGCTCCATTTCTATCTGAATAGGCACCAGAAGCTCCAAAAGATAAATTAATGTTTGGACCAGCATTAACATCTATTTTACCAGCAAGAGAAGCATTAGTTCTTGCCACGTTTTGTCTATACTTAACCTTTTCAAAATCACTTGGACTTAAGAAATCAGTATTATAAAATGCGCCAAAACCTAAACCTGTCGGTCTTAAAGGACCTAAGCTGTCTGGATTAATCAAATTAGCTCTAACTTCAGGTTTAAGCCTATATTGATCAATAGCAACTGGTCTTGGATCCAAAACATTACTAAAATTTCCCGAAAGAAAAAAGCCTAAAATAGGATCTGTTTTTTTTCCAGTACTGTCCTTTTTCATTAATAAAGGTCCTGAAAAAACGCCCTCAAAAAGATTATATCCATTATTATCAAGACCATAAACATCTTCACCAATTGCAAATCCAGAAGTTACAGCTTCAAAACCACCAAAATATTGTCGAGATGCTCCTCTAGTTGTAATGGATATAATACCCCCAGTTGCATCCCCAAAATTTGCTGGAACACCACCAGTCATTACACTAACTTCTTCAATAGCAGATTTTGGAAGACTAGTAGAACCCCTAACCTTAATTCCATCAATATAATAAAAAGTAGATCCAGATCTAGAACCCCTTACAGATGTAATATTACCATTAGCATCCGATTGAACTCCACCAACAGTACTTGCAATAGAAGCAGCAGACCTACCAGGCATTCTTGCTAAATCCTCCCTAGTTACTGTTCCACCAGAAGCACCACCATCCTTATCGATCAATGGGACCTTATAAGAAACCACCTCAAACTCTTCTAACAATTCGGATGCTTCCTTTAATTTAATTGGAGATAAAGGCAATAATTTTGCTCCTTTTACAATTAAACCCTCTAACTTATAAGTTTGATATCCAACAAATTTTATGACTAAATCATAGCTTCCTGCAGAAATGTTGCTTATTTTAAACTGTCCGTCAAAATCGGTTTGAGCCCCACCCTTAAGGTTTCCATTTTGATACAATGCTACATTTACAAAAGGAAAACCATCGTCAAGTTCATCCAAAACTTTCCCTTTAATACTACCTCCTGAAGGTTGTGCATAAGAAGAAAATGTAAATATAAAAAGTGTTATTGTTGATAGAAGTAGTTTTTTAATCATGTTATTAAAACGTTTGTAAAACTTAAATTTCTTGTTTATATAAGATACACAAATTAAACAAATATTAACGAATTTTTAACATTTTTAACAATTAATTTTCACTTAATCATTAATCAACAACATCTCTTTTCCGCTTAATTGAATTGCTTTCTTTGTATTTCCACTTGTACCAAAAAGGTACTAACTTGATTCCTTTCTTAAGTCTTTTTGATTTTTTTAAGGTCATTTTCATCCGCTTCCTAGTAGGTTTATCTTGGAGTTTTAAATGAGCTTTAATCAATTCTTTTTTTGCTTGTTCTTGCTCTTTTTTTTCGTTTTTTTTAGCCTTATTAATTTTTTTTAATTGTTTTTTCTCCTGAGAAGATATCTTTGTTGTGTTGTTGTGACTAGCTAAATAACCTCTTTGAACACCAACTAAATGTTGACAATGAAGACTTAAACTCATTGACAATAAAATAAAACAACTAGCAATTCGTTGAAATATAAAATAACTATTTTTACATGAAATCATGAAACCGTTAAATTACATAATTTTATTTTTATTGATCTTATTATCAAATGGATGCGTTAAAAATCAAAATATTGTTCCATATGTTTATGTAGACTTATATGTAAATATTTCACTTCCTAGTTATTCTTCTTTAAATGCCATAGGCGGGTGGACATATGTAAGTGGAGGAAGTCGAGGCATCATTATATATCGTCAAACATTTGATACATTTAGTGCTTATGATAGGCATTGTACTTACAATGCTGACAACCCCTGCGGTGAAGCATCAGTTGATTCATCTGGAACTTATGTTGAATGTGATTGTGATGGAAGTCAATATCAATTATATGATGGTTTAGTTATTCAAGGTCCTGCGGGATATTCATTAAAAAACTACAGGACATCATATAATTCATTTACTAATCAGTTACATATTTATAATTGAAATTAAAAAAACATTACATATTTTTTTTAACATTAATTATCTGCATTAACAGCGTTAGATCTCAAAACTCTAACCAAAACAGCATCTCTTTTGGAATGGCTAATCCAATATCATTATTAATGAAATCCGATTCAAGTATTGCTTATTTCTTAGACCTCACAAGCAAAATAGACTCTAATAAATTCATGAAAATTCACCTTAAATCATCTTTAAATTATAATTCACCTATACTATTAATCGAGAACTTTTTAATTTCAATTGGAAATGGTAAAGTTTTAAAAACTGAAGAAAAAATTTACAATTGGGGGATAGGAAAAGATGCCTACTTTAAAATGAATTTAAGAAGATATAAAATATCCAAAGGTTCTCAATCATTATGGGAAACAGAGCTATATGGTTTTGGTTTTCAATTTTACACCTTTTATGATAGATTTATAAAAAACAATTGGTGGTTTAACGCAACTCTGTATTTAAATTTAGGATTAAATCAAGAATATTTAAGCAATTCTATTTCAAATAACAATGCTCAAGAGTTATGGAGACTAAAAATTGGTGCTAACCAATTAATAAATTTAGGGATAAAGAAAACATTTTAATTATTAGATTTAAAACGAATTACATCCTTGTCTTTTGAAGAAAAATCTAAAGTGTTATTTTCTGGGAGAACATCTGCAAGTCTTGTTGAAGGATCAATAATTATTTGTTGAATTTCATCTTTTGAAAAATCAATTTCAAATTCATATTCAGGATAAACCCAAGGCCAGTCAGATAAAAAAGTTACTTTTTCACCAATAATATCTTTTCCTTTTTGACCTCTCATAATTCTCAAAGGAATATTATACCAATGAATTTCTCCATTTTTTAATTTAACACATACATCAATAGGCATAGGCATATCGCCTATCCTTTTAAGAGTTATTTTAGTCTTTTCACCGAGTTCTATTGCCTCATTAATGCTGTAGTCTATAGTATTAATGGTGTTAACAAATTGTTCGAAATACCAATCTAGTTCAAGTCCACTTGTTTTTTCCATTACTCTTTTAAAATCAGTTGGAGTTGGGTGTTTAAATTTCCATTGATTAAAATACTCTTTCATGCCAATTTTAAGAAAATCATCCCCTATTACATATCCAAGTTGTGATAAAAAAACAGCTCCCTTATTATAAGCACTCACGCCATAAACATAATTTTTTTTATAAAAATCTGCATGAGTAGACAAAGGTTCTTGGCTATCTGAATTAGCTAAACGAATGTAACTTGCGTATTGTCTAGATACCGGATTTAAAACCTTTACACCATACAAATGATTTAAAGTTTGATATTGAGCATAAGTACAAAACCCTTCGTCCATCCATTCATATTTGGCTTCATTTGTAGCTAATAAACCTTGAAACCAACTATGAACTGACTCATGAACAGTAACACTTATTAAACCTTTTAGACTTCCGCCAGCTGAAATTAACGTACACATAGGATACTCCATTCCACCATCGCCACCTTGAATAATAGAATAATTATCATAAGGGTATTCACCATAATTTTCATTTACATAATGAAAACAATTTTTTGCATAAGACTCCAATTTTAGCCAATTGTCATTTAATGAGTCGTCTTTGTGAATAAAATGAAGCGTTGTACCATTATTCAATTTAGTAGTATGATGAATGAAATCTTTATCTGCAGCCCAAGCAAAATCATGAACATTTTTTGCTTTAAACCTCCAAGTTAACTTTTTTGAATTTGAAGTTTTAATTGGTTTTGATGAATCTTCATAGCCATGACCTATTTCCTGTTTGTTCTGTAAGGTTCCAGTAGCTCCAATAGTATAATCTTTATCCATGGTGATATTTACATTGAAATCTCCCCAAACTCCGTGAAATTCTCTACCAATATAAGGATTAGAATGCCAGCCTTCTATATCATATTCGCACAACTTAGGATACCACTGGGTCATTGAATAGGCCACCCCTTCAGAATTAAACCTTCCTGTTCTTCTTATTTGAATGGGAACTTGGCTTTTAAAGTCAATTATTATTTTAGTTGATTTCCCTGAGTTTAGAGAATTATTTAAAGCCACTTGCATAATTGTTCCATCAATATTATAGGAAAGTTCATTTCCTTTTTTATCTGTTATAGATTCAATTTTATGATACCCGATTTCATTTGAATTTAAATTTGATATTCTATCCATAACCCTATAATCAGGATCTTCAATTGTTCTGGATCTAACATCCATCATTGACCCAGGCTGAAATGCATTGTAGTAAAGATGAAAAAAAACTTTATCTAATTTATCTGGCGAATTATTAGTATAAACTATTTCTTGATGACCTGAAAATTGATGTAACTCATCATTAAAATCAATATCCATATTGTATACCACTTTTTGCTGCCAATAACCTTGTTGACTGTAAAAAAACTGTGCTGAAATCGCACAAAAAACAAGAGTTGCTATCCTTTTAATCATAAAAATTGTTCTCTTTTTAAGTTCAACCATTCTAAAGTACTGTTGCAAAAAATATCATTTACAACCTCATAATCTAAATTCATGTCATTAATAAATGCTCCTATTTCTAAATCTCCTAAAGGAAATGGATAGTCACTTCCTAAAGTTACTCTTTTTGGCCCTTGCATTTTAAGTATATATTCTAACATTAAAGGATCATGAGTTATGCAATCCACCCAAAATTTACCACAATATTCTCTAGGATTAATTGGATTATCAATTGCCACTAAATCTGGACGACAATTGAATCCATGTTCAATTCTCCCTAATGTAGCCATAAAAGATCCGCTTGCATGACAAAAATTAACTCTTAATTTAGGATATTTATCAAAAACTCCTCCAAAAATCATTGAACACATGGCTCTTGAAGTTTCAGCAGGCATTCCAACCAACCATGGAAGCCAATACCTCCCCATATGTTTAGACCCCATCATATTCCATGGATGAACTAAAACAGCTAAGTCAAGTTTTTCACAAGCATCCCATATTGGATAAAATTCAGGTTCATGAAGGTTTTTATTTTCAATGTTTGAACCTATTTGAACACCTACAAGGCCAATCTCTTTGATTCTATATAATTCCTTAACTGCTAAATCAGGGGATTGCATTGGCAAAGTTCCAAGCCCTATATAGTTCTTTGGATATTTTTTTATTAACTCTGCAATATCATCATTTAAATACTTAGCAACTTCTAAACCATGTTCTGGTTTTGCAAAATAAGCAAACAGCACAGGTATTGTACAAACTACCTGAACAGAAGTGTTAAATGCTTTATATTCATCAATTCTCACATTAGGGTCCCAACAATTTTCATTTATTTCTCGAAAAAACTTATCACCTTGCATCATTCTCGCCCAACTCTTCCTATGGTGATCTAGCCTTATAAACCCATCATATCCAAACTTCGCTTCCCAATCAGGTAAGTTTTTAGGCATAATATGGGTATGCATATCTATTTTAAGCATCTTATTTAGTTTTCTCTTTTTTCTGGAACCGGATCATATCCGCATCCACCCCAAGGGTTGCACTTTATTATTCTTTTTAACCCTAAATATAAGCCTTTTAAAATCCCATGATTTTTTATTGCTTCAATAGAATACTGAGAGCAAGTTGGAGTATACCTACAAGATCCAGGAAATAAAGGTGATATTGCTTTTTGATATATTCTTATAAGTAGAATAAATAAAAACTTCATTAAGATTCAAATTAAAGACCTAATTTCTTTCTCAAGTCTTCAGAGAGAGCATCTTTATGAATCATAATATTCATTGTCTTATATTTTACATATGGAAATGAAGCGTAAAAATAACCATCACAATCATTTCTTGTAGCACCCCATGAATTTTTAACAATAAAATATTTTGTTCCTTTTTGGTCCTTAACTAAACCTGTAATGTGCATTCCATGATCGTCAGTTGTTGTCTGAGAATCATACCCATTTTGCCTCATTTCTTGGGTAATTACTTTTTCCTCAACTGGCTCGTCAAAACAATTTGCAATTTTTTCTGCTCCAGCGTCACTAAAATGCTTATTATCTCTTCCTCTTGATTTTATTGTTGATTCATCAGCAGGCACAATGGCTAATCCATCTCTAAATGAAAAACCTTTTTCTGAAACATCAGCTCCCCAAGCAAATGAATATCCATTATTAATAGCATCTTCCATGACATTCATAAACTCATCTAGTGGCAGATTATAACATTGTTGCATTGCCCAATTATCAGGAACTTCTAACATAAATGAAGAATAAAAAGGATGATGAGTATAAGACGTTAATGAAACATAGTCATCCATATTCAGCCCTAAAAATTTCGCAAAAGAATTTGGGGTATATTTTTTTCCATCGTATTTAAATTTAAAATCTTCAGTGTTATCTGGTAAATCTCCTAAATAGGCATCTACAACTTCAGTATATGCTTTTTTCCAGTTAGGAGTTAATTTATCTTTTTGAGGCTTATTTTTTAATACTTTCAACATCGCTTCTAACATCCCATTCATCTCAGAATGATTATGAGTTTTTTCACCATATTCTAACCCTTCGTATGCGTCAATTGGAACAATTCCATGCCTTTTAATAACCCATGGAATATCATGAAATGCCCCACCTGGACCAAAGTTGAAATTTCCATACATTCTTAGGTAATTAACACCCTTTCCAATATATGCATTACGAACAATATACATAGGAGACAAATCAACTTTTGGCCCCCCCATTCTAATTACTTCAGATTCCATAAAAGATAAAGATGACCAACTCCAACAAGTTCCTGTTCTATCCTGACTTTTAACATCCGTTGCTTCAATGTCTTTAAGAATGGTGAATTCATATTTACCTCCCTTTTTATTAGTGATTTTTTCCTGAGAAAAAAGAGTAATTGAACTAACAATTAACGCTGCTATTAATATTTGTTTTTTCATGTTATTTTTAAGTTTATTCAATAATTATTTTTTTTTCAACTGATCCATCACTATAAGTATTTATAATGATAATATTTTTTTTATTTAAAACACTTCTTCCTAATATGTCCCACGAATTTACAATAGTTTTGGGATTTTCTTGAAATTCTATACCAACGGGGTTATTTTGGTTTGAAAGTTGTACATCTAAAATAGTTGCTACATTATTGTTTACAGCAACATCGATTGTTTTGGATTTGTATCCATTTTTACTAAATGTGACTTGATAGTTTCCTTGAATTAAGTAACGGTGATAATTTCCAACTGGAAGATCTGAATAAACATGAGAACTGTCTACATCATGACCTATTATTTCTACTTTGGCTTCAAGAGGATTACCAGTAATGCTATCAGTAATCACACCTCTAAGACCATATGTAGATTGTTCAATATAATTTATAAGTGAAGGCGAATTTGCATTCCAGTAATAAGGCAATTGACTGCCAGGAGGAATTTTGTTTGAAGAAAGCTCTAAAGTTGCCTCTCTACAAAATTTAAAATAATTCATAAAGTCTTGTCTTCCACCATTTATTTCATACCAATCCCATCCGTTTGTAATTCCATTATTTAAATCGTTAAAATAACCATTATTAGAATTAACGTGAGCTGTATCAGCGTATTGAGCAGAAACGTGTTGCCACCAATCGTCATCAGCAGTGAGATTGCTCCATCTGTCCCATGGATAATTAAAAACTTCAGCTCCAGTATGTAAATTACAGGCTAAATTAAAACGAACTGAATCTGCAAGGTTTATAAACATTACTGTTTCATCTTGCCAAGGGTTACCATCGGGATTAGGGCCATCTAAAATGTCTGGGTAATTTCTGTTTAAGTCGACAGAATTGGCATTATATCTTGTTGCCCCAGAAACAGAATTATCATTAACAG
>CEUK01160421.1_pt1 | contig 11166 bp, 10 predicted proteins | sample 356451 | NCBI WGS metagenome assembly CEUK01 (sample SAMEA2622843, study PRJEB7988) | marine metagenome | isolation source: saline water (ENVO:00002010), including
AATTCCTCCGCTTTGGTAATAGAGTTCTTTTCCAGCCAAGGCAGGTAGGACAAAAATCCCGCTACCTACCATTGCAGAAAGAGATAGAATGACGGCTCCAAAAGACCCTACAGACTTTTTCATGTACGATGTGAAATCAAACAATTGGGTTAAATCAACAAATGGTCTTCTATCCAAAATCTCACCCTAAATTAGCAATTACTTTCATCTCAACTGCAATGGGAGTTGGAAGCGCAGAAATTGCGAGAGTAGTCCTAGTGGCTTGTATATCGGTGAAGAATCTCGCATAAACTTCGTTATAGCCTTCAAAATCTCTGTCCATATTGATTAGGAAAGATGTGACGTCGACAATATCCCCTAATTCTGCTCCACTAGATTTCAGAATCGCTTGAATATTCAAGATACAAGCCTCAGTTTGCGCGCGTATATCATAATTTAGAGGATTTCCATTTTCATCTTTAATCGGACCACCTGGGATATCATTGGTAATAGGTTGTCGAGGTCCTACTCCACTAAGAAAAACAAAATCACCCACACGTCGAGCATGAGGGTATGCTCCAACAGCAACTGGTGCATTTTCAGAGATTATCACATCTTCATTCGAATTCACTCTAACATCCCCTTAGCCAGAACATTTCTATCACCGTGGTAGTATTCCACATCGTCTTCATCAAACTCTTTGTCTCCGATAGAGCCTCCAGATGGAGTGAGTGTAATTACTGCACCACCACTTCCGTGTAGTGGCTCATAAGCCAACACATCTCCATGGTAGTTGTTGTGTTGTCCCATTGTGGATGCCATAAACCAAGCGGGTTTGTACGCTACAACTTTTTGGACACGTATTTGACCGTGTATGTCACGACTCAATTGGCTCAAATCTTCTAATCTTCCATCAGCGAAGAATTCTAAAATTTTCTGATTCCAGTCATCATCTTTCTGAGAGTGAATCCTATCTTCTGAAGGATCGATATGTTCAGTAAACATTCTATTTGATAGGCTAGATACAACTACTACTACTGCCTTTTTACCTTGTGAATGAAGAGTATCTCGAGCGGCTTTACCTAACACAATGGTCTCCGATCTGTTGGCGTACATATTACTGGAAAGAATAACAGCTGGGATTCTGTTTTCAGGATTTAACAAACTGAGTGCTACTACAGAACCTGTGTCTATAGGAAATCCATCATATGCTACTGTTCTAGCATATAGCCCCCTTGCTACTGCAGCATCTTTCATCGAGTTTGCAAAATCAACATCTATTGAGAATTCATATGGCATACTCCCAAGATAGTGAAAATCATCATCTACATGAGTCCATACTGGCTTTTCTAATGCTTGAATTTGGTGCCCTACCACACTTGGCCATGTAGTGGAATATACCAAAATAATATCCGCATCACTTTCTTTGATTTTTTTAGCACAGTTCTCGAAAGCTTGTCTCAAATTTCTATATCCTGAATTTCCATCAGGGCATAGTAAAGGGTGAGGATGAGGTGGGCAATAAATCCCAAACAAAATTGGTTCGTCTTCCATATAATCACCTAGAGAACCAATTCTCTCGTTTGTTCATTTGGGTCCCAACATGCGACTAAATTTCCAGTCCCGATTACAGATTGGTAACCATAGATTTCTGCTGGATATTGAGGAAATTCTAGAGCCGACATCATCCATGTAAAAGCTCCTGCATCGGTCTCAGCAATAGTTTGTTCAGTATACTCTGGTAGAATGTCTACTACTTGTTTCATCTTTCCTTCTCTCATCATTTCAATCAGTTTCATGTCCCAAACGTAGTTGCTATGGTTGTAGATATGTTCTTTGCTCATATCTTCGGGTAACGGGGCTTCAGTAGTGAAATGCCGATGTGATAGACTATGACTACTTACCAAGACGACTTTCTTTCCACTTTCTTCTATCGCCTTTTTACATGCTCTTCCTAATGCAGCCGATTGTTCATTCATTACTTCTGCAGAATAGTAGTGAGTATTTCGATTACTAGAGATTGTGACAATCGGTTTATCCCAACTTGGATTAAGTAGATGGCAACTTACTATTGTACCATAGTCTACCCTAAAATCAGGATTTCTCATCATTTTTGTAATTATTCCAGAATTAGCGGCTTCGTCGTGCATGGCCTCGGCTAATTCAACATCTACCGTTAAATCATAATTGAAACGAAACAGATTTGGAAAGACAGGATCAACCGATTTAGATTTAAAGTGTGGTAGCCCAAGAAAGTGAGTTCCAATATATGTCTGCCAATGGGGTGTAAATACAACCATAGCATCATAATCCATAGTTTTTAATTTCCTTGCAAGACGTTGATATCCCCATCGAAGGGTTTCCCATCCACCTTCTGCATAGGCTTCGTTTTGTTCGGGGTTCTCTGCATATACCAAATGAGGTGGATGTGGGGCAAGAGCACCGAGTACAATTTCACCGGCCATGACATCCGGATAAATTTCAAGCACATCAATTCACTGTTTGAATGATACTAGAATAGACAGTATTGAATGGTTGATTAATCAACGGATGGTTATGAGATGGAGCCGAATGCCCATGGGTCTTGCCTTTGGTCCATTTATCCTTTCCATGGCAATTTCCTGTTTCATAATGCTAATCGATTTTATTCCCCCATTTGAAGTAAAGAAACCTGTATTTTCATTGATATTACTTACTCCCATGATGTCGATTTTGCCAATAATTCACAGTGATCCTCAGGGGAGAGGTAAAGAAAGAATTTTTGGAGGAATATTAGGTCTCCATTTGAGTTATTGGCCAATTGCTATTTTTGCATTACTTTGGCCAACGATTGTTGGATTTCTATGGTTAATTCAGTGTCTCAGTATATGGCGTTCATCTTACCCTGCGTTTAGGATTGGAATTTGGGCGGGAATGGGTGCATGCACTGGACTGGTCATTGGGAAAATTGGTGTAGAAGTGTTAGGGCCCTCATTTTTGATTACTATTGCTCTTTTTGCAACATTATTCCCTTCACTTTATTGGATGATTGGTAAATTACCCGAAGATGAAGAAGAATAAATTAGTCATCCATAATACAAATGTTAGAGGCTTCTGAATAAAATCCTAAACTCCATTTTCCACCTTCTCTCCCTAATCCACTATCTTTTACTCCACCGAAAGGGACCCTTAGGTCTCTATGAAGCCAGGTATTTATCCATACCATTCCAGTATCCATTCTCTTGGCAATTTTTTTCCCTCGAACTGAATCATTAGTCCAAATACTTCCAGCTAATCCATATCTGGTATTATTCGAAATTTTAACTGCTTCTGCATCATTAGAAAAACGATGTAAAGTTACTAATGGGCCAAAAATTTCTTCAGTTGCACATCTTGATTCGTGAGATAGTCCTTCAACTACTGTAGGACTAATCCAGTTTCCACCTTCAAATTCAGTTCCTATTTCTGGAGTTTCTCCACCGGTAAGTATTGTTCCGCCTTCCTCAATTGCTAAATGGACATAAGAACTGACTTTATCCAAATGTTGAGGGCTGATTAATGAACCTAAATCTGTATTCTCATCATTTGGGTCTCCTATTTTTAGATGATTTACTGCTTCTACAAATTTGTTTTTGAAGGATTCATAAATAGAATCCTGAATTAAAATTCGACTTCCACAGAGGCATACTTGTCCTTGATTCAAGAAAGATGCGCGAACTATGGAACCCATATGTAAATCTAAATCACAATCGTCAAGAATAATAGTTGCATTTTTACCGCCCAATTCCAGACTTATTTTTTTGAACGATGCTGCGGCATCTCTTGCTACGATTGAACCAGTAGAAGTTCCACCTGTAAATGAAACAAACCTGACATCAGGATGAGAAACAAGTGAAGCCCCAGCTTCAATACCAGTTCCATGAATTAAATTTACTACCCCATCAGGTAGACCTGAATCTTTGATAACTTGCATCAATAGATTAGCAGTCATAGGTGTCAATTCACTAGGTTTGCAGATTACGGTATTGCCCATCCCAATAGCCGGTGCAACCTTCCATGATAGTAAGTAGAGAGGAAGATTCCACGGAGTGATAAGTGCCCCTACGCCAACTGGTCGTCTGATTACATGGTTAGTGGCATTTTCCATTCTAAAATTTTCTTCTTCTAATTCTCTAATTTGTTGTGCATAGAACCTAAAGTTTGTAATTGATCTTGTGGCATCTACATCTCTAGAAATTCTGATTGGTTTACCAGTGTCCATTGATTCTAGTGAAGCAATTTCATCAAATCGACTTTCTAGTGAATTGGCAATTCGATCTAACCAATCTGCCCTTTCATATTTGGTTAATAATCCCCAATCTTCCCCGGCCTTTTTGGCTACTCTTACCGCATTATTCACATCTTGATGATTTGATTTAGGTATTCGAGAAATGATATTTCCTGTTGATGGAGCATAGTTTAGTATCCATTCTCCATCAACTGCTTGAACTTCGTTGCCACCTATATGGTTGGGGACATCAATCAACTTATCACATCCTCCCCTCATTTCCATGTGGGTTTCTCGCTAGATCATCGTGATTTTCTAATATCTGAAATCTATCTTGGTCAGGATCCCATTCATCCCAAGTTACTACGGTTTCAAGTTGTTTAAGGTACATTTCAGGGACGATGCCGGGAACAATGAATGCCTTTTGCCTATGCAACGGATATGGATTTCTTAACTGAATTCCTAAGACTCCTAAAACTGCACGTGCGACATACCATGTTGCTTGACTATTCCATCCATGGGCGATTTTTATCACAATCCCGAGTCCTTTGGGCCAGTCGTCATGTTCAATTGCAATTCCTAACAGTCCATCTGCACCTTCCTTGGCAAGAACACGCCCTTCACCAGCCTTGATAATGGTAGAATCCAGCCGATTAAATCCACCTATCAAATCGGGGTGTTTACACATCGCGTTCCAAATCCAATCATCATTCTTCGTTCTGACTAATGCTGAAAAAAGAGTTGCTAATTCATCCACCGTATTCGATACAGTAGGCAAGCCACATCCATCTTTTGCAATCCTAAGAGGCTTCCAATCAGGGTGTAACATTGAATTTAGTAGGTCAATAAAATCTCTGAACCACGATGAGGTAGGTAAAGTGTATCCTGCTCGGTTGATTCCTTTCAGGCGCAGTGCTCGAAGAAGTGCAGCATGTTCTCCTGAACATGTATGAAACCATCTTCTTGGCCTCCGAACCTGCCTCCCAAATTGAACTAACGGAACATCCAGAGGACATTGCATTAATCCCCATTCTGATTCAGTGAGAATACTCTGAGCCGTTGCAACGTGTTCCGTGTCTCCATTATGAGATGAGCATGCTATAGCTTTCTGTTTATCAGTCAAGACATCATCTAAAACATCGGTGAAGATTTTCATTAGTAACGGCTTCATCATCGATCTACCATATACCAATACATTTCCACCAAATGAATGAATCACCTCGTCCCCATGAACCCAAGAGATTGCTCCATGTATGGTATTTTCAGAAACATCTAATCGTCTGAAATCAACCAATGGCTCCCATTCCACATCTCTACCAGTTGGGATCCCTTCGTGTTTTTCACCTAATGGATTAGAAGGATATATTCTTGATCCTGGTCGCCCATGAGAAACAGAAGATGGGCGGTCTTGTTCACTCATTTTAGGCTCCCTCTATCCTCGGTTTTACTTTCTCCATGAAAGCCACCATATTTCTGATTACTCTTTCAGAATCATGATTGAAAAAATCAAACCAACACATGATTCTATCTTCTGGGTTGAAACGTTCCAGAATCTGATTAGCTACTTCTTCAGCATTCCCAATAACTGCATTATTGGTGGCTTTTTCTACCTTTTCTGGGTCTATTGTCCCATCCAACGCAGACCAATAAGAGTGTAGTGCATCTTTTGCTTCTTTCTTTGCAGCCTCGGATCGCTGTTCTGGAGTAAGACCCTGCTCTTCATTCAGAAATATCATTAGAGTTCTTGGCATCATTCTGCGTTCCCATTTCCCACCGTCAAGATGATAGTTTTCAGCCATTCTTTGGTGTGTTGCATTAATTACTTCTGGTGGAGTTATACTAAGATTAAACACCTGAACTGGCAGGAATTTATTTGCGAAAATTTGAGTATTTGGGTCATGAGATCCTAAAACGAGATTCAATCGTTCACGAGGCCAATGTTGTGGAATAATTTTGAGATTTTCGAAGGCATATCTTTTCGCGATTGAAACTTTGTCCGGAATTGTGGGTAAATTGTATTCATTTTTGGCTGCAACTTGAACTTTTTTCCATTCATCCTCTGTTTTGAAATCGTTTTCTGTTAGTACTGTTGATGCGATATCTTCTGAGGAAATGGAGTCACCACGTAAAAGTCGTAATAAAATTTCAGTAGCTTCTCTAAAAATTCTACTTCGTAAAACTGACCAAGCAGCACTCTCTACCGAATTTCTGGGCACTATTCCATATGGTCTCGCCATGAATTCAAATCGTCCTGCACTGAATCCGATATGCACTTTTCGATCATGTTCTTCTAGGCCTAACAGTTGACAAAAATTCCCTATCCTCTCTGCCGTAGTAATCGGCCCTCCATTCGCTAAAATACTCAATACTGCGCTCCCAATCTCTATTCTTTTTGTTCGAGAAAATGTTGCACCAGCGAGTTGAAAGAAGTCAGTACAAAGTCCAATTTCTCCCGGAAAATGAGGGACAACTGGGTTTAGATTAGTCTTCTGAGTTTCAGTCGAAAGATGAGCTTGTGCTATCCAAGCGATTCCGTAGCCCAATTTATCTGCTGCTTGAACTTGATCAAAGTAATTCCGCATCATGGTTTGTTCATCTGGCATGTATCCCGAAGAATCAGGTGTCTGACTGATGGAGAGAAATACATCGAACTCCATATCCATTCTCACCTGCCTTCTGCACTTCATAGTTCGTGTTTTTACTCTTGCGAATCTAAAGAGTCTATCATTTCATCGAGTCTATTTCTCAATGCCTCTGGTACTGGTCTCTCTAGATGAATAAAAAGGACTACAGCTGCTTGAAGATTTTCTAATTCTAGTGAAATATTTTCTGTTAAGTGCCCCAAATCTGCAAGCCCCCAGTGTGCGACAATTTGTGTTGAAATATCCTCCATTTCTCTTCCAATCTCAAGAGAATTCTCCAGTCGTTCATTTGCTTCATCTAGACGATTAATCTGAATTAATGCATGACTAGACAACGACAATGAATGAGCGCATTCTAACATTTCTTCTGCCATTTGGTAGGTTTCAGCAGCGCGATCAAAAAATGCCAAGGCATCCTCAAATTGATTTTGATCCATTGCAATTTCTCCTAAACTGTGAAGACTATTTGCCGTACCAAGTACATCTCCAATTTCTTCTTTCGATGCAAGACTTCTAACAAATGAATCTCTCGCACCTGCTATATTTCCGAGTGCTTTTTGATGAATTCCTTCTAATTGTTCGATGTTTCCAATTAACCTAATATTTCTCAGGTCTTCTGCTGCATCTCTCGCTTCCTGTAGAGCTCCTAACAATCCTACATCAATGTGAATTTCTTGATCATCAAGTTTCGCTTCTTGAATGCGTTGTAATGTGTCACTGAGTTTTAACCGTGCAATTAAGAACAAAGCCCAAGCCTCAGATTCTTTATCTTCGTTATACAGTGCCTTTGCATGACCAGAAAATGCTAGTTGTTCACAAATTTCCATCCTTTCAAGATCTAATGCCATTTCTGCCAAAGCCAACAACGTTTGAGTGGATACACTTTCTTCAATACCTTGTCCTTCTGCGATTGCCTGTAGCAATGAAGCAGCGGCTTCAGGACTTAGCGTATCTTCCATTTTATCCCTCAAATTGATCTCATTCTTCCGCCATCAACTGCTAGGCTGACACCTCTAATCCCCCCTGATTGAGGTAGACAAAGGAAAGTAATCGCAGATGCAGTTTCCATTGGATTAATTAATCTTTGAATTGGAACCTGAGACATCCATCCTTCATGAATCTCAGCTTTACTCTTTCCAGTTTTTTCTTCAATTGAATCTGCAAGAGAATCTAATCTCCCAGTATCTGTAAACCCTGGAAGAATATTATTGATGGTAATACATGTAGGCAATTCTAAATTAAGAGATTTAGCCCATGATGCCATCGCTCCTCTGAGAGTATTTGATAATCCAATGTTTGGTATAGGTTCTCTAACAGACGTAGAAATAATATTTACAATTCGTCCGATTCCGGCCTCTTCCATAGAAGGAACAACCCTTCGCGTGATACTATGTGCGGCAAACAAATGCCGCCGGAATGGAGCATCAAATGCTTGGGAATCATTGGAAAGCAGTGGTCCTCCAGGTGGGCCTCCTGCATTATTTACCAGAATATGTACTGGTCCAGCATCTAGAATTTTAGAAATTGTTAGTTGAATTTCATCTTCGTTTTCAAGGTCTATTTTTACAGATTCAACACCCACAATTTCGGGTGCAGTTCGGCTCAATCCAATTACGTCAGCACCACATGATGCAAACATCTCTGCCGTAGCTCTTCCAATACCTTTGGACGCCCCGCAAACAATTGCTCTCATTCCTTTCATTGCATCTGATGTATATGGTATGTCCATTTTCTCACCTCAATCTACATAATGCGCATACGTCTGATCTCTCAATTTTTGATGTACTACTTGAAGAACATCCTCAGGAGCATTTCGAAAAGTCGGCCACTCACTATCTCCTTGTTTGTACCTCATTTCACTCCATTTTCCTTGAGTCCAGGCTATCAATGCCTCTTTCATTAATATTCCAGAAAGTAACAAGGTTCCAAAACACAAATCTTCGTAAGTCATACCCCTATGTACTGGAAAATCTCTCCTGAGGAGAATCTCTCCAGTATCAATCCCATTATCACAGAAATGAGTAGTACTGCCGATGGGGATATCATGGTATACTGACCATGCCGGAGATGCAGACCCTCTACAATCAGGTAGTAAGCCAGGATGGCTGTTGATGACTCCATCCTTGGGATAATCTAAAATTTCTCCACGAATAATTCTAGTTCCACCAAATACAATTAGATCGAGTTCAATGTCCTTAATCAAGGGCATCACCTGTTCAGAGTTATGTATTGAAACCGTCTCATGAATTATATCAATTCCTTTATTTGACAATTCTTGAAGTTGTAAATCAATACTCGGAGCAACAGGAAGACCTTCAATTCGTTTGAGAAACTTTTCACGTTCTTCATTTCCTACGGACGAATCTTCGCTGATTATTATCGAAGGAACAAAACCTTCTGACAAAATTTGACGTAACATTTCTCTGCCATATGGGTGTTCTTTGAGGAGAAGATAGGCAAATGCTGGGTTTCCCATATTTGCCTCTCATGTGTAATGGCCCTTCAACGCTCCCATCTATTCGAATAGAAAAGTGACTTACATTAAACGAGGTATGAAATGCTTTCATTCTACCCGAGAACTATGGCTAGTCGAGGAAGGGCCCTTTTACTCATTTGTCTTTTTCTGATTTGTCTTATACCCCAGTCTGCTACTGAAGAAATAACGATTGTTCCCCAGTTTGGAACAGCCTTTGAAGAAATACTCATTGCTGACTCATCTGATGACCTCGATGACCCTAGAGATTTAGAATTTCATCCCGGTAATAATGACCAATTATGGATTGCTAATAGGGCCACAGATAGTATATCTATAATTCACAATACTGGACTTTCAAATCAGTACTCAGAGAATAGACGAGATTCTCACAGAAATCACTTCCTCGAAGAGGTTAGTGCAATTGCCTTTGGAGACTATCATCCAGAATTTGATTACACTTGGGGTTCTGCACAGGAAACAAGAAACACATACTGCGGTCAAGGTTCTCCAAATAATTTCATGGGTCCCACATTATGGCCTTCTTCTTTATCTCACTTTGCTAGAGAACATCAGAATGATGATCTCTTGGGAAGCCATATTGATATGAATCATGAATCGCCCAACGGAATGGGTATCGCACACGATTCTGGAAATGCCTATTGGTACAATGATGGATATTATGGAGAGTTGGTTTACTATGACTTCGTAGAGGATCACGATACAGGAGAAGATGATCATTCAGATGCCATAGTACGGAGGTACTCCGATATTTCGTTAACAAGATATGCAGGTGTACCAGGTCACATGATTTTAGATGATGATTCTGGAATTTTGTATATCGCAGATACTGGTGCTAATCGAATTGTTTGGGTAAATACTCATGATTCTTCTTACAATGTGCAAAATATTCTAGATCCAAATTGGCGGTCGAATCCTTCAACAACTCAAATGGAAGACCTCGCCGAATATTCTAGGATAACCGGAGTTGAATGGGGGGTTTTAGCTTCGGGATTGAGTGCGCCTTCCGGTATCGCACTCGAAGATGGTAGGCTATTTGTCTCTCTCAATGCAAATGGTAAGATTGTTGCCTTTGATTTAGGTTCAGATGGGAAGAGTGCATCTGAAACTGCTTCAATCCAGACTTCAGCGACCTCCATAATGGGTCTTGAAATAGGCCCTCAAGGCCGCCTGTATTTTGTCGATAATGGTAGAGATCAGGTCTTGAGAGTCGATCCTCAGTCTGATATTGATCTTGATGGGGTCTGGGATGGAGAAGATAATTGTCCAGATATTGCTAATCCATTACAGCAAGACCATGAAGATGATGGTATAGGCGATGTATGTGATAATGATGATGATAATGACGGTATTCTTGATTCATATGATAGTTGTGAATTAGGAGAAATAGACTGGATATCTAGTACGAATACTGATTATGATTCCGATGGTTGTTGGGATTTATCTCAAGAGGATATTGATGATGACAATGATGGCGTTTCTGATAGTAATGATGATTGTCCAGTAGGAGATTTAGATTGGATTTCTAGTTCTCCTACAGATTACGATCAAGATGGCTGTCGTGATGCAGGAGAAGATTTGGATGACGATGACGATCGTATTTGTGATTCCTCATTAGATGATTCAGTTTGTGTAGTTTCGTTAACAGGTTTTGACGAATGCCCTTCTAGTAGATCAGATTTCTATTCAATTTATTCTAACGATGCGGATAGAGATGGATGTGAAGACGCAGGTGAAGATGCAGACGATGACAATGATGGCTTCCAAGATGAGATTGACACCTGTCCTACCATTTCAGGCACCAG
>CEUK01022199.1_pt1 | contig 11161 bp, 7 predicted proteins | sample 356451 | NCBI WGS metagenome assembly CEUK01 (sample SAMEA2622843, study PRJEB7988) | marine metagenome | isolation source: saline water (ENVO:00002010), including
TGAGAATTTAAGAGCAACAAAATATTCGGATGGAACTGTTATTCCCAATGTGACGGATAGTGCTCAATGGGTTAGTTTAACCACAGGAGCTTGGTGTCATTATAATAATGATAGCCAGTATGATAGTGTTTATGGAAAATTGTACAATTGGTATACCGTTGAAACAGGGAAATTATGCCCATCAGGTTGGCATGTACCAGCAGATGCTGATTGGACTGCATTAGACGATTATTTGGCAGCCAATGGACATAGTGGAACAGAGCCAGAAGCTCTAAAAGCTACTTCAGGTTGGGGTGATCATTGGTACTATAATGGAACTGATGATTATGGATGGAATGCACTTCCTGGAGGGATGTTTGTTAAACATCCTTACAGATCTTTTGATGGGCTAGGTAGGGATGGATTTTGGTGGAGTTCTTCGCAGTACGATTATATAACAACTTCAACTTATGCATTTGCCCGTGTAATAACCGCATATAATCAATATTTCTTTTCTGCATGGGAAAAGGAAAGAGGACATTCAATTCGATGTATTAAAAGTGCTGCAGATACTGCAGCATCGATGTATTTAATTGATAGTGGAATCGTGATTGGAAAGTATACCACTTCAACTATAGATAGCGTGGTCTTTTATCGCCCTGTAATGTTACCCACTTTAACAACAACAATCTCATCCATTAAGGGGACATCAGCCGTAATTGGTGGAGATATTACAAATAACGGAGGAGGAGCAGTAACATCTAGAGGGGTTTGTTGGGGGACAAGCAGTAATCCAACAACAGGAGACAATTCAACGGTAAACGGAAGTGGAACAGGAATTTTTACCAGTAATTTAAGTGGACTCACCAGAAACACAACCTATTATGTAAGAGCCTACGCCATTAATAGTGCAGGAATATCTTATGGAAATGAAATGAGTTTTACTACTACCAATGCGGTTTATGGAAACGGCTTGACCGATGCCAGTGGAAATACTTATCAATCAGTAATTATTGGAACTCAGGAATGGATGGCAGAAAATCTACGAACATCAAAATATGCTGATGGAACGTCGATTCCTAATGTTAAAGATGGTGATCTATGGGCAGATTTAGATTTTGGCGTGGGTCAAGGAGATACATCCCAATGGGACGGTAACCCCTTGGGAGCCTGGTGTCATTATGATAATGATAGCCAATATGACAGCATATATGGTAAGTTGTATAATTGGTTCGCTGTGGGAACTGAAAAATTATGTCCAACAGGTTGGCATGTGCCAAGCTATGATGAATGGACTTTGTTAATAGACTATTTGGGAGTTAATGGTTATGAAAATAAAGAGAGTTGGGCTTTAAAATCCAGATCAGATTGGAATGGATCAGATAATTATGGATGGAATGGGCTTCCAGGCGGTTACCGCGACGATAATGGTCCTTTCTTTTACGAAGGATATCGTGGTCGTGGTATGTGGTGGACCTCTACCCCTATATATTTGACCAGTGCTTTTCATACAAGATTTGCTGATCATTATGATTGGTTTAACCGCATTGAAATGGATAAGGTCTACGGTTTTTCTGTCCGTTGTCTCAAGGATTAATTTTTGCGATAAGAGAGGGCAGAGCCAAGCTCGTTTGAGCTATGCCGAACGGAGCAAAAATAGAGCAATAATGTATTTCCTAATGTGTCTTCTGAATCAATCACTACGTTTATCAGACCTAAACCAATGCTCTAAAGAAGAACCTACCAGTGCCATTATACCAGCTAAAAAAAAGAATATAAAAGGTATTATTATTGTTAAACCGAGCCACAGTAAGATAGTAAGTAAAGTATCCATTTAGATAATGTTTAAAAGAAAAGCTCTATGTTGTTACAATATAAATATTTTTCAGGTAAGTGAAAAATGATAAAAGAATCATACTAACCTATCTTACTTTCTGTATCGGTAAATGATTCATCAATTACCAAACTGATTTAGTTTGGGAACAGTCTCGATTCTGTATTAGTTTATTTTATTGTTCCTTTGTTTTAAATTCAAATCTCAAAAAATGCCGGCAAGAGTCTTTGTTTCAATTCTTAATATATCTCCCAGGTTTAAGAAAGCCGTCTGGAAAAGAGTGTATCAGTTTTTGGCAGCAAAATATAAAACTGAGGACTGGACTTTTATGAATTATGGTTTTCAGTCTTTGAATGAATCCAAAAAGATTGAACTAAAAAAAGAAGATGAAATTAATCGATTTTTTATTCAGCTGTATCACTGTGTGGCTTCTGCCGCTGAGTTAAAGAATAAAATGGTTCTCGAGGTTGGAAGTGGTAGAGGCGGCGGTGCCGATTATGTTGAACGTTATTTTCAGCCCTCAAAAATGTTTGGGGTGGATTATTCACGCAATGCAATTGAATTTTGCAATAGAGTATTTAAAGATTCAAGGGTGGATTACAGGCTTGGAGATGCCGAGAATCTTCCGTTTGAAAATGATAGTCTGGATGTTGTGATTAATGTTGAATCATCGCATTGTTATGCTGATGTGTCTGCTTTTTTTGCAGAAGTATATCGAGTTTTAAAGTCAGGAGGATATTTTTCATTCGCCGATTTTAGAGATAAAGAGCCCTTTGAGGATTTGAAAAAGGATCTTTCTAATAGTGGACTTGAAATCGTTAAAAGCACCAATATATCAAAAGAAGTATTGCGGGCATTGGATGATTTTAATGAAGAAAAAATGAAACGTTTTGGCAAAATGTTTGGAAGCTGGCTTAAAAAGCCGTTGTCAGAATTTGCAGGAATGAAAGGGTCGACTATGTATGAAGATTTATCGAGCGGATATACAGTTTATTACCACTATTTATTGAGGAAAAATTGAACAAAAGTGACCCCTGTTTTATTTTTTTGAAAGTCAATTAAATCAGATTTCTCTCTCCGGTTCACACTTAAGTAGCACAGAAAATCATTTCAGTACCATTAAGGATAACTGAATACTTTATATGATATAATTAAACCTATTTAACTACCAGTTTTAAAAATTCCTTTTTGTTATTTATCAATTGTATATCCAGCATGTAAATCCCTGAAGGGAGATCATGTTCAATTTTGGGGGAAGTTTCAGTAGAATAATTTTCCAAAGATTTTACCAAAGAACCATCAGTGGAGAATATCTTCATACTGTTCCAAGGTCCTTTTAAGGTAAACTCTTTTGAAGATGGGTTTGGAAAGATTTTTGCACTTTGGTATTCTACTTCTTCCGTATGGGTTGGTATACAACTACTAACTTCAACTTCTATAGTGTCATTTAGCATTCCATATTCAAATACAACTTTATGTCTACCAACTCCCGCAAAAGATGGGTTGAATACCCCTGTTTTTTCATCAATGATGTCTGCTGAATTATAAGCGATAATATTATTGTCAAGTGTATCAAGAACGTAATAGTAATGCTTTTGTTCGTATCTTCTTTTTCCTCCAACCGTATCTTCTGCACTTAGTCCAATGCAAGACCAGTAGGTGTGTATATCAACAGCCGATGAAGTAACGCAAAAAGGTCCTACTTCTTCAATGTCTGGCTCTTCTGTTTGTGGTATATACATGGTAGGTAAACCTCGTCCACTTATGCCCTCTGTTCCTGGAATGGTTGTCCAGATTAAATCACTACTACTCCAATGGAAATACAATGCTACAATTCCTCCCGAATGACCAGCAGCACCATATAATCTGCGGTCATATCCTATCTCAATACCAAAGCATTTAACATCAGTCTTTGTCCATGGTTTAGATAAATCATCATACAAATCTTTGTAAACTAAAGAATCGATAGTATTACTTACAAATAAGTAACGATTATCAGGAGAAAATATTATATCATAAGGCTCATGTATATATTGATAATATTTTTGACTGATATCAACAGCGTTACTAAATCTACCTGTCAAATTATCAAAATCATATAGGGTTACTTGTTGTGAATAGGGGAAAGTATGTATAGCATGCGCTTGAGCGAATTTTGTTCCATCACCTGAAAAAGCAAGTCCGCCACGAAGTTCATCTCCCGAGAGAACAGGTCCGACACCAGAGCTTATTATAGATTGGTACCATTCAATGCCATTTATGGTTAATAAGAAGGAGTTCAAATTTCCATTTCCCGGGTCCAATACTGTAATCCAGATATCCATACCATTAGCATGCCGTGTTGCTGCTATTCCCTCTGTAGTTCTATCCATGAGTTTGATAGGATCATGAAGTAGATCTCCTTCATTTGAGTATACAGAGTAATTTAATCCCGTTAATCCATTCTCATCGGCATCTCCTGCTTTGAAAATATAATAATTATCGGATGCAGGATGTTTTACTGTAATCACTCCCTGAGTTGCGCTGCTGAATAAGTCGCCTGTAGTTTCTCCCTCATTATCTGCCAATAAATTATCATTCACTAGTAAACCTTCATAACCTACACCTTGATACTTAAAAACAGATTTACCGTTTGAATAAAACAATAAGTTGCCGAAATTATCTGATGCAGTGGTGCTGCCTCCGTATGCTAAAACGGGATTGCTTTCTGAATTTGAAATTGACGTTATGGTTTGGTTTTTCGTGTTAAAAATTAGGGCAGGCCCATAATCAGGTGATGATAAAAACCAATTTGTATGGGCGGGCCATTTAACAGGATTAATTTCGCAATCCATAAATTCTGTTTGTGCATATGAGCTGTTTAAAAATGATAATAACCCAATACAGAGAGCTGTTGAAGAAAGTTTAATTTTCATGGTTTATTTTTAATAGCAGGTTATAAAATTAGTTTTTTTTGATAAAAAAATATAATTTATTTCTGGTAATTTAAGTTAGGATTTAAATGATTTTAGTGAACATCAAATTGCTTTCCGATTAAAACTGAATTTTCCGAAAAAACTATCTCAGATTTTCAATGCAATTGGTTCTTACATTTTATTTTATACAAGAGTTTTCAGTTTCTCTGTAATCTTTTGTGAAGATGAATCACCGTATTCATGTTTTTATCTTTTGCATTTCTCTTATTTTCCTCGAAGGTCTTATTTTTTTAAGCCCACACAAAACGGATTTTTACTAATTCAATTTCCGTTATTTGTAATAAATACAAAAAATAAAAAATTGAAATATATTTATTTATCAATTTGGAGAAGTCTGTTTTTTAATTGTGAAAATTTATTGTTTGTTTTTTTTAAATAAGTGATCTTATTTTAATTTTTAGATTAATATATTTGCATTTGCAACGAAAAAACAGAAATCAAATGAAAAAGATACTATTGGGTTTTATAGCTATTGGATTGTTTACATTCATTGGGTGTGAGAAGGATGACGTAACAGAAATACCGCTGAATAGTTGTGATGTTGATTTATCATTAATTTCAAATGGTGCATGGATTTCGTCTTCTGATGGTCATGCTGATCTTACTTTCGATGGTGATGGCAAATACTACGAGAATTCTATTTATGAGGGAGATTGGGAAAATACTAATGATTGTGATAGTATTTATATAAACAGGCCTGAAGGTTTTGGTTCTTATTGCGTTGTAGTTAGTGTATCGTCATCTAAATTAGTTATTTTGACCTCTGTTGGCATAGAGTTGGAGTTTACCAGATCAGATACTGTTATTGAAACGTATACAGATAGTACAAACAATGAAATTACTCCGGATACTACCGATAATACTTTTGATCTTGATGGAAACAAATACAAATCTGTAATAATAGGAGAGCAGGAATGGATGTCAGAGAACTTGAGAACTACAAAATATTCTGACGGAACTACAATTCCTAATGTAAAAGAAAAAGACCAATGGGATAATTTAACTTCGGGCGCATGGGCTCATTATGATAATGATAGTCAGCATGAAGCTAACCGCGGTAAATTATATAATTGGTTCGCTGTGGAAACAGGTAAACTATGCCCAACAGGATGGCATGTTCCCACTGATGCAGAGTGGACTGTCCTGACGGATTATTTGGCAGCTAATGGTCATAATGGAAAAGAAGCAATCGCTTTAAGGTCGGCAGAGGTCTGGGCAGAAGAGTTAAGAGGTACGGATGATTATGGCTGGAATGGTATTCCTGGTGGGTTCATAGGTAGTAGTGGCGTTTCTCTGGGTATTGATGCTTATGGTTTCTGGTGGTCCGCTTCGGAGTACAATACAATTAACGCCTGGTCAAGAAATTTAGGCTACCATATTGATGATGTGGATAGAGATAATTATTTAAAGGGAACAGGGTTATCTGTACGATGCATAAAAGATTAATTCCTTTATCAAATTATACTGTAATCAAACTGGCCTGGATGAATCATTATTTTAAAGGGATTTATTAAATGGCAATACGTTGTATTACCATTATTTATTGAGGAAAAATTAAATAAACAGGCAAGCCCTTTTGAGTATCACTTCAATCTCCAGGAAAGAATAATTTCGTGTGCATAATTATCCTGTAAAAAAAATGATTGGTCGTATTCATACAAATAAGCGATTCTTAAATTTTTTAAAAATTGAAAACCGATAATTCCATGAAGTGCTGAAGTATTTCTCGCCCCGCCTCCAAGATATACAAGATTTTTTATTAACGATCTGACTTGAGCTTCCACTGTTGCAGTGTTAAAATTTGTTTTCATCAACGAACTGATCCTCCATTTACAGTTTGATGTGGTGATTTTATATGCAGCATTTAAGTAAAGATGAGGGCTACTGTTGTTTTCCGAACCAAACGTAGAAAATTCGGAACTAATGTTGGTCAGTCCTAAGCCTGATTCAAATTTGTCATTGTAAACACTTCCTCCAAGACCCAACCCTATTATATGAGAAAGTTTATTGCCGAGGTTTGAAATACTCGGGTCATTTGGGTCCACAGCATTGATGCTGTTAATTGAATTTCTGGAGTAGGACAGCGAAGATCCAATGTTGAGTTTAACTTTTTCAAAAGTTATAGTTCGGGCATAATTGAAAGAAACTCTGGTGTTGTTTTCTAACCCCAGCTTGTCGTGCATATATCCACCACCTAAAGAGTTTAATCCTGTATTGTGCTCATAAAGCCCTGTAATTGTTTGAGGGACTCCCAAGAAAGCATTCCATTGATTTCTTCCTGTGAAGTTGGTATACATTTTTCCTTTAACTCCGGTTAAAGCAGGGTTATACATGCTTAAATTCGCGTCATACTCGGTAAATTGAGGCATATATTGACTTAATGAAATGTTTGCAGTCAAAAAGAAAGCAATTAATACTGTGAATCTCATTTAACAAAAATAGTAAAAGAGTGAGAGATTACTTTTGATATCACTTCAAATTATACGAAGTTGAATTTTTCATTTACTCATGTAAGACCATATCCTGAAATAAAAATTGATTTTTTAAACTGTGTTTTGGGTCAGACATAAATTAATCTTTTAAGACTGAATTTAGTTCGATTTTTTCTTCAAAAAGAATTCTAATTATTCAGAATTGTCTAATTATTTTTTTAATAATGCAAAAAGGTTTAATTTACAGGTGCCCTAAAAACTGCTAAAAGTGTTCGTTAATCTCAGAAGAAAGTACATTGGCCTGATTTCAAAGAAATTTGACGACTTTATAGAGCAGGATATCAGCTCTATATGCATTACCAGAGGTGATGGTACAATATTCAAAGTAAACTCCAATTTCGACTCTCTTTTTAATTATGAAAAAGACGAAATAATTGGTCACAACCTGAGGGGCGTTATCTCGAAAAATTTCAAAGTAGTTTTAGAAAATTTAATTAACGGACATGAAATAAGAGGCGAAAGTAAAGCGACCAGGAACGATGAGGTTGAAATGGAAGGGATAAAAAAAAGTGGTGAATTGTTCCCGATAATGTTACGCCTAAGTAAGATAACAATTTTAGGGGAAAATTATATTTATGCGACCATCAATGACTTAACGGAGCTCAAACTAAAAGAGAAGCAAATTGATTCAATATCAAGATTTCCTGAAGAGAATCCTCATTTCGTTTTGAGACTGAATGAAAAAGGTGAAATTTCATATGCTAATCATTCATCCAAATCTTTTTTTAAAGAACTTAATTATTCAAGTAAACGTCATGTGCTGGATTATTTGAAAAGAAAAGTCGAACTGCTTTCCGGGGACAGAAAACCAGTATACGAGGAATTGAAAGTAGATGAGGATACTTATTATGTAAGCTTGATACCGGTTTGTGGAAAAACGTACTGTAATATTTATGTAACGAAAATAACAGACTATGTACTCAGGGTTGAGGAGCGAGAGAAAAAGTTAAAAACTTTATCTGAAGAACTGTCACAAAGAGTAGAGACTCAGGTTGGGGAAATTAAGGAAAAAAACCAAAGCTTAATTGAGAATATAAGATTTGCCAAAACAATTCAGGACGCCTTTGAGTCAAAAGCTATTCAGATAATTCGTGATAATTACGAGGTCCAGTATTTAAATAAACCTCATTCAATAGTAAGTGGAGATTTTATCTGGTCGAGTCAGGCAGAGGATAGTCGTACCTATATTTTATTTGGGGACTGCACAGGTCATGGTGTGTCTGCAAGTATGGTTGCGGTAATGGTAAATTCCTTAATTGCTCAACGATTGACAACCGAAAATTCTTTGTCAGGAATAATGGATGCTCTCAGACAGGATATTATCAAACTAACCTCCCAAGAATTAAATTATGGTGTTAATGTAGGTTTGGATGCTGCGCTGGTTGCCATTGATAAGGAGAATAGTGAGCTCGAATTCTCCGGGGCAAACATATCGGTTCATCTGGAGAGAAATAATGAATTAAAAGAGTTCAGGGGCAATAGGTTTAGTTTGTCTCTGGAAGGTAACAACCTGGGATTATTTACCTCTCAAAAGATTAAACTGGAGTCCGGCGATGTAATCTATATTGCAAGTGATGGAATTAGAGACCAGTTTGGAGGCGAACAGAATAAAAAGCTGAAGAGAAGAGGATTCGAAAGTCTTTTAAATAATTTGTCATCGGTTTCTTTTGAGAACAGGGCTGAACACATCGACTCTTTTATTAAAAATTGGCAGGGCAGCAACTATCAGGTTGATGATCAGAGTATTTTGTGTATAAAATTTTCTAATTAGCACCACACTTTATCTTTAGTTAAACTTAAAACCTAAAAAATATAATCTGAGAAAAGAAGGATGTTTTTAATGAAACAAACCTGTTGTTTTTTTATTTATTTATAAATCAATTTTTTTATTTTTTATGATAAAAAATAGTGTATATTTGCGACAAAAAAAGTATGAAAACCAAAGTTATTCTATCAGCTTTATACATTACAGTCTTTTCAATGACTTCTAATGCCCAAAGTAATTCAACAGGACAAAATAATGTATGGCATATTGGTTCCTATTATGAAACTTCAACATCATCTCATTCATGCTATAAACTGGATTTTACATCTGGAACCCCTCAAATTTCAGAAGCAGATTTGAAATTAGGTTATTATGAGTCTGTTTCTGTTGTTTCCGATCAGTATGGGAACGAGCGAATGTATACGAATGGATTAAAAGTTTTGGATGGCTCTGGTCAGTTAATGAAGGGCGCTCCTCAAGAATTACTTGGACCAGCAGATGGAAATAACGGGACAGCAACACAAGGTGCATTATCTGTTACGGATAGAAGTAACAACGATATAATTCATTTATTTACAACACAAGGAATTGATGGAGCACAAAATGGTTTACGATACAACAAGATTGATTTATCATTAGCAGGAAACGGAACGGTTAATAATCCCTTGGGTGAAGTTATTGTTAGTGATAGTTTATTATTTAATAACTCATCTGAAATGCTGACCTCAATTGGTTCTTGTGAATCAGATTCTGTATGGATTATAGGTCATCAACAACGATCTTATAACTTCATTAAAATTTTGCTCTCAACTGAGGGGATTTCGATTGACACGCAAGAATTAGCAACACCTTTATTGAATAATTTTAATGGTTTTACAACTACCGAGGGCAGAGGCTCTTTAGATTTTAGTCCGGATGGATCGAAATTAGCTATGACAGGTTCCAACTCCGTAGGAACTCATATAATGGACTTTGATTTCGAAACAGGAGAATTATCAGACCCAAAAGAGCTTAGATATTTATCATCCATCTATGGTGTTTTTACTGCATTCAATGGTTATGATATTGAATTTTCACCAGACGGAAGCAAGTTATATGGAACAATGTTGCTCGTAAATGAGATGGTTCAGTTTGATTTGGAAAAAGATACATCATATACATTCCCCGAAAGACCTAGTGCAGCATCTCTTGAGAAAGGTCCGGATGGAAATATTTATGTTGCTAAGGTTAGTCAGGATTATTCACTTAGCTTAGGTAGAATTTCAAATCCCAATAATTCTTTAATAGAAGGACCGGAAATGGCCTTCTATGAGCCGGAAGCTATAACTTTTCCTTCAGAATTTATGGGTGCTGTTGGATATGGTTTACCACAGGATAATATATGCTACAACAATACAATTACGTCTACTAAAAGTATGTTAAAGACAAGTCCAGGTAATTTATATCCAAATCCAGCTGTAAATTATGTTTATAATACAGCAGGAAAGGAACTGGTATTTTACAATGCCTTAGGTTCTCAGGTTTTAAAGTCCACGGAAACCAAAATAAATGTGTCGAACCTGGTTGAAGGAGTTTATTTCGTAAAGGGTTCTGGTAATGTTACAAGGTTAGTTGTTCGAAAGTAGAGCTGACTGTTTTTTTTCTTTTATTTCGGATAGTTTCCCAATTTATGAAATATTTGACACCTTATTTTTTTTAATTAAATTTGCATTTAAATTCATCAAAAAAATTAAGTTGTGGTATCAAAATCGTCAGGTTTCAAATTAATTGTTCTATTTTCCTTTTTTTTCGTACCCTTCGTAAATTCTCAAAATTGCGATATAGAAAGAAATAAACCATACGAATGGCCTAGTCACAGAAACTGGTATATTTCAAAGTTTGCAGGGGCTGCTACGGATGCAATGATTGTGAACATGGAAACCCTCGCTACAACACCAATTAATCCTAAGAGCGCAAAAATTACAGTAAACTATGAAGGCGGAACCGCAGCATCAGATGATGATGGCAATTTATTGTTTTATTCTAATGGGAAGTATTTGTACAAAGGGGTTGGTGATAACGCCGAGATTCTTTACGAAGGCTTACTAGCTGGTGATGAACTAGGAGGAGGTATTAA
>CEUK01162704.1_pt1 | contig 11157 bp, 5 predicted proteins | sample 356451 | NCBI WGS metagenome assembly CEUK01 (sample SAMEA2622843, study PRJEB7988) | marine metagenome | isolation source: saline water (ENVO:00002010), including
GCGTACGAGGGCTCTTAGGACAGGAGTAGCCGTGACACTGCGCCCCGTTCCGACAATTGCGGACCAAGACTGTTGGGGTCCTCGAGGGATGGCCCATTGTGTCTGGCTGCTCACCTTTAAGCATCCATCCGACTTACCTTTGGTATATGAGTGGTTCGGTCATCATTGGGATTGTGTCACTCGATTATACGACACTAAAACAGCGACATTTTTAGTGGTTGAGGATACTGAAATTTTAACATCATGCTTTTGAACCCTCGACTGGAAGATAACCTGATGCCTGTAGTCATTCACCCATTCTTGAAAGATGGTGTTGAAGCTCGAGCATATCAAATTAGAGCACTGAAAAATGCCTTGTCCTCATCATGCCTTATGGTGATGCCAACAGGATTTGGAAAAACTGCGGTAGAATGGATGGTAATGGCAGAATTCCTTAGGCAACACGACAAAAAAATTATTCTCATAGCCCCAACTACGGGCCTAGTTGCTCAACAACAAAGAATGGCGAGGGATATGATTGACATCGATCCTGAACACATTTTGCGTTACACTGGCGAAACAGCACCCGAAAAACGCCATGAAATTTGGCGAAAGGGACGAATATTGATGGCGACACCTCAGGTCATTAGAAACGATGCAACAAATAGAAGAATCTCGCTTGATGATGTCTCGTTAATTATTTTTGATGAAGCTCATCACGCTACTGGAAATCACGCATATGCACAAGTTGGTGACCTGTATTTGAGTCAAAACCCCAGCGGATTTACATTAGCCGCAACAGCAAGTCCTGGTTCAACTAAAGGGGCAATTCTTGAAGTTGCTAAACGATTAGGGATTGATAGATTGGATGTTTCTATGAAAGATGAAGCATTGTTAAAACCATATGCGGTAACCTTACACAACGATGTAATTTATGTTGACCTTCCAGAGTCACTTAAGACCCTAATTTTTCCACTTCAAGAACATCAATCACTCGAGGTTGAGAGCATACAGAGGATGGGTTTTATGGGCTCAGTGAAAAATCTTACCTCCCGAATAATTACTGAAGCCCAGCAATCAATTAGCCGAGCCATAGGCCGGAGAGACAAGCGCGGCTATAACGCTGCTAGGAAAGTATCAGACATAAGAAGAATGCACATGCTTCTCGATTTGCTAAAGACTCAAGGAGTCAAAGCGGGATTGGCGTTTTTGGACAAGGCGGAATCAGAGGGACGCAGTGGTGACAGGGGTACTAACAGATTTTTGGCACAACCGGTAATCCATAATTTCCGGAACGATGCGAGAAACTTAGGCGAACTGCATCCAAAAGCGGAAATCGTAAACAAAATGGTTAAGCAGAAAATTTCTGAAAACCCAAACTCAAGAATCATAATTTTCACTGAATATCGGTATACAGTAAACAATCTTACTGAATTATTGTCAAATATCGAGGGGGTAAAGGTATCACAATTCATCGGCCAATCCAGTAGCGGTAAGCAAAAGGGCATGACACAGAAAGAGCAACTGGCAAGACTTGAAGAGTTTAGAAGCGGCAAAGTCAATGTTTTAGTGGCAACTTCAGTAGGTGAAGAAGGATTGGATGTCCCAGCAGCAGAATTAGTTCTATTGTATGAGCCGGTGCCAAGTGCTATTAGATCAATCCAACGGAGGGGTAGAACTGCCCGACAGACTTCTGGAACTGTTAAGACACTCGTCGCACGTGAGACTCGAGATCAGTTCGTCAGCCATGCAGCCAAGGCTAGAGAGAAAAAAATGTACAACAATTTGGCAGATATCAAGCGCCAAGGACGCCTACAGTTCAGCCCCAGTTCGATGGAAGAAATTTTATCATTTTTTGACATTGAATTAGACGATAATCGCATTACAGCAGAGCAATTTCTCGAATCAGAAATTACAAAACTAAATGAATTATATCCCACAGAAGCAATGGATACGGTGGTCAAAAAAGACATTACTACTGATTATGGCAAGCCAAAAATTACCGTGCTAGCTAAGGATAAACGGCCACGAAATCAAACGGGATTAGACCAATTTTTCGCAACAGAATCCGCACAAAACAAAACCCAAAGAGAACAAACAATCGATGCCATTAATGCGGCAAATGAGGTAGTTGACGATTTGATTGAAAGTATTAATTCGACTGTAACCCTTGACTATAGAGAGGCATCTTCAACACTTTCTGCTTACATCAGCAGTCTTGGTATTACTGTGGAGTATGATAGTCTAGTTACTGGAGATATCTGTATTGAGGATAACATCTTGATTGAACGAAAAACCTCACGGGATTTGTTAACTTCGATAATCGATGGAAGATTATTCAAACAATGCGAACGCATGAGAAATGCAGAAGTTAAACCACTATTGCTAATTGAATTAGGTGAGATTGGTAACTCTGTTCACCCTAACGCAGTTTTAGGAGCATTGGCGCATGTGACTCTTGATTTAGGGATTCCAATAATTACCACGAAAAATTCAATGGAATCTGCGCACTTAGTATACTTAATAGCGAAACAAAGCAGTGGTTTTTCAGACTCCATACGGAGATTTGTCACCTACAACAAAATCGATGAGGAACAAATAGATAAGGTGTGTCAAGCAGCAGCACAAGAAATATCAGCGATGGTGAATCAAGGTCAAAACTCAAGTTTTTTACTGCAACGCTGGAATGAAAACGGTATTTCTAAACAAGTAGAGTTGCTATCATCAATAACCCAAATTGGCAGTGAAACTTGTAGTATTTTGCTTGATAAGTATGAATCAATAGCAGGTATTTTTCGAATCAGTTTAGCAGAACATTCCAAGGAACTATGCGAAGAAGATTTACGAAAATTAAGTTGTTTTTACTAATCATCCGCCGATTAATATCGCTCTGGTTCTTAATTGGGCGAGTCTATCCGGGAAGTGCCCAAAGGCAAAGGCGATTAATTCGGCAAGATGAACCACTGGAATGCTGGTATTTTTTCCAGTCTTTCTGCCAGCTTTTGTTTGATATGAATCTAGGTTGGCATGTGAGACTGTACAAGCGCTAACGATAAGATCTGCGCCATTAGACTTAGCATCTGAGATCACCGAAGATATCAGTGACATAACTGACTTCTCTAAAGTTAACAGGGATGGTGCACCAACGCTTTGACATTTCAAATCATAATTAACTGGTTTACCGCCGAGAGCGATTATTAGTTGCTCAAGATAATTAGGCATGAATGGATTATCATTTCCACAAAACCCAGCTCTTTGCATGTTTGGACCGTAATATGGTGCAACATTCAATTCAATCGGATTAACAACTGCGTCAGTCACCTTGTCCAAACCAATTTCCTCTACTAGGTAATGAAGTAAGTGCCAAGAATCTGCCTCACCACGATACTCAACACCTGTGGAGCGAGCAATCAAATTGTTAAGTTGGGCTGCATATACAGGATCGTTCCTCAAATCTTGCATTGTATCTTTCATAATCCCATGACTGGTTGCACACGTGGTCATTATGTCTAGACCTTTTTCTTCAGCTAGCGCAAGATTTCTAGTAACCAAAGCATGCTGAAGTTTACTAGATGCTTGTTTGATTATATTTCCCCCGTCACTTGTTGCATCGGGCAATTCGACTAATTCTATTCCAAGTGTTTTGCAAAGAGGTTGGATACAGTCTTCAACCTCCATTGAAGCAGCTCTAGCAACATTTCCCGGATAATATGCAATCTTTGGCATACCAACCACTTAGAACCTCTGGTCAATTTCATTGAATAAACCGACAACTTGATGGTGATTTTTAACCTTTGAGTTAAACATGTTTGGGATTTTACCAATTCCTGCTGGTGGCAAAATCAACGCTTGTAGGCTGCGAATTGGTGGTCCACCAGTTCTAGTGAAACCGAGCACCATTCTTGCAGATACACCGTCGAAGATGTTACTGATTAATCCAATTGGACCTAACACCTGTCGATAGAGAGTTGTCTCGTTTAATTTACCGGTCCATTTTACGCTGCGTCCGTACCATTTAACCAGTCTTCCGTGAGCACCACGGTAATTGGTTTGGTTTAGTATGTATGCTCGTATGTCGTTGAGTCCGTCAGATGCTGTTTTTCCTTCTTGTCCATATCTTGCAATCGAGGCAAGATCTGCTTCACCCCAGACTCCAGTTGAGTTATTGAGCGAGGCAATGAGAGAGTTCTTGTATTTCTCACTGGACCTTGGATCATTAATACGTCCCCATCTTTGAAGATGGATTCCAGGACCTTCATAGCTTGAGTCATAAGCAACTGTGTCTGACATAGAATGAACTAGATGATACGATTTTACATCACTAATCAAATGCAATCTTACTGCGTCTGAGGATTCCATAACTCCTACCGCATCACCATTGATTAGGTATGCTCCTTCTCTGGAACTGGAAGACATCCATGGTTTTGCTTTCATACGGCGCTCTTCAAATCTTGAATAATCGACCATTAAGTCCCTGATTACCGGGAAACCGGACATCGGTTCAATCTTAATTTTGCCATCGACTCCAATGACTTCAGAAATGGCTGTGACATCTGCTAGCACGAGTTGTCCATTAACCCTAACTCCTGATGTTGGTGAACCAGTCCCATCTCCAGTTCTAAATGTCAAACTACCATCGACATTGTTTTTGACTGCTGTTAACATATCTTGAATCGAACCATTTGCTGGCATAGTACAGGTAACTGCATCCCAACCAGATTCAGCGGTGGTGGGGCAATAACGGAATATCTCTAAGGTAACAGTTAGTTCTGCTTTATTGACAACTCCAGGAGCAAAATCACCCGAAACCACTTCTTCATCACTGCTCGAACCATAAGCAATCATCTCATCAAGAAGTTCTATCTGTAGAGTTCCTGAGGAATCGACACAGGCTATCTTGGGTAAAGCTTCAGCAACCCATGCTGCCCACGGGGGCTCGTAGTCAACGTCGCAGAGCTGAATGTCTTGGACTTTAGTTGCCCCAAGCGATTGATACTTACTATCCCAATCAAGTCCTGCTTTACAGAACTCGTCATAAGCGGTATCTCCGATTGCGCATACACTGAAATTAACACCTGAGAGAGATGGTCCTTGTGAAATCACTGTTTGCCACAATGACTCAGCGTTGTCAGGCATTTCACCTTCTCCCCAAGTAGATGTGATAATAAGAGTCCTCTTGTGATTAGCAAGCGTGGATGCGTCAAACCCATCCATATCATACACTTTGGGAATTAACCCGTAGTCAGTGGCTAATTTAGCGGTTTTTTCCGCTAATCCTGCAGCATTACCGGTTTGTGAACCAAATAAAATTGCGAGGGATCTATCCCCTTCCATCAGAGCCATCAGTTCTTGACTGGCTTCACCAGATGTTGCAACAGCTGTAACCTCGGATGTTGAGGATTCGGCGACAACTTCTGATTCATCTACGGTTATTGTTCCAGTATCCAAATCGGACATTGCTTGGAGTGCTGAGTTGGCCCAAGTCTGCCATGCAGGTTCATAATCAACATCACAAAGTTGGATATCATGAACACTATTAGCTCCTAATTGTTTGAATTTTGCGTCCCAATCGAGTCCAGCTTTACAAAACTCATCGTATGATGTGTCACCGATTGCGCAAACAGAGAAATTAACCGAGTTCAGACTTGGATTTTGTTCACATGTTGAAGCCCATATGGACTCTGCATTGTCTGGCATTTCCCCTTCACCCCATGTTGAAGTGATTATGAATACACGCTTGGAATCAGCAAAATTTTCAGGTTTTATGTCCCCTATGTCAACAACTTTGGCTTGTAGATTGAATTTCTTCGCAAGTTTTGCTGTTTTTCCCGCAAGCTCTTCGGCGTTACCAGTTTGCGAACCGAAATATATTGTAAGACGCCTATCAGGTACCTCTGGCATACTGCTCACCCAATATTTCCAAACCGCCGTAGTCTTTGAAGGTTGCTTGAAATACCTCTTGTGCAGACATTTCTATTTATGCTGTTTTGCTAAACAAATCACATCTGGAAATCGCCCATATCTCCCATCTCGTCACCCATGGATACGCCCTTGGACGAAATGACATCGTCAATCCTGAGAATCATGACTGCGGTCTCGGTAGCAGACTGAATCGCTTGTTCGACGACTCGTATCGGTTCAAGGACATTAGCATCCCTCATATCAACTACACCACCTTCGTACACATTTATTCCTGCATTTGATTGACCATCTGCGTGAGCTTTTCTTAGTTCAATGAGCGTTGTTACAGGGTCTAAACCAGCGTTTTCTGCGAGCGTTCGAGGAATTATTTCTAGCGCTGATGCGAAGGCTTCGATAGCCATCTGCTCCCTTCCTCCAACTGTTTCAGCAAAAGTTCTCAAGTCTCTCGACAATGCAGCGAGGACACTCCCTCCACCGGTTAACACTGCCCCATCCTCCCATGCAACGGATACAACTCCAACCGCATCATCAAATGCTCTTCTAATTTCGTCAACAACGTGCTCTGTTCCACCACGTAACAATACGGAAACTGATTTTGCTTCAGGACATCCAGTAATAAATGTCATTTCAGATTCTCCTATTTTCTTCTCTTCAACATTTTCTGCATTACCTAAATCATCGCCAGTTAAATCATCTAAATTGGTAATGATTACTCCGCTAGTGGCTTTTGACAAGGCCTCCATATCGGATTTTTTTGCTCGCCTGATGGCAAATATCCCTTCCTTCGCCATGTAATGCTGGGCTAATTCATCAATGCCTTTCTGACAAATTAACACGTTAGCACCTGAATTCTTGATTTTATCGACCAATCCTTTGATGTAGTTTTCTTCCTCTTCCAAGAATTTGGATAATTGATTTGGATCGGTAATCTGTATTTTTGCGTCTACTTCGGTTTTCTTAACTTCAATAGCAGAGTTGACTAGAGCAATCTTTGCACCTTTGACTGATCTTGGCATACCAGCATGAACTCTCTCTTTGTCTAAGATTATACCATCAATCAGGGACGAGTCTTTGATAGAGCCTCCTTGACGCTTCTCAACCTTGATGTCTGAAAGATCGACGATTCTCTGGTCGCCTTCTATCAGGCCAACAGCATTGACGGACCTAACACAGATGTCAGCCATGAAGGATTTTACCGCCCCAGCCGACTTACCTGTTAGTGCAGTTTTGGCCACTTCCAAAAGGACTGAGTCATCATTCTTGGTAGCAATACCGTGACTATCGAGCAATTCAACCGCTTTTTCGGCAGCAAGTCTAAAACCTTCACAAATAACTGTCGGATGTACATTCTGTTCAATTAAATCTTCACTGCGCTTGAGTAACTCACCAGATAAGACAACAGCAGTTGTGGTTCCGTCAAAGCAGTGCTGTTCTTGGGTTTTGGCCACTTCAATAATCATTTTCGCAGCAGGGTGTTCAATATCCATCTCTTTGAGAATCGTTGCGCCATCATTTGTGATAACTACATCGCCCATTGAATCCACTAGCATCTTGTCCATTCCTTTTGGACCAAGAGTTGACCTTACAGCATCGGCAACTGCTTTTGCTGCTGCTATGTTATTTGATTGAGCGGTTCTACCTCTAGTTCTTTGTGTACCGTCTTTCAGTATGAAAATTGGTGCTTGTCCATTACCGTACATGTGCTCGCCTCATGGTCTGCGAGGGCGACTAAGTATTGAACCCTACGATGAAACAATTCCCCGACAAATTTCAATTTTGCTGGTTCTGAGACAACCACATTTCACCATAAGCATTCCATTGATCCATTGTCCAGCCGTCTGGCAAACCAGTTGCTGGCAATGGTGGCCCAGACGGTGTCGCCGGTTGGGTTTGTGGTATGATATCGGGAACTGGTTTGGGCGCCTCAATTGTTTGTGGCGGCATTGCCGCAGGTACAGAAGCTGGCGGACCAGTAGGCACTGTTGGAGCAGATATAACTGATTGATAGCTCGATGTCAAACTGTCCTGATAACCTTCTTGGCCCCAGTTGGCATATTCGTCATCGTCATCTTCAACGCTTCTCAAAATTCGAATTGTTACAACTATTCCACCCGCAATGATTACGATGAAGCCGAACCATGTTGCAGCACCTGCGAAGTCAAAACCTGATTCTGTGTCATCATTTGTCTCAATGATAATCTTACGCAATTGAATTTGAATGGTTGATTGAGCAGCATCGCTGACCGTATCAGACCGAGCCCACAAGATTATTTCGGAATCAAAGGTTGGGTTTTCTAGGCTCTTCAGAGTATCCTCAGTCACTTCAAATCTTATTGTTACGACTCTGATTGAATCATCACCTGTTCCGAGGACAAATTGGCGATCGCTACTGTCGATTCTAGACTGATACCAACTACTCGAGTTCCCGTAATCAATATCCATAGAAACAGATTGTGCAGTAGAATATTGGTTTCGTACCGTTACTTCCAATACTACCTCATCCTCAAAATTATCAATAATTACTTGCTGTGAAGGTAGAATCTTCAGCCATTGATTGGAACTACCAACTGAGTAGGTTGAACCACCACTGGCAATGACGGAGTTATCATAGTCGCTCCTTGCTACTATCACCATCTGTAGATTGCCACTAACTCCGCTATCGAAGGAAAATTCTACCGTTACATTGTAACTTGCACCACTGTCTATTGTAGGAGTATATCTCCCATCAACAAGATTGGTAAACTGGGCATTCATGCCTTGTGGCAGATTTAGGCTCATGTCAAATTTGTCTGGTATATTTCCAAAATTTGTCACTTCGAAAGTCATGGCCTGTGCAATATCACCCGGAATATACGACTGGTCTGATATGTCCGTCTCAACGTGGACACTGGCAGTCTTTTGTATCTCTACAGGTATTACCTCGCTTACCGAGAGTGATGAATCGTCGACGTTGGTTGCTGTAACCACTACCTCATAGAAACCTTCGGGCATCCCTATTGGCATGGGGAGGTTGAGGAAAAATGTCCATGAGCCGCCCCACTCATCCAGTAGAGGTGATTGAACAGTGTCAACATAAGCGCCAGATTGGCGATACTTTAGCGGGAAATCATTAGTCACTGAGATATTATATGACTCCTCATCATTACCGTTATTATACAAAGACATCAAGATAGCTTTTGATTCTTCATTAGCGAATCCTTCAACATAAAGTCTGCCATCATCATTACTAAACAATGAGTAACTTGTCTCAAGTTCAAAGTCACGATAGATTGGCACGTCGATAGTACGAGTGAGTAATGAGTCACCGACGACATCGCCACTGGTTCTTGACGCCCTAATATTTACGGAAACTTGCCCAGGTAGAGCTCTATCCTCTGCGGATACTAATAAATTCAGATTTGCCGATGTCCCCTTGAGCATAAAAATTGAGGTTATAGCATTACCCAGTTCATCTTGGACTATGCCTGACCACAAATCTTCACTAAAGGTTGCTTGAAGTTGGAAAGTTGAGTCCAAGTTACCAGTATTAAACACAGTAAATGGGAGTAATTTTGATTCTCCTGGATTCATATTAAGGGCAATCTGTGGGGCTGTTGATGTAAGTTTGACGCTATATTGAGAATTGATCGAAACGGTTGTTGAAACTCTCGCTTTTTCGCCGGAGTTGGCTGAACTTGCATCAGTAAACCATATCTCCCACTCCTGAATTTGTACATCGGAGCCAGGAGGGATCGACAAATTAGCCCAAACTTCGGTAGTTTCTGAAGGGCCTATTGGCGGAATAACGACATTGAAATCATTATCATTTGGATTTGCGGTATCGAGTCTTAATTGAGGGATTACTGGATCCATCCAGGATGCATTGGTGATATTTGTTTGCGCACGGAATTGTACATTTTTGTAACCATTATTTGTTACCAAGCACTTCCAAGAAACTAAATCGTTAGGTACTGTTTCAAAGCCTCCAACTGGATTGTCACATGTCGCAGATAATGTGTATCCATCAACCTTTGATACACCAAACTGGATGAAGTCATCAAAATGCATACCCTGAGTGGCGCCGGAATTGTCCGAGCGCAGAACTAAACTGAAAGTCCATGAATTACCTCCCAGTAATAAATCTGGATTAATTAATAGAGGGTTTTGTGACCAGACTGTTTGTGGATCCCAGGAAATATTCTTCCACTGTCCGGGAATTGGGCTAGGGTTAATCTCTGCAACATCCCAGTGAACAGATTGGAACGGGTCTGTGAAATTGCCATTACCATTCCAGAACTCGAGATATGCCGCATCGCCAGCGCCCATGGTCCCCCATGCTTGCAAGTGCACTTGAGTAGAGATGTACTCTTGCGATTGGAATAGTTGCCGGCATACATTGATTTGATAGGTTTGAGTTAAGCCGGCATCCCAAGCTTGTCCATCACAACCCGAGTCAGGGTAATAGAACGAGTGAACTAGTCTATCAAAGGAGCTCGATGGATAGGTATTACCTGCTTGGTTAATCATTCGCCAATGGTTATCACCGACTGCTGAGTCTCCATCTTCGTCGATGTACCATGAGCCAAATGCGTTTGCGTCCCCACCACCGATCGGGTATGTTCCAGGGTGGAATGATAGTGAGGTCGAGGTAGATTCAGTATCCATTGTGTCCTTGTGTATTGCGATTGGAACCTGCTTGTCCATCACATCGTTATCATTTCTATCATCATTGGTAAAATTGACCGAAGCACGTAAAATCAGCCCGCCACTTAATTCATTTGTTGTGGTGTTTAATATCGAATGTGCTGCTTGAGGATTCCAAGAAATTGTATGCTGATCTTTCCCCCCGCCCGGCATCAAATCGGTTGTCCAAGTGAAAGTTTCAATAACAAATCCAATCGGGTGAACAACCTCTAATTTGGCATCTGTTTGCTTCTGAGTGCCGGTTACTGACCCGTCTTTGAATACGGTAACTGTCACTTCAACAACGTCATCTTGGAGTAAATATTCCTGTACATCACCACTCGGCTGAATCCATATTTCAGGCTCTAGTGTGGCGTTACCCAGTTCGATACTGAATATGCTGAAGTCGTCTTTTGAGCCACCTCTTGCAGATGCAGCATCTGCCTCTGGCAAGTAATTCAATGCCAGGGTCTGTAATAATAACAGAGTAATAATTGTAACCGAGGACAGCCTTCTCATAATCATCAACATACCACCCATGAACATTCAACACATGAAAGTAATTGATGAATGTCTGTCACAAAACATGTCAAA
>CEUK01354131.1_pt1 | contig 11151 bp, 7 predicted proteins | sample 356451 | NCBI WGS metagenome assembly CEUK01 (sample SAMEA2622843, study PRJEB7988) | marine metagenome | isolation source: saline water (ENVO:00002010), including
CAGGGTTTGTTTAGCGAATTGTTATGCACAAACAGGAAATTATAGAACAGCAATATTAGTATTTAATAATCTAATAAAATCTGACCCAAATTATGCCAAAGCTCACTCAGCTAAAGCAATGTGTTTATTGAAAATTGATAAATATGATAAAGCATCGATTGAAATCGATGAAGCTATCAAGTTGGATCCGACAGAACCATTTAACTACATGAATAAGTCATATCTTTTATCAGCCTTAGCTTTGCATGAAGTTAATGAAAATATAAAATCAGAACTTCTTGAAGATGCTTTAGAAAATATAAAGCTTGCTATGAACATTGATTCAACTGAAATAAGTACTCATTATAATAATAATTTAGCTTTAGTACACATGGAAATGGGGAACCTTGAAAAAAGCCTAGAGTTGCTTTCAATTGATACAAATAGAGTTACAATTAACAATACTGGGATTTATTTAGAAAAAATTGGCAATAAAGATGAAGCATACATAAAATACTGTCAATCATTATCAATAGATGCTAATTATGATGAAGCATTAAAAAACAAAAATAGATTAGAGTCAAACAGTTCAAGAAAGAACAAAAAATGGCAAACATATTGGATATTTTTAACCAATGATTTGTTTGAAATTGATGGACATTCATTTTCAGAAGAAAAATATTCATTAAATCAAATTGAATCACAATTGGAAAAGTTCAATTACTATTCTTTCAAATACAAAAAAACTAAAAAACCAACCACCATTAAAAAAGATCCTATAGAACAAAAAGTAAAAATTAAATATAACCTAAGTCAGTGTATATCTTTAAATAATTAATTAATTTGAAGTTTAAAATTAAAAAATGAGCATTGATTTAGGACTTCAAGATTTGTATAAAGATAATAGATCAAAAATAATGAAAATGGTAATGAACAATAGCGGCACTTATGATGATGCATGTGATGTATTGCAAGATGGAGTAATTGTGGTTTGGAAAAAGTTTAAGGGCATAAACCCAATAGAATTAACATGTTCTTTAAGTACTTATTTGTATTCGGTTTGTAGAAATATATGGCTTAATGAATTAAGAAAACGAAATAAATCAGAACTAAAATTATTAAATGAATCTATTGTTGAAAAAACTCCAGATCAAGATGAAATTGATGCTTTAATGGCAAAAGAAAAAATGATCAAATTGGTTGAAAAAGGAATGGAAGGTTTGGGAAAAACATGCAAGGATTTATTAAAGTTAAAATACTTTAAAGATTTATCCATGGAAAAGCTTGCTTTTGAACTAGGTTTATCAAATAAAAATGCAGCTAAAACCAAAAAATACAAATGTATTCAACAGCTTAAAAAAAAATTAATTTGATATGATAAATGAAAACGATATAGAATTAATTGATAATTATTTGGAAGGCAAACTTTCAAGTGTTGAAATTGAAGCATTTGAAAAAAGACTGATTAAAGATGTTGATTTCAAAAAAGAATTTGATATTATTTCTTCTATTGGCGATGCATTTCAAAAGGTTGACTTAAAAAAAGAACTTGATCAAATAGAACAGCAATTAAATAATGAAAATCCATACAACATAGAAAACAGTCAAAATTCAATAATTAATTTTTTGTTATATAAAAATAGAAGCTTTTCTATTGCTGCAGGATTCGCTTTATTAATATTTGGTGGGTATTTTTTCTATAATTTTAACTCAACTACCAAAAGCAATAATCATAATGTTAATCCTGTAATGGGCGATGGTATAAATGATAAAAAAATGAATAATAAAAAAATGGAAGACGATACAATTTCTTTTGAAATTGATGGCAATGAAGAATTAATTAATACTATCTTAAAAAGTGATTAAACTTTATTTAAATAATTTATAATGTTGAGAATATCAAAAAGCCTTAAAAGCAAATGAAGATGACTTAGACGAAAAGGAAAAGATTCAGGAACTAATAAGAGTCAATTGTAATAAATAATTCAACGGAACTTAATACCCAAAATCAGTAGTCCAATAATGTGTATAAGGACTATCATCAACTTTTACATAACCAACACCAATTCTAGTCCAATTTTCATCAAACATATTTCTGTTATGCCCAGGACTATTAAACCATTGAGTGTATGTACTTTCAGCATTATCTCTGCCAGCAGCAATGTTTTCAGCATTACAAGATCCAAAAACTCTTATTCTGTCAAATGTTCCACAAACTTTTACAAGATTACCATTATTATTTCTATCGTAACTTGCATGCTCAAAATATTCTTGAACACCCATATCGTATGAGTGGTATCTTGCGGCTCTGCATAAATTTTCATCTATTTCAAGAATAGAAAGTCCTTTTCTTTTTCTTTCTTGATTAAGGATTTCAACAAATTTCATTTCTTCATTTATGTTTGAAGAAGGCACATTTTCCTGACCGCTAGGTTTCCCAAAAGCACTGTATTTCGCTGGATTTGAATTATTGTTAGATTCATTTAGTAGCAATTCATTATTATCTAGAATATTATCATCCTTATTATCTTCACTAATTGACATCCCATACTTCATGGGTTCAATATTGTTTTTTAAAATTTCAAAGCTGTCCCTACTAATTTGAATAGGCTCCCCAATAAGTACTTCAACATGTTTAATTTCCTCTATTTTTTCTTTAGAAAGTTCATTTTTGTTTTCATCATTTTTTTCATTTGAACATGAACCTAAAACACCTATTGCTAATAAAATTATAAGATTTTTCATTTTTAAGTTTATTTAAAATTAATAATTAAAATTTAAGACCCATTATACAGACATCGTCAACTTGTTCTTCATTGCCTTTCCAGTTTGTAAATTCTGATTTTATTGAAAAATATTGATCTTCTAAAGATCGGTTGTATATGTTCAATAAAAATTGTTTAAAACGTTTCGACATGTATTTTTTTCCTTTTTCGCCACCAAATTGATCTTGAAACCCATCCGAATATAAGAAAATAGAATCATTTGGTTTAATTTTAATGGTATGCTTATCAAATGGTTTGTTTTCTCCTGAATACAAAGCTATCGGTTGTGAATTGGCTTTTATTTCATTTATTTCATTATTAGTGATGTGTATTAGAGGGTTAAAAGCTCCAGAATAATCTAATTTCATGGTTTGTTTATCAAAACAACAAAGCGCCATATGCATGCCATCTTTGTTCTCATTTTCAACACCTTCTTCATTTAATAATGTAGTGATTTTATTTCTCATATTTTCCAAGATAACATCTGTATCATAAACCTTTTTTTCTACAATATTTTCATTTAAAAGTGCATTTCCTATCATGCTAACCATTGCTCCAGGAACACCATGACCAGTACAATCAGCAACAGTAAAAAATATTTTCCCACAATTGGTTTCGTGAGCCCAATAAAAATCTCCTGAAACAACATCTTTTGGTTTGTAAAAAACAAAACTATTCGGCAAAATTTTATTTATATACGATTTTGAAATAAGCAAAGCATCTTGAATTTTTTTTGCATAGTTGATGCTGTCTTTAATTTCTTTATGAATAAGGTTTAGCTCTTTGTGAGATTCATCTAATTCAACGTGTTGTAAACTAATTATTGATTTTTGTTTTTTAGTTTTTTTGTAGTTAATAAATACTATAATAAGAAATATACTTATTGATGAAGTTATTATAAATAGGGCGATGTTTAATGTTTTTTCTCTTCGTGTTTTCTCTTTTTCAAGCAATAAATTTTTTTCATTTTCAAGTGCAGAAAGTCGTTGTTTGTTTTCATATTCTTGAATTTTTAATTTGATATCATTAGAAAGAATTTTGTCTTTTGCAGACATTTTAGATAGAGTGTCTTTCGTTTTTGAAAATAGTTCGTGCATTTTCAATGCATTTAAAATATCCCCATTAATTTTGTAGTATTTATGTAAATTTTTGCTGCAATTTTTAATTAAATCAAGCAACGATTTTTCTTTAGCTATTTTTAATGCATAAGTTGAACTTGAGATGGCTTTTTTTATGTCTCCCATTTTAAAATAAACCTCTCCAATGTATATTTTTGAATTGGCTATATTGACTAAATCATTACTTTTTTTACTTATAAGAAGACTTTTTGTATGATATTCTAAAGATTTTTTAAATTCTTTTTTTTGAAAGAAAACATCAGCAATATTACTGTATGATGATGATAAGCCATTTGTATCATTAATCGCCTCTCTAATTCGTAAACTTTTGTAAAAAAAATCTTTGGCTGTTTCATAATCTTTTTGAGCACTATATATTGAACCTAAGTTATTTAAAACATTTGCCATTCCTGAACTATCATTCAAATGTTTTTTTAGTTCTAAACTTTTGTTATTGAATTGAATAGCTTTGGATTTAGATCCATCATAATAAAATATCCTACCAAGGTTTAAATAAGATTTTGCCAAACTTGATGAATCATCAATTTCTTTATCTATTTTAAATCCCTTATCATAGTTTTCATATGCTTTATCATTTTGTCCATGATCCTCTTGATAAATCGCTCTGTCTCTATAACTTTGAGATAGAGCTTTTTTAAATATTTTACGCTTATTTTTGGCTAGATTTTTATTATTTAAATTATAATTACATATTGTTTCTATCTGGATATTTGTATAAAAAATTTCCAAATCAGTTTTATCTTTTAAAATCCTTAAGTTTACTAATTCTTGTAATATCTCAATCTTTTCAATATCAGATTTGGCTGTTTTATAAGACGAACTTAAAGAATCAATTTCATTTTGATATTTTTCTTTTTGAGATTGACAAATTATTTCATGACCGATTGCTGATAAAAGAAAAATAAGTATTAAAAAACGATATAATTTAATCATTATCAAGAATTTCAATATCAGTTGATTCACCAACTTTTAGTAGATCTAATTCATTGAAATAATTCATTACATCATCCAATTTATTTTGGTTCGTTTTTTTAGTTTCTTCAATAAAACCTAAGGCATCTTTATTAATTAGTTCCCCATTTGAAAATTCAGCTTTAAACCATTTATTCTCATAGGGATTAAAATAATAACCGGATCCATCTTCTTTTCCATTTTTCCATGTTCCAGTATAACTAGCACCATTTTTATAATGTTTTAATCCATAACCGTTTATTTGCCCATCTTTAAAATTTCCTTCAATTCTTGAACCATCATTGTTTTTTTTATGACCATAGCCATTTAAGCAATCTCCGTAATAACAAGTGTAATTCGAATGAACACTTTTTTTGAAATCATATACTGAAATAAAATGTAACTCTACAATGTAATTCAATATGTCGCTGTATCTTACCCAGTTATACCCATTATCTCCATAATTCTTCCCCCAACTGTTCATGATTTCAAAAGAACCACCATATTTATTATCATCATAACCAATAATGCAAACGGCATGGCCGCTTGCTAAACTATCATCTTTTGAAGGAGCCCAAAGTCCGTTACTTGCTATATTTCTGAGCGATTTTGTAGTATTCATTCCAAGAATTATAGGTAAGTCGTCATATAAAGACTTTTTAAGCATATTTATTTTTTCACTATTTGTATTCTCATACCAGTTTTCAGGTGGTGTATTTGACATTTTAATAATAAATGGAATTGCATATCCTTTAGATACTGAACTAATTGCGCTGTTACATTTAGTTTTTTCAGGCAATAACATTTTTTTACAACCGTTGTTCTTCAAAACTTCCATGGCATCAACAATTGATGTGCCTTCCATGCAATCATTTTTATTATTTTCTGAAATTAATGAGTAAATAAAATTAGGATCAAAAGAGTAAAGAAATTTTTCATTTTCTTTAGTAATATCAAATTTTGAGTTAAAAATTGTAGACATTGCTCCATAAGCTGAAGCCCAACCAACACATGTTAATCCTTTTTGTGTTAAAACTGGTGGGCAAAACTTTCTTAGTGAATATTTTTCTGGAAGATTATCCGTAAAACCAAGTTGATCCATTTCCAAAGGTTCTTCATCAGTATATCTTTCTTTATCAAAACGAACTCCCTGAGATAAATTTACTAAAACAGACAGATTAAATAAAACTAATAAAAAATAGTTTTTCATATTGGCTAATTTAATAATAATCAAATTAACGATTTATAAAACCTCCTAAATTTTAACTATCATTGCTTTTTTGATTTTTTAAAATACTTATGAGACTAATTTATAGTTTAATATTTTGTTTGATTACAATTATTTCCTTTACTCAAAAGGGCCAACTTATTGGAAAAGTAATTGATGAAAAATCTAATAATCCGATGTCCTATGTAACGGTAAGTTTACATAACCAAAATGATTCCCTATTAATTACAGGTGGTATTACTAACTCCGAAGGTGAATTTAATATTAAGGATATTGAACTAGGAAATATATATCTATTCAAATGTTCTTTTATTGGTTATCAATCCATTTTTAAAAAATTAGATTTTTCAAAAAGCAAATCCATTAACTTGGAAAATGTTATGCTTTCTGTATCAAATGAAGTTTTAGATGGGGTAGAGGTATTGGCAGACAAACCTTTCGTGACCTATGAAATAGACAAAAAAGTAGTTAATGTAGAAGCCATGAGCAATGTTGTTTCTCAAACTGCTGTTGAAGTTCTTGCCAACATTCCAAGCATATCTGTAGATATGGATGGAAATGTTTCTTTAAGAGGGTCTCAAGGATTTACTTTATTGATTAATGGACGTCCATCTGCAATGCCTCCATCTGATGCTTTACAATTAATACAAGCTTCTAACATAAAGGATATTGAAATTATTACCAACCCATCAGCTAAATACGATGCTGAAGGAACTTCAGGCATTATTAATGTTATTTTAAAGAAAAATAAATTAGAAGGGGTTTCTACATTGATTAACATAAACGGCAGCAATGCTGCAAATGGAACTGATTATTGGAATTATGGAGGAGACTTTCTTACAAGCATTAACAAAGGAAAAGTTAAATTTAATATAGGTGGGCAATTTGTAGATCCAAACAGGTTTAGGGATATTCAACAAATAAGACAAACTGTACTTGGTGTTGATACTTTCAGAATTGAGAGTGATGGTATACATAGGTATTTTGGAAAAAATTATGGTGGAAATGCAGCCATGGAATATTCGCCAAATGAAAGTAATTTTTTAAATATTGGCTTGAATGTTAGAAAGCGACAATGGAATGCAGCAGCCAATTACTTTTTTGATGAATATTCTAATGATTCCCTTTTGTATGATTATGAAAATAGAGAACGAACTTTAAGAGACTTTTTTGTTTTATCTGGTAGTATGGGTTATCAGCATTTGTTCAATAAAGATAAAGATCATTATTTTTCAATCACTTCTACCTATAATTTATATGATGGAAAAGAAGATGCTCAAACGGAATTTTTTAGTTTAGAAAACGATTTTCAAGGTGGTAATAGAAATACTGAATTTGGTCCATCAAATGCCATTAGAGTAAGTTTAGATTACCAAAAACCTCTTAAAAATAGTATGAAAATTCAACTAGGAGCCAGATCTGATTTTGGGTTTAGTAGAGACGATCAAGATGCTTTTGAGTATAGGTTTGATGTAGGAGAATACGTTCGATTAGATTCTTTTTCTACTGATGTTACCTATGTTCAAAACGTATATGCTGGCTATGGAATTTTAAATGGGGAATTCAAAGAAAAATTAGGTTATCAATTTGGAATTAGAGCTGAGTATACAGATCGTTTTATAGAAATGACCAACAGCAATTTAAATGCCACCATTCAAAGACTTAATTGGTTTCCTTCTGCTCACTTTTCTTATAAAATTGATGATAAAAACCAGTTAAAAGCTAGTGCCTCAAGAAGAATAAACAGGCCTAAAACTTGGCACTTAGAACCTTTTATCGCTTGGGAAGACCCATATACAGTACGACAAGGAAACCCTGACTTACTTCCAGAATATATCCAATCTTATGAGTTGGGTTACATTAAAGATTTAGAGAAAGGAAGTTTTTCTACAGAAATTTATTTCAGAAACGTAAACAACATTCGAGCAAGGATTCAAGAAGTATACGATACGAATGTCATTGTAAAACGTCCTGTAAACGCAGGTGTCTCACAAGCTTTAGGTGCTGAGTTTTCGTTCAACAAAAGGGTAAACAAATGGTGGAGTTTTAACGCTGGAGCCAATTTGTTTTATTATAAAATTACCGGACAAATTTCTGGATCAAGTTTAGATCAAGAGACTTTTACCTACAGAGGAAGGTGGTCCAACAGCTTTTTGCTTCCTAAAGATTTTAAAATTCAGTTTATTTCCAATTACATAGCAGATGTGGTTAGTGTTCAAGGTATTGATAAAGGATTTATTTCTTTTGATTTAGCATTAAAAAAAGATTTTAGTGAGGGAAAAATATCTTCAACTTTACAAATGAGAAACATACTTGCTACAGAAAGAAGAGAAACTTGGGTCGACACAGAGACTCTTTATTCATACAGAATGGCTACTCCAAGATGGTTAGTAGTGGCATTATCGGTTTCTTTCAGATTAAATAATTTTAGCAATACAGATAAAATTAAAACAGAAGAGGGTTCTGAGTTTTAATTAGATATATTGAACATTCCTTTTTTATTTTTCTTTCTATTTGAATTAATTAGCGGATTCAAGCCTCCACTGTATAAATTTCCATCATATTCTTTATAAAATTGACAAGAGGTTTGATTTTTTAATTTATAAGTTTTCTCCTTTTCAGCATTTGTTAAAATGCCATATTTCATAGATTTAATTATTATTGAAAATTCATTAATTCCATTTGTATGAGTTTTTAAATTAGAAATTGTAAAATCCTTACTGAATGCAAATGTCATCGATAAATTATTTGCTAAGGGCATTTTAAAACCTAATTTTAAATAAATAGATTCATATGGGTCGCTATCTGTTTTAATTCTTGTTGATTGCTGTCTATAAAATACACCAAAATTAAATGGTAAAAAATCAGTTTCAAATAACCCAATCTGAAGTGTTCTAAAAACACTTTGTTGTTGATAAAAAAAGGAATGTTTCATTATCCTAATTCCAGAAAACTGTTCAAATTCTCTATCATTCCACCATATTTCTCCATGAAAAGTATATTTTTTAGGAATAAAATAATTTGAGTACATAAAGTTGTCTTCTGATTTTACCATATTATGTGCTGCAAAACCTAACAAGATATAACGACTAAATTTTACATTTCTTTTTCTTTTTTCAGAACCTTCATTTTTATTCATTGTAATAAGAGTTCCAAAATGAAAATTATTTGAATTGTTTGAGAAATTTGTAGGGGCGATAAAAGAAGAATTATAAATGTCTCCATGAAGAGGGTGTAGTTCATCAAGAAAAATTAATCTTGACCAGTCAATAGACCTGGAATAGTTTTGATACTCCATAGCTAGTTTTAAAGACATGTTATTTTTATTTCTTTGATTTTTTATTAGTGGAATCATGTAGCTTATCCCTGATCTTATATAATTTGAATTTAAAAAACCTTCTCCTTCAATATTTCTTAAATAACAAATTGAAAAAGATGATCTTCTTGCAAATGGAGCTAATGGAGAGTCAAATGAAATAGATTGAGTTAAAAACTTACTTGTTACTGTTGGCCATTGTTGTCTAAGATTAAGCCCTAATGACCAAACGTTATTTATCCCAGATAACGCTGGATTCATATATATTGGATTCAAATTAAATTGACTAAAAACAGGCTCTTGACAATTAATTTTTTGATTTCCAAATAAAACTGATAACAAAAAAGCTAAATAGATATGTAGTTTTTTAATTTTCATCTTATTAAAGTAACTGTTCCTGTTTTTCGTACTTTTTCTTGATCGGAGTATTCTTTACCATCCCAAATGGAGCCATCTTTAAATACGGCTTTAATTTTCCAGACATATGCATCTTGCATTAGTAATTCACCATTGAATGTTCCATCCCACCATTCAACAGGTTGACCATCTTGGACTAATCTGCTTTCCCAAATTTTATTTCCGTATGTATCGAAAATTTCTAAGTGATAATCATCTAAACCACCTCTTAAACCTATTGCTTTTGGCATAAATTTTCTTAATTCAGGATTAGTGTGTTCTGGACAGAAAGCATTAGGGACAAACAATCCCTTTTCAAAAGAAACATAAATTTGTTTGATGAGACTGTCTTTACATTCATTATCTGCAATAGCAATTAGCTTAAAACTATAATATCCATCTTGATTATAAGAGTAAGAATAAACAGGATTTTCTAAAGTTGATGTATCATTAATATCAAAATACCATTCATAGTAATCAGCAAATACTGATTGGTTAAAAAATTCTATAACTCCTGCTCTTGGTTCTATTGGACTTATATTATTAATGAAATTAAAGTCAGCAATTGGAGAATTTTTTACATACACATATAAATTATTATTTGAAGTGTCGGAACAATTTCCAGTTGTATTGTAAGCGTATAATGTTATTGGATAGTATCCACTATCTTGAAATTGATAGTTAAAATAAATATCACTATATGTTATTCCATTACTTAAATTCCATGACAAAGAATCAGAAAATAAGCTAATAGATTCGAATGAAACGGAATCTCTTAAGCAAATGGTGTCTTCAGAAACAATAAAATTGGCAATTGGAGTATTGTAGACAATTATTGTGGTATCATAGTTGCTTTCGCACCCATAAATGTTTTGAGCATTTAAAATTACATTATATGTGCCAGCATTATAGTTAATAGTAGGATTTACCAAAACTGATGAATCACCATTTCCAAAGTACCAATTATATGCATTAGCTCCAGATGAGTTGTTGTAAAAGTTTACAGTTGCTGGTGGATAGCATAAATCTGTATGAGCAATATCAAAATTGGATAAGGGCAATGGATAAACATTTATATTAATTGAAGTTGAATCCTGACATCCATTTAAGCCAGTTGCTATAATTGAAGTTGTGAAATTTCCAGCATTTAAATAAGTGTGGGAACCATTAATAAAATTGTCATTATTACCATCTCCAAAGTCCCAATTGAAATAAGCAGCATTATTTGAATTATTATTAAAAACAACATTTAATGGCATGCATCCAAAACTTGGAGTTGCTGTTATATTGGGAATGGGTTTTATTAAGGATATTAATTCCATGCTATCAGCATTTTTACATCCATTTATTAGTGATGTTACTTGAAGTAATACCATA
>CEUK01055387.1_pt1 | contig 11144 bp, 8 predicted proteins | sample 356451 | NCBI WGS metagenome assembly CEUK01 (sample SAMEA2622843, study PRJEB7988) | marine metagenome | isolation source: saline water (ENVO:00002010), including
GCTCCTCGAGCTTTTTTTGCATACATCATAATGACCTTAAAATCGCCATTTTTAAACTCTTTAAAGTGAGGTGTAATTACTGTCCCTTTAAACTGCTTCAATTTTGCGGCCTTACTGTATTCATTGGAAGCTAAGTTGACTATAGTTTCCATCTCCTCACACTGAAGAAAATTTAAGATGTCGTCTCCCCAAAAGTTATATAAATTTTTACTCTCTTCAACATCTAATTTTGTGCCCATTTCTAATCGATAAGGCTCAATGACGGTATTTGGTTTTAAAACTCCATATAGCCCTGAAAGAATTCTAATTTTTTCTTGAGCAGATTCTATTTCACCTAATGAAAAAGATTTGAAATCAAGACCAGTGTAAACTTCGCCATTGAATGCATGTGCTGCCAATGCACTCTCGTTTTCCTTACTACCCATTAGTTGATATCTTCTATAATTCAAATTAGAAAGTTCTGAACTCAGTTTCATTAAAGTTCCTAATTGATTTGATGATAAAGATTTCATTTTTTGAATCAATTTCTCTGTTTTATCCGGAAAAATGAGTTCACTGCCTTTTTTCTCATTTGCAGGTATTGAAAAATCAAGCTTCTTTGCCGGTGACAATATAATTTTCATAATGATCAAATTTCACCAAAAATATCATTTTTAGAATCATTTTAGCACAATAACTTTTAAAGAGAAATATCGTATTAATAAAAGACGAATTTGAAAAATGAAAAAATATAAATCAATCGTTGTAGACGATGACCCTATTTCACAAAAAATTGTATCGCAATGTGTTAACAGAAGTGGCGTATTTGAAGAACCCATATTGCTAAATGATGCTCTGGGTTTAAAAGAAATTTTACTAAAAGAAAAGGTTGATGTAATTTTTTTAGACATTGAACTGCCTGAATTATCCGGACTGGATTTCATAAAAGCTTTTGAAGACTTGCCTACTGTTGTTCTAATGAGCAATATGAAGAAATATGCAGTGGATGCCTTTGAATTCGAAGTGCTGGATTTTCTCCCTAAACCAATTGAATATGGTCGGTTTTTAAAAACTGTAAATAAACTGGAAAAAGTTTTTACATCAAATAATAATACAGAAAGCGACAGTATATTCTTTAAAGTCAATGGAAAACTCCAAAAAATTAAACTTTCGCATATTCTTTTTTTTGAATCCATGTCCGATTATGTAAAAATCATTACTAAAGAAAAAACATATGTTGTTTTACAAACGATGACTAAGCTTCAAAAAACACTCCCAAATATATTTATTCGATGCCATAGGTCATATATAATTAACCTGGAAAAAGTAAACGCATTGGATGATCGAGTTCTGGAAATGGAAGGTCATGCAATACCAGTGTCCAGAAGTTACTACAATGAAATTAAGAATGAATTACACGTTTTGGGGTAAACTTAATCACAAAAAACCCAATTCTTAAGAATTGGGTTTTTGAACTTTTTAATATCACTAATCTATGCATCTATATTAGCGTATTGGGCATTTTCCTCAATGAATTCTCTACGGGGTGGTACCTCATCCCCCATTAACATTGAAAATGTTCTATCGGCTTCTTGAGCATCCCCTATATTCACCTGTCTTAAGGTACGTGCTTCGGGATCCATCGTTGTAGACCACAATTGCTCAGCATTCATTTCTCCCAAACCTTTGTATCGTTGCACACCTACACTTGAAGCGTTTCCAGAACCTTTCATCTTTTGGATGGCTAAATCTCTCTGATCATCATTCCAGCAATATTCCTGTTGCTTTCCTTTTTTGACTAAATACAAAGGTGGCGTGGCGATATAGATATATCCTGACTCTACCAACTCTTTCATATGTCTAAAGAAAAAAGTTAAGATTAATGTTGAAATATGAGAACCATCTACATCGGCATCACACATTATAACAACTTTATGATACCTTAGTTTTTCAGTATTCAATGCTTTTGAATCTTCTTCTGTTCCAATTCGAACACCTAATGCCGTGTATATGTTTTTGATTTCTTCATTTTCAAAAATCTTATGCTGCATGGCTTTTTCAACATTCAAGATTTTACCCCTCAATGGAAGAATGGCTTGGAATTCTCTATTTCGTCCCATCTTAGCGGTACCTCCTGCCGAATCTCCCTCAACAAGATAAATCTCACTTAAAGCAGGATCTTTTGAAGAGCAATCCGACAATTTTCCTGGCAAACCAGAAACCTGCATAACATTTTTTCGCTGAACCATTTCTCGGGCCTTAGTTGCAGCATGTCGCGCTTGAGCAGCTAAAATCACCTTTTCAACGATGGTTTTTGCTTCAGATGGATGTTCTTCCAAATAATTGGAAAGTGCCTCAGAAACAGCTTGATCTACTGGTGCAGAAACTTCTCTATTTCCTAATTTTGTTTTTGTTTGCCCCTCAAATTGCGGTTCGGCAACTTTTACAGAAACAATTGCGGTTAACCCTTCACGAAAATCATCAGAATTTATCTCGAACTTTAATTTGGAAAGCAATCCGGATTTTTCAGCAAAACTTTTTAATGTTCTTGTCAACCCTCTTCTGAAACCCGTTAAGTGAGTACCTCCCTCATATGTATTGATATTGTTTACGTAAGAGTGCACATTTTCTGAATAAGAGGTGTTGTAACACATTCCTACCTCAACCGGAACTCCATTTTTTTCTCCTTCAAAATAGATTACATCTGGAATTAATTGCTCTCTTGCACTATCAATATATTGAACAAACTCAGTTAAACCTGCCTCTGAATAAAACAATTCCGTTATAAATGAACCGTCTTCTTCTTTCTTAGCAGAAGCTCTTCTATCAGTCAAAGAAATTTTTATCCCTTTGTTTAAGAATGCTAATTCACGCATTCTTTTTGCCAATATATCGTATGAGTAAGTTAAATCATCAAATATTTCAGGGTCTGGCTGAAAAGTAACCTCAGTTCCTCGCTGATTTGTCTCTCCAACCACTTTAACATCATACTTTGGTTTTCCCTGTGAATATTCTTGTTGCCAAATTTGGCCTTCACGATAAACCGTTGCTTTTAAATCTATGGAAAGGGCATTTACACAAGATACTCCTACTCCATGCAAACCACCGGATACTTTATACGTGTCCTTGTCAAATTTCCCACCTGCATGAAGAACAGTCATTACAACCTCTAAAGCGGATTTTTTCTCCTTTGGGTGCATTGCTGTTGGAATACCCCTACCGTTATCCAATACAGTGATTGAATCACCCTCATTGATAAATACCTGAATATAGTCACAATGTCCTGCTAACGCCTCGTCAATAGAGTTGTCAACCACTTCATATACTAAATGATGTAATCCCTTAGCGGTAACATCACCGATATACATAGCTGGTCTTTTTCTAACCGCTTCCAATCCCTCAAGCACCTGAATATTACTTGCTGAATAATCTTTTTTTTGCTCTTGATTTTCACTCATAGAAATCTTTTTTTTTGCACCTCTATCAAAGATAGTTGATGACTGCACTAAAAGCACCTGAAACATTAGTATTTATGGTGAATTTATCAACACGAAATTAACATATTTTTTTGATTCAAAAAAGTTGAATTATTCACGAAAATATTTATCTCTTTTATTTGATTATTTTTGATGAAAATCAAACTATGAAGTCAGGTATTAAATTAGATTCTATAGACCTAAAGATATTACGGATTTTACAAGACAAAGGAAGAATTACGAATCTCCAATTATCTCAAGAAATCGGACTTTCTCCGGCTCCAACATTGGAAAGGGTCAAAAAACTGGAATCTTCTGGTGTTATTGAAAGTTATCATGCACAAATTAATGAAACGATACTGGGAATAGGAATTAAGGCGTTTATATCTATATCTCTGGAACGTCAAAAAGTAGATTCAATTGTCACTTTCAAAGAAAAAATACAATCTATACCGGAAATTATTGAATGTTATCAGATTACTGGTAATGCGGATTATTTTTTAAAAGTAGTTGTAAAAGATATCCCATCATTTGAAGGTTTAATTTCAAACAAATTGAGCCAAATTGAAGAAATTGGTCAAATGCAAACAATGATGATTCTTTCAAAAGTTAAAGATTCAAAAGTAATGCCTGTGGAAATCGACTAAATAACCCGTGAATTAAAATCCACTCCTGTAAAACATTATATCTATTGAATTAAGAAATAAAATATGATAATCAATCTAAAACAGAAATTGATTTTTTATTTTCATCAATAGATACGCAGGTAAAATATGCCTTAATTGCCTCCTCTGTTTTATTGGAATACATATCTTCAATGATTACCCTAACCAAAATTTTCAAGGACGTTTTTCCCACTTTAGTTACCTCTCCAGTTACTTCAATTATTGAACCAGCAGGTATAGGTTTAGTGTAATTTACTTCGGAACCAGCAACTACAAAACGTTTTCTGGAAAAACGAGTTGCTGTTATGAAAGCAATTTCATCCATTATTTCCATTGCTTTACCTCCTAACATGGTATTGTGATGATTGGTCAATTCCGGAAATACTGCTCTGAAATGAGAAGTTCTTGAGTTTTGTATTTTTTCTTGAATCGAGAGTTTCATAATAAACCAACCTCAAATAAAATATTGAAACAAATCAGGATCTTCATTAATCACAGTATAGTTAATACCATACTTTTCCATTCGATCAATCAAGCCTTTATAATCTTTTGGATCGGTTAATTCAACTCCAATTAATGCCGGACCAGCTTCTCTGGCATTTTTTTTCACATATTCAAACCTTGAAATATCATCTTTAGGACCTAAAACTTCATTAACAAATTCCTTCAAAGCACCTGGCCTTTGAGGAAACCGTACAATAAAAAAATGTTTTAATCCTTCATAAATTAAAGCCCTCTCTTTAATTTCCTGCATTCGAACAATATCGTTATTGCTACCGCTAACCAAACAAACTACTTTTTTACCTTTTATTTTATCCTTTACGAAATCAAGTGCAGCAATTGCTAAAGAACCTGCAGGCTCAACGACGATAGCCTCCTCATTATACAGTTGAAGTATAGTTGAGCAAACTTTACCTTCAGGAACCAATACAACATCATCAACTACATCTTTCATTACATCAAATGTATTTAAACCGACTTTTTGTACAGCTGCACCATCAACAAACTTATCTATTTTAGACAATTCCACCGGTGCGCCTTTTTTAAGAGCCTCCTTCAATGAGGGTGCCCCTTCAGGTTCAATTGCAATAATTTTTGTTTTTGGACTTTTATGTTTAAAATAAGATCCCGTTCCACTGGTTATTCCACCACCACCGACAGGAAGCAATAAATAATCAATATCATTTGTATCTTCAAGTATTTCCAATCCAACAGTGCCTTGGCCCTCCATGACTCTGTGATCGTCAAAAGGATGCACGAAGGTCATTCCTTCTTCATCACAGGCCTTCATGGAAGTTTTAAAACTATCATCAAATGTATCTCCTGTCAAAATAACGTCAACACTATTTTTACCGAAAAACTTAACCTTTTCAACCTTTTGCTTTGGTGTTGTGGAAGGCATATATACAGTGCCTTTTATTCCCAATAAATTACATGCATAAGCAAAACCTTGTGCATGATTACCAGCACTTGCACAAATTACACCTTTGGCTAAAGATTCTTTACTCAAGGATTTAATTTTATTATAGGCTCCCCTGATTTTATAAGATCGAACGGGTTGTAAATCTTCTCGCTTTAAATAAACATCGCATTGATATTTTTCACTTAAAGCCAAGTTTTTTTGAAGGGGTGTTCTTTCCGCAACACCTTTTAAATTTTCAGCTGCCTGTTTTATATTTTCTATGGATACTAATCCCAAAACTTTTTATATTATATGTTGGCCGCTATTTTAGTGGCTAATTCTTTAAATTCCTCTTCCGATAATTTTACTCTCTTTTTAGTAAAATCCAAATCGGATATTGAGTTTATAGGAACCAAATGAACATGAGCATGTGGTACCTCTAATCCAATAACTGAAACTCCAATTCGCTCACAGGGCACAACTTTTTTAATCGCATGTGAAACCCTTCTTGCCAATGTATTTACATTTTGAAATAATTCATCATCCAAATCAAAATAGTAATCTACCTCCTTTTTAGGAACAACCAAAACATGCCCTCTTGCAAGCGGAAGTATATCTAAAAAAGCTATACAATCTTCTGTCTCTGCTACCTTGTAACATGGGATTTCACCATGTACAATTTTTGTAAAAATGGATGCCATTTACCTTGAAATATCAATTACTTCCAATTTCAATAATCCAGCCGGAACTTTTATTTCAGCAATATCTCCCACTTCTTTTCCTAATAAACCTTTACCAATTGGGGAACTTACTGAAATTTTCTTTTGCTTTAAATTTGCTTCCTCTTCAGAGACAAGTGTATATTCCATTTCCATTTTGTTGGCAATATTTTTCACTTTTACCTTCGAGAGAATAAGCACTTTTGAATTATCAATTTTACTTTCATCAATAACTCGGGCATGCGCAACAATCTCCTCCATTTGAGCAATTTTCATTTCCAACAATCCCTGTGCTTCCTTCGCAGCATCATATTCTGCATTTTCGGATAAATCCCCTTTATCTCGTGCATCAGCTATTTGCTGAGAAACACCGGGTCTCTCAACCTTTTTCAAATAATCCAGTTCAGCTTTTAATTTATCTAATCCTTCCTGTGTGAAATAACTAGTGTCTGCCATATTCTATCTTTTGTATCAATAATAAAAGAATCCTGATTCTATCATCAGGATTCTTTTACTTGCTTTATTATTTTTACTAAGTACTAATTTACAAAATTATTCTTGCTCCGAAAGTATGAATCCCTTCAAAAGGATTTGTGTCTCGATAAGTATAATCAAAACCAAAGTAGCGATCATCTTTTCCATAAGGTAATTGTAAGCTAAAACCTGCTGATGGACCAGTTATTGCAGTTTGCCGAGTTGACATATCAAATATTCCTTGTTCATGCACAAACCCTCCTCGTATTTGTAAATACTTTTTAAACCGATACTCAAGGCCCAATCGAGTTTGATCATTCAAAAACATCCGGGCTGAGTAGGCAAAACCAGTCTGAAGAGAATGGGTTGAGTTGAAATCAAATCTATACCCAAATCCTAAATTCATAAGTAAAGGAAGGGTATAAGATGCTGATGAAACTTGTCCGCTTTGATTATTGCCATTGGGAAATGTCATTTCCATTTTTAATCCATTTCCATCATATTTCATATTTGGGCCCGCATTTTTTAATGCTACTCCAAAACTTATATGCTCTTTTTTACCGGTTACATATTTCACACCTGCATCAACTGCAATTCCAAAAGCATTCATATCATGAATACCCTCAGAAATCAATTTTAAGGAAATTCCGCCATCAATATTATTTGAAAATTCCCTTGAATAGGTGAACCCTCCATTTACAAATTGAGGCCGATAAGTACCTATACCACCTTCTGGATTATTCACGGTAGTAATTTCAATATCTCCGAGATTAAAAGACATGATAGATAAAGCCAAAACCGTCTTTTCATTGAATCGTTGGCTTACCCCGAATGCATTGATATAAATTTCACTGCCCTGTAACCAATTTGAACGCGAAAAAAGAAGATCCGTTTTATTTGTCCCTGAAACTCCCGCGGGATTCATATAAACCATTTCCACTCCTGATCCATATGCGGTATTAGCACCACCTACTCCTGAAGATTTACCCCATGGATTTATAAGCAATTGTGTTGCTCCTGACTGCCCTCCTGATTGGGCATTTGAAACTTTACAAATAAGTAAAAACAATAATACTTTTAAAACTGTTTTCATTAAAAACTATCTAAATCTATTTGCCTTTGAACACCAAACCACTTGATGATTTTTTCACCAATTCCCGGAGCATCAATATGAAATATATATATACCTGAAGCTATATTTATACCTTTTTCATTATTTAAATTCCATGAGATGAAAGTCTGATCATCACTATCTTTTTTCAGAGTTTTTACTAATGAGCCATCCAAAGTAAAAATCTTAACAGTACACTCCTTAGGCAAATTGGTTATTTTAATTTCATTATTTATTTTACTTTTCTCATACTCACTAAATCCGTAATAAGGGTTGGGTACAACATTGGTTTTATCAAGATTGGCTTTTGCCGAAATATTTTGATTAGCCGCAGCATAAATTTCATCTGTATTAAATTCGTAAACAGGCAATTCGTTACCATCGGATGTATAGGGCTCATTTACACGCAATTTAATTGTAACGTCCGTGGCAAGATATGGAAATGCATCATTTTGAATTGGATAAGCATAAACCCATGTGCAACTTTTAAAAATCTTTTGCTGCTTTCCAAATAATCCTTGATTAAAAATATTTAATATTGATGCTCCTTCATCATATTTGCTAATGAAATCATAATTTCTAAAAATGAATATTGTATGAAAACCACCATATAATGGATTTCCTTGATTATCATAAACACTACTTGTGGGATTCCACCTCATATCTGTCCCATTATCTCCTGCTAAAAAACTATATTCTCCAAAAGCCAGATTCAATCGTTCTCCTGTTAATACATCAATCGCATATCCTGGAAAATAACTTAATCCACCTTCAAGCGTATTCCCATTCCAGTCAGTTGTCGTGCCGCTTTTCAAAGTAAGCTTATCATCCCCGTATTGAGAGATAGGCTGGTCATCAGACATCTCGAAAACCGGACATATTGACCACTTGGTCTGATCACTGGTTATAATTAAATCAACATTATTTAATCCAGAGATATCATTAGCACCTTGAATTACTTCCGGACCAACAGCCGGTCCATATTTTTCTCGAGAACAATACTTAAATGGAGCAACCCAGCCATTAATTAAATTTTCAAAATCACCATCGGTATCCTCATCTGCTTGACCTACATAATAATCTTTAAAATCAATTTCAGTAATAACAGAGCTTTGATTATTACCCGCTCTTATCCAGTTCTGCCATGCATCTCCTTCTTCATCTGAAACACCGGAGAGCCAAGGCATACTTGTATTTTTATATTGAATAGAATCACCTATAACTCCAAAATTTTCAATTCCTGGAGTTCCAACATCATTAACTTGCGAAATGTTTACTGATATGCCCCAATTCTTTAAAATCTGCTCATTCTGCTTTGCTATATTTTTATCGGAATATACTGTGTCTGAAAATTCCTCAGCGTTATCAGGCTTGAACAGAATTCGCCAATATGCATCACTCAAGTCATTAACCGTTATTGAGTCAAGAAATTCTAATCGAAAATACCCTTTAGGTACTTTAAGAGGATCAATAATTTTGACACCTATTGGTGCTCCATAAGAACTGTAAAGAGGTTGCTCAATAGAACTGGATGACGATGAAATAATTTCATCAATGGACTCTTGAGATAAATTAACAAATTGTCCACCATTACCATTTCCTGAAATTCTTTTTATTTTAGGAGACATTCCATAAAAGGAATTTATATCGGTTCCATTACCTTCCAAAGAAGCATCATGCGGGATTGCGGTATACTGCTTTATATTTCTTCGACCAGCTTTATAAGGATGTTTTTGACCTTCATTACCTGGCTCATATGACAAATAATTATTGTAGGCATAAGCTAAAATCAAATAGTAGTATTCCTTATTATTTACCAGTCGATCATCTCCAGTCGCAAAATAATCCTTTGTTAAAGAAAAAGAATGCGAAACTCCTTTATCATGTCCATCAACCATAATTTGAGGAACATTAAAACCTATCTCTTCATCAAATATATGATTCACCAATTTATCTACACCGTCTTTAACATCACTTTGCCAAACTAACCTTGCTTTGGAAACATCATCTAATTCAGAACTTGAAACAGTAGCATTGGCCAATTGAAAAACCTGATATCCCTGAAACGTATATATTGAATCATAAGAAAGACCAATTGGTGAAACAATGGTAGGGTCAACTTCTTGATATTCCTCTTTGTAATTGTTGCTTGATTCAGAATTTTCCAAATAAAAAATCAGCTCATTTTTCATTTCCTGAATGATTAAATCAGGTGCATCTGGTCCGTTCAAAATTTTAAAATCATTATCAAATAAAGCTTGAGCTAAATCATCTGCTTTTTTCAAATTTTGTACTGCTGACCATGGACCTCCTCCGGGACTTGCTTGTGCCCATACAGCTCCGGTAGTTATATAGTTTACAGCTCCCGGCTCCAAAGTGAAAGGTCCTGCGGATTGAATAAACCTCCTGTCTCCTGGAGGATTTCCTGCTGAAGTCTCACTCCAGGGGGCTACTACAACTCCGTTTGTTCCCCAATATTGCTGTTGATCAGAATCATCCGGAAACATAAAGTCGCAGCCTATTCCAGAAGTGTTGAATCCATTACCGCCATATTCCATAGCGGATCCATTTTTCCAATGCCCTCTTATGTAATTAAAATAATCGGTTGCTGTATTTGGATCACCTTGATCTCCCGAACCGATGTTATAGTACATAAATTTTGACATCATAATTAATTCGCCTTCTTCATCAACTATTCCGTCTCTATCATTATCAATTCCATCATTTGGATCCGCCATTGGTCCTTCAAAGAAATCTACTCCAACTGCCGGCGGATCATTACCATATCCCCCTGCATTTTCATCATACGCATCTCCGTTATAACAATATCCTAATCCTCTTTCCACGTCACAACCAACGTAATCATCATAATAATAACCCAAGTCAGTATCCGCCCAAACGGCCATATAACAATCCTGAATAGTAAACGTAGATCGATTAATAATTTTATAATTGTAAAATGTCATATCATTAATTTCATCGTTAGTGGCAAACGCAAAAGCCTGAGCTTGAATTTCCAATCCAATGGCAGCTGCACCAGATTCAGTATGAACGTTCCCAACATCATTAAATATCCACCATATATTTTGGTCTCCTCTTAATTTTCCATTAGCATATCGTTCATTGTCTCCACCCAAATCAAATGCAGGATAGTCTCCACTTGATGGATTATATGTACCGTTTGAGTCTGCATCAAAAAAGGGTGCTAAATAGTAATCATGACCATCGGCAACACTACCATGAGCCGGATAATTTAACATACTTAAAGGAACTGAAGGATTTTCTCCAGCTACAAATGCAGAAACATATTCTTCAACA
>CEUK01015084.1_pt1 | contig 11121 bp, 12 predicted proteins | sample 356451 | NCBI WGS metagenome assembly CEUK01 (sample SAMEA2622843, study PRJEB7988) | marine metagenome | isolation source: saline water (ENVO:00002010), including
GTCTCTGGCCGCCTGCTGGTCGACCCGCCGTCGCGCGGAGGCCTGGCTGATGCTGAGCAGACTCGCCAGTTCCGCGCAAAGCCTCAGATAGTCGCGATCCTGAATGGCGGCCATGGCGTCGGGAAGGAGATCCTTCGTTCTGTTGGGAAACCCAGTATCAGCGCTCAGGTGCGAGCTGCAGGATCACCTCGCGGGCAATCGCTTCGCTTCCGCCGGCAGCTCCCATTCGCTGGCGTCCCACGCGCCCCATCTCCTGTTGCAACAGCGGGTCGTTCAGGAGCTGGCCGAGGCGGCGGCCCAGCTCTGCTTCCGACTTGCAGGTGCGCACGGCGCCGCCCAGGAGGCGACTCTGCCGCTTGGCGAATCCACGGGTGAACTGTGGCCCGCGACCCGGCAATGACAGCGCCGGGATCCCCAGCCCCACCATTTGTTCTGTGGCCGTGCCGGCAGTGGCCACACCCGCTTCAGCCCAGGCCACCCAGTGCTGGAATCGCCCAGGGCCGAGGAGCAGCAGCACCGACCCCTGGACCCAGCATTCAGCCGCTTCCAGGGCGTTGCTCGGAGGAGGACAGTTGCGGAACCCCAGGCTCGTGAGCAGGTCCTTCAGCTCGTGCTGCCGAGGTGTGGAGCCCAGAGCGGCCAGCACAGCCAGAGGTACCGGGCTTGGCATCTGCATCAGTCCACTGATCAGCCTCCCGAAGTTGCTCAGCGCTTCAGGCATCCGGCTGCCGCACAGCAGCAGAACGCGCCTGCAGCGCTCCAGGCAGGCAGGAGGTGGAGTCTTCTCCAGGCCATCCATCATCGGGTTGCCGGGACTGATCGCGTCAACGCCGTGGCGGCGAAGTCCTCGTGCCGTGAGACGGTCTCGCATGGCAACCAGGCGACACGATCGCAGTTTCATCAGCTGCCACTCCCATGGATCCCACTCGCTGCCTTTGAGTGCGTGATAGCGATCGCTCAGAGCTTGCCCTGGGCCACTGCTCCAGGTGTAGTCGCTCTTGGGAGTGCCGATGAATCCAAACGCTCGGCGAGTGCTGCAGGCCATCAGCAGAGGGAGCAGATCTCCCACGGCCAGAATTCCGGCAATGGTTCGCCTTTGCTTCTGTAGGCAGATCCATTGCCTCCAGGTGAGCAGTGGCAGCCCTGCCATCAGATCCGACAGGAGAGCACGCAGGCTCTGATTGCTGAATCCCCCGCTGGGAAGACGTGCTCCCGGACCAATCCTCTGCAGCCACCCTTGATCCGCCGCGGCCTCAAAGCAGCTGCCCTGTCCGACAAGCGGCAGGACTTTCAGCTTCCAGGCAGGCTGCAGTCGGTGCAGGGCTTCGAGGATTCTCAGCGCGATCAGATCCTCGCCGTGTCCGTTGCTGATCACCAGCAGGGCAGGGGCGGTCTCGCTGATACGATCCGCCAGTGGAGCGGACCCGCTCCGGGCGGCGGCATGGCCAAGTGGTAAGGCAGAGGATTGCAAATCCTTTATCCCCAGTTCGAATCTGGGTGCCGCCTTCGTTCTCATCATCTCCTCTGGACGATCAGAGTTGTGCTTCGGCACTGACCTGTCCTCCTCCTGGAACGTCGGCGCTGCAGAGAATGCGTCGATCGCGAACGCTGCAGCTTCCCTGACTCACAGCCCAGGCCTTTGGCACGCCTTCAGCGAGCCCATCGGCGTCGTAGTTCGCTTCAGACACACTGCTGATCCTGCCTTGCCAGCTTGCGGTTTCCAGCCGGCAGTTGCCCAGGTTGCAACTCAGGAGGGGTGTGGTTGTTGACGCCGATGCCACGAACGTGAGCCTCTGGCTTGATCCGGGCTGATCCCCAGCACCGAGAAAACGGAGGCTGACAATGGTGGCTGTCCTGCCGTCGATCTGGATCAGTCTGCAGCCACGCTTCTGTCCCTTTGTTGGGGTGAAACGGCAGTTGCTGCTGATGGTCTGATAACGACCCGCGAAGGCTTCCGCAGCAGCGTGGATCGGCAGTGGCCAGGTCATCGCCAGGGCCAGGACGGATGTGATGGCCGATCTGTGCTGGATGGGCAGGAAGCACATCACGTCAGTAGTCGCTGTCGGCCACGCACATCCCGATGCAGCTGATGCCGTTGCTGGCGGAGCGTCCGCAGTGAGAGCAGAGCACGCGATCTTGCGCCGATGCGCCGGCCGACTCTTGAGCGGAGCTCTCCTCCCGCTGATGTGGAGCTGTCTCGGCAGCGGAGAGTGACATCGCAGGGACCGTACTGAAGCGATCATGGCGTGCAGCGATCCACGGCGTTGTGACAGGAATCGGATTCGGCACCTGGGCCTGGGGCAACCAGCTGCTCTGGGGCTATCGCGCCCACAGAGACGATCCCGAGCTGAAGGCGACCTTCGCGTCGGCCGTCGCTGCCGGACTCCGCCTTGTGGATACGGCGGACTCCTATGGAACCGGTCGCCTGAATGGTCGCAGTGAAGAGCTGCTGGGTCAGTGTCTGACAGGGCTTAAGGCGTCTTCGCGCGCCAACCTCATCGTTGCCACCAAGCTGGCTCCCTTCCCCTGGCGTCTTGGCCGTCGCGGCCTCGTGAAAGCGTTCCAGGCCAGTCGGCAGCGCCTGTGTGGGCAGCTGGATCGGGTCCAGCTGCACTGGAGCACGGCCCGCTATGCGCCATGGCAAGAGAGGCCGCTGCTCGATGGACTCGCCGATCTGGTCGATCAAGGTGACGTGCGAGAGCTCGGTGTGTCCAATGTCGGCCCCCAGCGCCTAAGGGTTCTGCACGATCATCTGGCGCGTCGGGGAGTTCGGCTGTCCAGTGTGCAGGTTCAGTTCTCCTTGCTGGCTCCTGCTCCGATCGAGCCCGGCGGCATCCTGGAGGTGTGCCGAAATCTCGGTGTTGAGGTGCTGGCCTACAGCCCCCTTGCGCTGGGGGTTCTTGCACGTCGCCCTGACTGGACACCAAGCGATGCCACGCTGCTGCGTTCAGGACTCTTCCGCCGTCTGTTGCCGGGTTCACGTCCTCTGCGTCAGGCGATGGCTGACATGGCGCGGGCAAGAGGGGTGAGTCAGGTTCAGGTGGCACTGAACTGGTGCCGTGCCCATGGGACCTGCCCAATTCCCGGATTTCGAAGACCGATTCAGGTGGAGGATGCCCGACAGGCACTCACCTGGGAACTCACCGCGCCGGAGCGCACTCAGCTCGATCAACTCAGCTTCGACTGTTCGGTGCGGATGCCCGACAACCCTTTTCAGAGCGCCTGATCACTCGGTTCTGGATCTGGGCTCACGACCACCGGCAGAGAGGACGCCTGTGGTTGAAGGGCCACCACCTTGAGTGGTGGCTTGGTGATGGGTGAGGGCTCTTCTGCCGACTGTTCGCAGGCCGAGAGAGCCTCCTGAAGCAGAGAATCAAAGGTGGCTCCTGGAAGACGGTGCCGTGCGATCTCCAGAAATGTGCGAGGTAGAGATTCCCCCGCTGCACGGCGGACTGCAGGATTGTCGCGGCGCTGCTGTTGTTCTTCTTCGATCGCCCGCAGAAAGCGATGGGTGACATCACGCTTGGTGCAGGCCTTGATCAGGGTGTCCCGGTCACCCTGAACCTGCTCCAGCTCGCTGATGCGTCGCTCCAGGCTGACCAGCACCTCCCCGGCTTCCTTGCTGATGTTGGCCAGTTGTCCGTCAGAGAGGAAGGGCATATCTGCGACGAAGACCTTGCCGTGGTCCTTCAGTGCAAGAAACGTTGGTCTCGGTCCGCTCTGTCGGTGAGGGGCATTTTTGTCATAACCCGATCCAAGAGGACGCCTTGGAGGTGTGGGACCTGCCGACGAGCGGCGTCTGGTTGTGCGCTGAGGTCTATCGAATGGCATGTCTTACTAGGACGTATGTCGCGACGCATTGATCGACGCGTGGTCGATCTGTCTGTCCGGAGAATAACGGGACTTCAAGCCCTCAGTGCGTTGGGGCGGTCAGCTGTTGGAGATTGTTGGATGCAGGTCTTGATCAGGCAGGCAAGCCGAGCACCGGCGAGCTTTCCTCGCCAGTTGAGCCAACGACCTCGCCGATGTCCCAGGCCTGGAAACCCTCGTTTTCACAGTGGGCGCGTGCGGCCGGGATGGCTGTTTCAGGAAGCACCAGGCAGTAGCCGATTCCGAGATTGAAGGTGTGCCAGAGATCCCGCTCCTTGATCTCCCCACGCGACTGAAGCCAGCTGAACAGATCCGAGCGTGGCCAGCTCTGGGCGTTCACCCTTGCGATCAAGCCCTCCGGCAGGCAGCGAGGCAGGTTTTCGGGAATGCCTCCACCTGTGATGTGGGCCATCGCATGAACCGGAGTCTCAGAACTGAGCAGCTGCTTCACCAGTGCTCCATAGAGGTGGGTGGGCTGCAAGAGCGCCTGGATCAGGGGCTGATCCTCAGAACCGAAGCGCGTTTCGGCTGTCACGCCATTGGCCTCGAGAATTTTGCGCACCAGGCTGAAGCCATTGCTGTGAACACCACTGCTGCTGATGCCGAGAATGCGATCGCCAGCGCGAACCCGGCTGCCATCAATGACTGCGTCCTCGTCCACCACGGCGACACAGAAACCAGCAAGGTCATATCTGCCGGGTGGATAAAACCCCGGCATTTCAGCGGTTTCCCCGCCGAGCAGGGCACAACCGCTCTGCCGGCAGCCATCGGCGATGCCCTCCACCACCGTGGCCATGGCATCAGCACTCAGGGCACCGGTGGCCATGTAATCCAGAAAGAAGAGCGGTTCCGCTCCGCTGGTGATCACGTCGTTGACGCACATGGCGACCAGATCGATCCCCACGTTGTGATGTCCGTGATGGTCCTGAGCCAGTTCGAGCTTGGTGCCCACGCCGTCCGTGCCTGAGACCAGCAGTGGGCGTTTCAGGCCCTGTGGCAGACGGATCATGCCTCCAAAGCCGCCCAGTCCACCGACGACCTCCGGGCGGTGCGTGGCCTCGACGCCGGATTTGATCCTGTCCACGAAAGCTCGCCCAGCTTCCACGTCCACCCCGGCGGCTCGGTAGTCCATCAGCAGCAGTAGTTCTGCCCTGATCCTCTCCCCTCGTGAGCGGGGCCTCCTGCCCTGCCGTTGTGCCGCTGCGGGCGCTGGTCCCCTTGCGATTAGCGGGGCTTGTGATTCGGATTGCCTGGGCTGATCAATGGCTCTCTGGGGTGGTCTGCTCCCAGCCCAGTTGCTGCACCCTCTCCGGGAGTCTGATCAGCGTCCTGCTGTTGCCGCGGACGAGGTCAAGTCGTTCCGCAGTGGTGTGCAGTCATTTTTACGTTCAACGGACTTTCTTGCGACCCGGTCGCGGCTCTGTCGGGTCTTCGACGACAGACAAAACAGCTCGCTCTGCTTGCCGCTTGACCCACCGTTATGGCTCGTTTTTTTCCTGCCATCGCTGCACTTGCAGGCGTTTCTTTGACTGGCCTGGCTCTCTATCCAGTGCTGGCGAGAGACCTGGATGGGTTTGACATCATTGATCCGATGGATCTGGTCATCCCTGCTGAGCCGGTTTCCGCTGTGGAAACCGCTGAGCCAGCTGTTGATCCCTCTGGAGATCCAGCGACGGCCATTGTCGAGCCTGACTCCGCGGTTCCCCCCATTCCTCCTGCGCCACCCAAGCCTGTTGGTCCGGTGGTGATCTCCACCCACTCGGGTGAAGCCAGTTGGTATGGCCCTGGTTTCTACGGCAATCGCACCGCCAACGGCGAAGTGTTTCGTCCGGGCACGATGACAGCCGCTCACCGCACCTTGCCCTTCGGAACGAGGGTGCGCGTGACCAACCTCTGGAACGGCCGCAAGGCAGTGGTTCGCATCAACGACCGTGGGCCGTTCGCTGGTGACAGGGTGATTGACCTGGCCCATGGTGCTGCCCGCGAACTGGGCTTGATGCGCAGCGGCATCGCGCAGGTTCGACTTGAGGTGCTTCGCTGAGGTTTCGCGTTCTCCGAACTCACTCCGAACTCAGGGCCTGGCGTGCATCACGACCTGGCCCTGTTGAGTTCGTTCCCACCATGGGGGGGTTGCATCAGGGTCATGCCAGTCTGATCCGGAGCGCGGCTGCAGGCTGTTCTGAGATCGGATCGGTTCTGGTCAGCGTTTACGTCAATCCTCTGCAGTTTGGGGAGGGTGAGGATTTTGGGTGTTACCCACGCTCGTTCGAAGCGGACTGCTTAGTCGCACAGCAGGCCGGTGCATCCGCGATCTGGTCTCCTGATGACCGGCAGATCTATCCCGAGGGATTCGGGTCAGGCTGGAGGCTTCGAACGCCGACAGCACTGCAGTCGGGCTTGTGTGGCCCCAGGCGTCCAGACCATTTCGATGGGGTCTGCACGGTGGTCAGCCGCCTGCTGGCACTGGTTCAGCCCAGGCAAATTTGGCTGGGTGAGAAGGATTGGCAGCAGCTCACGATTCTGCGGCGGATGGTCGCGGACCTTGGTTTATCGGTGCGGGTCAAGGGATGCGCAACCGTGCGTGAATCTGATGGTCTGGCTGCCAGTTCACGCAATGCTTATCTGGCTCCATCGGAACGCCGGAGAGCGGCGTCGATCGGCACCGCTCTCCGAGCTGCAGCGACAGAGCTTGGGGCCGGGGTGCGTGGTCAGAGTGAGGTCCTGATGAGCCTGAGTCAGGAGCTCGAGAGCGCCGGGCTCGAGGTGGAGTATGTAGAGGTCGTGGATCCATTCACACTGCAGTCAGCAGTGCCCGAGCAGTCTCTGCGCTTGCTGGCCACTGCTGTGCACTGCGACTCCACTCGCCTGATCGATCACATCTTTGTCATGACCCGTTCTCCCATCGTTGCCATCGACGGTCCTGCCGGTGCCGGAAAGAGCACGGTGACGCGGGCCTTCGCTGAGCGGATGGGCCTGCTCTATCTCGATACCGGTGCGATGTATCGGGCAGTGACCTTGTGGGTCCAGGAGCATGGTGCTGATCCTGCCAACGCCGAAGCCGTCGAGCGGCTGCTCGAGGGCTTGGAGGTGGATCTTTCTCCGTTGCGTAATGGGGTCCAGACCGTTTGCGTCAATGGTCGAGATGTCACCGATGCAATCCGAGATCCAAGGGTCACCGGCTCAGTGTCAACGGTGGCTGCCCATGCCTGTGTGCGAGCACTGCTGACACGGCAGCAGCAGCGCCTCGGTGAGACAGGCGGACTGGTTGCTGAAGGCCGAGATATCGGAACGGCTGTGTTCCCTGAAGCGGAGCTCAAGGTGTTTTTGACGGCGACTCCTGAGGAACGGGCGCGACGCCGCGCCAGGGATCTGCAGGAGCGTGGTCATTCCGTGCCTGCGCTCAGTGAACTCGAAGCGCAGATCGTTGAACGTGACCGGCTCGACAGCACCAGGACGATTGCGCCTCTGGTGCAGGCGGAAGATGCCACCGAGCTGGTCACCGATGGGATGGGGATCGAGGCTGTGATTGATGCGCTCGAGGATTTGTTCCGTGCGCGTGTGGCTGAGGAGGTCTGGCCGACTCCTGAATGCTGATTGCGTTCAGTGCTTGTCGTGTGGCGGATGATCGCTGCCGTTCAGCTCATCGAGTAAGGCTTCGCAGGCATCGTCCAGCAGATCCAGGACGTGATCGAAGCCTGCCTCTCCGCCGTAATAGGGATCAGGAACCTCACGTTCGCTGTAGCGCTTGCTGTAGCTCAGCATCGGCTGGATCTGGGCAGTGGCTCTTGCGCCTGCTTCGCGGGCTAATCCCCTGACGGCCTCGAGATTGTCGTCGTCCATGGTCAGCACCAGGTCGAAGTGTTCGAGGTCATGGAGTTCAATCTGTCGTGCTCTGCTGGGTAGATGAATGCCTCTGCGCTTGGCCGCGGCCTGCATGCGACGGTCCGCAGGGTTGCCCACATGCCAGCTGCCGGTGCCGGCAGAGTCCACCTCGAAGCGGTCTGACAGTCCTCGATCGTTGAGAAGATGCAGAAAAACACCTTCCGCCGCGGGTGAACGACAGATATTGCCAAGACAGACGAAGAGTAATTTCATGGTTGTATTAAAGGCTGACCTGAGTCATTGTCCGGGGCGAAATCCAGGGATGTCAGAAATTGAATGGGCTTAACGATCGTTGTTTTTGCTCATTTTGGATAAGGCGATGTTGATGCGTCTTGAGATCACCGGATCTATCTCTTGTTGGGTTGTTTGAACCAGAAGATCCTTGGCTCGGGCGTCGTTGATGCCTTCCAGTGCGATGCAAGCGCTGTAGCGCAATCCCCAGTCGTCAGGATATTGCAATGTCCAACTCAGTTTATCCATTGTGATCGTGAGCGATTGGCGATCGGCTTGCTGAATCCAGTCAATGTCTCCGAGTGCGCATGCGGCCACGCGTCGTATGTTGCCCTGGCAGTGATTGCCGATTTCGACGCCAATGGCATCGATCAATGCTGGGACGTAAACACTGTCTTTGAGCTTGGCCATGGCTTTAACAAGGCCCATTTTGATGTCCTGATCTGATTCGGAAAAGTACAGATTGTGGAGATCTCTTTTGATGCTTTCAGGACTTTCGGCAAGCAGCCTGATGCCTTCTTCGCGATCTATCAGTGATGGCGACCCGAGCTTCTGAAAGGCAGTGGAGAGGATTCCTGCTGTTGATTCGAGTGACTGCTCGGCGTTGGTGGATTTTGGAAATTCTTGGTTGATGAGCAGATTTCCCGCAAAGTTTTCTCTTGTTAATTCATCAAGCGTTCTGAATAGAGAATCATGCAGCTCTTCATTCTGTGATCGCTCCTCTTCTCTCATGGCTGATTTGAGCAGCGAATCGTTCAGGATTGACCTGATGGCATACATCTTGACGTTATTGGGGATGTTGGCTGCCAGGACTGGTCTGGCTGCTGCGAGCGTTCCGATGCGGGCGAGGTCGAATGCGGCTGATTGTCTGACAAAGCGATTGTCATGGCTGAGGAGCCCAGCGACCTGGTCGAGATAGTTTGTGTCGCCGGTGCAGCAAAAGAAAAATGATGCGGCTGAGCTCACCACTCTTTCAGAGTCTGATTGGAGGAAGGGTTTGATCTTTTCAGAAACCTGCCAGATTTGGAGTGAAGCCAGTGCTTCGATGAGAGCTTCTATGGGCTTGTTTTGAATATCTTTGTCGAGGTAGCTGATGAGCGAGTTCGAGCATTGATCGCTTTTGATTTCTATCAGCGCCCTGAGTGTTGCTTCGTGAAGTTGAACATCATCGGTTTCTAGTGTTTCAAGAAGTGCATGGACGCAACTTGCATCTCTGATCATGCCCAGGGAGCGTGCTGCCTGTCGCCTCAGTGGATATCCACCTGCAGAGGTGACCTCCCTTTCATCCTTAAGGCACTCAACCAGTTTGGGGACTGCTTCGACAGCTCTGTGTTTACCCAGCCACCAGGCGCTGTGGTAGCGGACACCCGCATCTTCATGCTCAAGGGCTTCAAGGGCTGATTGTGTTGAGTTGATGGGGATCAAATCTCTTTTGTTCAGCAGCAGGTCAACAGCTTTAGCTTAAAAGGTGTCCCTGCCCTGCGTGTCTGAGAAAGCCTGATCACTCTTGGGAACTCTTTCTAGATGGCTGACACCATTTGGCCTCCCATGATGCCGTCCTTTTGAATCGAAATTCACCTGCAATCGAGCCCCAGCAACGCTCGTTTGTGTCCGGATCTTGTCCTCGATCAAGCGTTGATAGAGTCTCTCGATCCAGGTGAAATGAGCTGACAAGAATAGTTTCTTTGCCGTCTCGTTTGACAATGCAACGTGAGCCTGGTTCGATTTCTCCATGATATCCGTCTTGCTTTTCTTTGACTTGGTAGTGGCAATGATCCAGTGCTATGAGATCTGATTCTTGGATCTGTTTTCGTAGATTGAGGTCTGATGTCGCTTTTAAAAATCGATCGGGTTCACGTAAAAGATGGTTCCAGAGCTTGATGACTCCTTGTTCAATTTCTTCTGCTCGTATTACCCGTAGGCGATATGGATTGTCTGGGTCAACAGCATAAGTCTGTTCCAGAAGGATTGATCCCGGCTGTAGATGCTCTATAGGTCGATATCTGAGGAAAATATGTGCAAACAGTGGTGGATTGTCCAGGGCTTGTTGTTGATTGCTGTACTCTCCGCATAGAAGGTCTAGGAATCGTTGCAGAGATGGGTTCATCCGTGAGATGCCGAAAAATAAAAAAAGCCCCCGAATGGGGGCTTATGGAGAGTCTGAACAGCGAGGTTGCTCAGATCAGCGCGTTGATTGCGTAGTCGATGTAGCTGTTGGCTTCAGTCGCTGCATCACCAGAAAGGCCATGGTTGGCTTTGATGTGCTTCAGAGCTTCAACGTACCAAGTGGGTGAGAGCTCGAAGGTCCGGTTGATTTCAGCCAGACCAGCAATCAGGTAGTCATCCATAGGGCCTGTGCCACCAGCAACGAGGCAGTAGGTGACCATGCGCAGGTAGTAACCGATGTCCCTGGCGCACTTCGCTTTGCCTTCTGATGTTGAGGCATAGTTCGAACCTTCCATCTGGGTGGTGAAAGGGAACTTGGTGTAGACAGCCTGGGCAGCACTGTTGATCAGCGCATCCCCTTTGGCGGTGAGAGCCTTGGCAGCCTCAAGGCTTGCTTTGGCGCGGGTAAAACGACCGGAGGCAGCTTGCACTTCGGTGTTGGTCAGAAAGCGACCCTGAGAATCGGCAGCAGCTACGGCTTCGGTGAGGGGGGTTTTCATGATGAAGAAGGATTTAAGCGAAAAAGGGGGCTATCGGTCTCAAGCGACAGAAGCTGCTGCGCGATCGAAATACGTGCCGATCTCGCTGTTCAGTGATGCGCAGTCACCAGAGGTGATTCCGTCTTTGTCGTTGACGATGGCCAGAGCGGCTTCTTTCATCAGGTTGACGCCGGCGGCCACGGATGCTCCCGGTGTGCCGAGGGCCAGGTAGGTCTCACGCAGGCCGTTGAGGCAACGATCTTCCATCACAGAAGCGTCGCCGGTGAACACGGAGTAGGTGACGTAGCGAAGGATGATCTCCATGTCGCGAAGGCAGGCAGCCATGCGACGGGAGGTGTAAGCGTTGCCGCCAGGTGCAATCAGGGCAGGCTGCTGAGCAAACAGCGCGCGTGCAGCATTCGCGACGATGGTGGAGGCGTTGCTGGAAATGCGGTTCACGGCGTCCAGACGCTTGTTGCTGTCAGCGACGACG
>CEUK01052989.1_pt1 | contig 11116 bp, 5 predicted proteins | sample 356451 | NCBI WGS metagenome assembly CEUK01 (sample SAMEA2622843, study PRJEB7988) | marine metagenome | isolation source: saline water (ENVO:00002010), including
TTATACAGTTTCCAAAACAATCATATCCTAATTCCGGGTATGTACATGAATTGTCAGAAAAATTAGCTTCTTCATTATAATTACAAGCATTCAAATCCATGCAACCTAAGACTTCTTCTAAACAGGAACCTACAATTTGAGAGTTCAAATAATTTAACACTGAAGATTTTACCAAATCATTAAACTTCATCATTATTCCTCCTCCTTCAGAATATGACCAAGTGTGGCAATAACTCATAATTGTACCAATCTCTGGATTAGGATTATTATTATAGCTAGAACATTCTCCTGGAATCATTTCTTCAATATTAGCACAATTATCGATAGGTCCCCCAGGCCATCCACACCACTGAGTATGTCGTGCCCCAAGATTATGACCTAACTCATGTGCCAAACAATAAATATTCCAAAAGAAATAAGGAACCGGTAAATCAATATAATTCGTGTCATCAGTTAAATTACTGCTAAAGCCATAACCATTCCATGTGCTTCCCAGACCATTTAAAAAGGCTATCCCACCTGTCCCTGTGTTATTTCTCTTAGAGAATAAATGAACTAAATTTCGATCAATATTTGACAGCTGAAAATTATTTGACCAGTTTTGTCTAATTGAAAACAACATATTTTGAGGTTCTTCCACAAAAATTGAATAGGGGTCATTAGTTTCCCAAACTTGAGCGGAACTAGACTTAAGGCCAACTTCTAATTCTTCTGAAAAAATTTCACTTACAACAGAAATCATTTCTAATGACCAATCTATGGCAAGCTGATAATCCTGAAATGTTTGAAAAGTGAAATAGTCTATTTCAATAGCTAAATCAATACATTTTAAACCATCGTTATTTGAAATACGATGGTGATTATGATGCAAAGAATGATTTATATGATCATTTGCACATAAAAAGTCAAAATCAACTGGAGAATGCATAACGTGGGATAAAAAATAATTTTTATTAAGATCACCGAAACTGTCAAGAACATAAATATCTTCGCCTTGTTTAATGATAGCTTTTATATAATTTTCAGCCAAAATAAATACGCCTGAAATATCTTTTTTTGAATTATTGATTCTGTAAGTTCTTATTTTAGGTGAATAGTATTCCGAAATCATACCATCCTGAGTATGTCGTGTTACCATTAAATCCCCATCAACAACTGAAAACTGATGCAAAGATAAACTTAACAAATCTGAGTGTAAAAATGGCAAATCTATTTCCAATGTCATGTCATTATTATGATATAAATTATCTCTCATGTTTTCATTGATTTCTAAAAACAACATATTAGATATATTTTTTTCGGTATTAATTTCAGGATAATTGGAACGAATTTTACTAAATAAATCTTGGCTCAATTGAGTTTTTAAAAAAAGCTGTTGAGCAGTAACAAATTGAAATAAAAATATTGTGAGTAAAAATTGAAGTATTATAAACTTAGATTTTTCCATAATTAAAAATTTTTCATTAATATCAACTTGTATAAAACAAATCTCGTGCCAAAGTGGGCTTTAAATGCTTGCTTCAGATGTTATAATAATTATATTTTAAGTATTTAATTCGTTGGTTGATTTGAAATAATTTATATTGGATAATAAATTTAATTAGTGATTTTATAAAAGTCATTTCGATATTTTGGAAAAAGTAATTCTAGTAGGTGCTATATATAAAAGAGAAACCGAAATTAACTCTAATGAGTATTTAGAAGAGTTAAAATTGTTAACATTGACAGCAGGGGGAAAGGTTATTAAAGTGTTTCAACAAAAAATTAACAGACTTAATGCTAAAACTTTTTTGGGTAAAGGTATGGTACACATGATGTCTGAATTTATTCATATAAATAAAATAGATACAGCAATTTTTGATGATGAACTATCACCATCTCAACAAAAAAATTTAGAGAAAATTCTTAACTGCAAAATCATAGACAGAACAAATTTAATTCTATCAATTTTTGCAATGAGAGCTCAAACAGCAATTGCTAAAATTCAAGTAGAATTAGCTCAATACCAGTATATGTTGCCAAGATTAACCAATATGTGGACACATTTATCAAAACAAAAGGGAGGAATTGGTATGAAAGGTCCGGGTGAAAAAGAAATTGAAACTGATCGGCGTATTGTTCGAGAACAAATTTCATTGTTAAAGAAAAAGTTAATTAAAGTTGATACCCAAATGAAAACCCAAAGAAAAGGTAGAAATCAACTAATCAGGGTGGCACTAGTGGGATATACAAATGCCGGTAAATCGACAATAATGAATTTGCTCAGCAAGTCCAATCTTTTAGCTGAAGATAAATTATTTGCCACTCTAGATACTACTGTCAGAAAAGTAGTAATTCAAAATCTACCTTTTCTCATATCTGATACCGTAGGTTTTATAAGAAAGTTGCCAACACAACTAGTAAAAGCATTTAAATCTACACTAGATGAAGTTAAAGAATCGGACCTTTTAATTCATGTAGTTGATATTTCAAACGATAATTTTGAAAAACACATCAATTCAGTAGAAAAAACATTAAAAGAAATAGATGCGATAGATAAACCTCAAATTATTGTATTTAACAAAATAGATAAATATGAATTTATTAAAAAAGATGAAGATGATTTAACTCCTTCGACTAAAGAAAATTTACCCCTTAATTATTGGGAAAAAACCTGGATGGCAAAAGCAAGCCAAAGTGTTGTTTTCATATCATCTTCCAAAAAAACAAATACTTTAGATTTTAAAAATTTATTATATGACAAAATAAAAGAAATTCAAGCTGAAAAATATCCCTATAATAATTTTTTATACTAATCACAAAATCTACATTTCTCAACCCTTTCCTGATGTTCAAAACCTACATGTAGACTAAACATGTCAATGAATATTTTTTCAAGTTCATTTTCAAAGTCTTTTAGAATTTGTTTAGAAATATAAAATTGATTGTTTATTTGACAAGATTGAAATTGGAAATTATTTCCTTTTAAGTTAATTACACCAGATTTAATTGGTATATTTTTTAAATTACTTTGTTTAGTAAATAGCCATACATATAATAATAGCTGAACTAATTTGGGCTTACTTGTTATACTGTCAAGGGAATTAATTTTCAAATCTAATGACGAAACAAAACCTGTTTTATAATCAATAATCCTATATTCTCCATTAAAAATATCAACACGATCTATATGACCTTTCAAATTTAAATCCAGTTCTGGCAACTCTTTGTTGATATATTTGAAAATTTTAAATCTTTGTATTGGCATTTGATACTCTAACATTTCAATTCTAATATTATTCCCTCTATTAATTGATTCTAGCTCTGAATTAACAAAGTTTCTGATAATTTTTTTAATAGCATCAACTGCTAATAAGTTCTTGCCTTTGTCTAGATTACTTAGGTTATATGCATTTAATGTTTTAAAAACCTCTTTATCAATGGACTTTAAAATTTGACAAATAATTTTTTTATTTAAATCAATTTTTAAATAGGGTGAATATAAATTTTGCAAGACTTCATGAATAATTGAACCTATTGTAGATTTATCAATAGATTCATTGTTATTATATTCTGTTTTTATATTTAAAATTTTTTCAAAATAGAATTGCTTTTTACAATAATTATATAAATTTATTGTACTTGGTGAAAAGCCCCCTTTTGCCAATTTTTGCAATCTGTTTATAACATATAAGTCTTTGTTTCTCAATACTGTTTCCATTTTTCCATCATTAAGTGCAAACTCTGCAGAATGGATTTTTTCACTAATTGTAATATTGGGATTTCCTAAAGGCTTGATTTCATATAATAATTGATTTAAAAATCTGCTTTTTTCTCCTGAACTACTAAAAGATAGGTCTTGGTTATAAAGTATTGTAGTGTTTGATGGTCTTTTAATCAAATTAAAGAACTGATTCGCGTAAATTGCATCAACATCTAGATATGTTCTTATTTTAAATTGTTTTTTTATATCAAAGGGTAAAAAACTATTAGAATGAGATGATGGAGGAAGTTCAGATTCATTTGCTGACAGTATAAAAATATTTTCGAAATCAACAGTTCTTGCCTCCAATAATCCCATTATTTGAATGCCTCTCAAAGGTTCACCAGAAAAATTTAATTTAATGGAATTTAAAACTCTATAAAATAGCTTGTGTAGAACTTTTGAGTTAATGTTCTCATCAGTTGTTTTCAAAAACATCATCATCTGATTAACATGATCTTCAATAAAATATAGACACTCTTGTTCTAAAACACCTATTTCATCTGGTTCATTATATAAAATTTGTAGCAATTCGTTAATAATTATTTGAAATAAATAAAGCAGCTCTATGCCAGTTTTAAGATTATTTGAAAAAATAGTATCAAATAATTTATTAGAAGAATTTTTAAAGTAGGAGTGAATATAGTTGAAATCAATATAACTGAAGTTATAATTATTTAAATAATCCCTTAAATCTATAATATCTAAATTATTAGACTCTAATAATAGTTCAAAATATGGATTGTGTACGATGTTAATTAAATCCGATTTTAAAAATTGTTTTAAAATAGTTTCCGAATTTATAATTGTGTATTTTGAATTTATATACAAGTTTATAACATCAAATAAAATAGCACAAATAGGATGATGAACTACTTTATATCCCATCGTAATATTTATATTTTTTATATTTTTTGGAATAGACTCTAAAACTGATAACAGTAAATTTTCATTTGGCAAAATAATAGCTGTTTCTTGTAAGTTTTCTTCATCTGCTTTAATTTTACTCAACATTTGGCCCAAAAGTTTCGCTTGACTAACATTTTTTGTAGTGCCAATAATTCTAATGTCTTTTTTTGAATTTAGAAAATCATTATCAATATTATCTAATGTTTTTGGCCACTTCTCTTTATATTTTCTTAAGAATTTACCTGATTCTTGTAAAGAATTACTGACAAAATACTCATCAGCATCCCATAAAATATCACATATCTCCCTTTTCAACAAATAATCAATTATTTTTTCCTGAGATACACTTAAAGCATCCAATCCTATAAAAAGAATATGATTCTTTTTATTATAGTCTAACCAATCATGTATTCTTTCTAAATTATCAACTAAAGTTCTTTGAGCTAATCCAGAATAGGCAATATTTTTTGAAATTAAACTTTTATGTAAATCTTCATATATCAATGGTAGCTGATTAAAAAAATCAACATATTCATTAATTTCATTACTGTTTTTACTAGTATCTAAGAACCAATTCTCAATACGTTTTACATCAGATAAATAACTAAACAGTTTACTTTGATCAACATATGCCTTATCAATTTCATTAAAATCATCAATTAACGCACTTGCCCACTTATAACACCTCTCAATGCTATGTGGGTTGCTTACTTTCTTTTTATAAGATTTATATAATTCAAAAAATAGCTCTAAATTATTAGCAGCCTTTAATTTATTGATATCAAAAACAAAATCATCTATAGAATAAAATTTAGGCAACCAAATAGGCTTAGGAATTATTTTCGAAATCTCTTTTGTTAAGAAAAGGGAGGACCTTCTAGAAGGTAAGACAATTGCAAGTTCTGTAAGTCGTTCCTTATGTCTAGAAACTAGAAGAGTAGCAATTTTATTTAAAAAATTTTTCTTCATCTTACTTCCTGAATTTTATCTTTTGAAAGATATATTAAAAACTTAGATATATGTTTATAGCCCATATTTAATAAAACACTTTCATATTTTTTTATTTGTTTTACATCTTCTGGCTTTTCTTTACCTGTTTTATAGTCAATTATAGCAACTTTTGTGTCACTTTGCACTACAACTCTATCAGGTCTATATATAGAACCTTTTGGATCAACAATATCTCTCTCAATAAAGTGGTTAAATTCATTAGAAAATAAATCTGATATTCTTGAGTCCAATATTATTTTTTCTATTGAAGACTTAATCCGCTCAAAAGCATCTTCTCCATAATGTTCTAAAACATTGTATGTATTCAACATTTTATTGACATCACTCTTCAAGTTAATTCCTGCCATAATTTGGTGAATTAGCTCCCCCCAATTAATTGCTAATTTTGTTTTAAGCACCTTACTATATCCTCTTTTTTTTCTTATCCGCATCCGGGAGCGCCAAGAACATGAAATGAAATTACTGTCTGAAATTTGAGTATTTTGATCACAAATTAATGTTTTACTAGTTTCTTCAAGAGAATCAGAAATGTCTGAAACAAATCGTAAGTTGTCACCATGTGCAAGATATTTTTCAAAATACTTATAGATACTCCCCTTTTTGGGATCAGAATTGGTAATTATATGCAGCTCATTTTTAGGTCGTGTCATAGCAACATATAATAAGTTAATACTATCTAGCTTAGTTTGATTCTTGTGCTCTGCATAAATAGTGGGAAAGGGCTGAGGCCATCTCTCTAATTCTTTTTTTATTGGCAGAAGAGTAATTATATCTTTAAAAGGAAATTTGCTCTCAAATACTGAACCAATATTAAACCAGTTTTTATCTTTTCCTAAATCTTCTTTCCAATTAGCAAATGGAAAAATAACAATGGGAAATTGCAGCCCCTTTGACTTATGAATTGTCATAAGTTCAATCGCATTAATCCCCGAAGGTATTGTTATTGATGCTGAGTGTTTTTTTTCATCCCAAAACCTTAGGAATTCATGAATTGAATTACTTTTTTTTGTTGCAAATTCATAAATAAAATCAAGGAAAAAGTTCATATACATATTAGAGCTCATATCTAAACTAAATGTTCTTATAATTTCCTCCGTTAATTCATAAAGATTGAGTCTTCTGTATCTTTTATAGTCCCAATTTATAGATGATAAATTTAAAAATGATTTAAATTGATAATTGTCAATTTTAGAATGTTTATATAATAGAGAATGAGCTGATTCAGTTTTAGATTGAATTAAATTATTACTAATAAGGTATTCTAAAATATTTGCTTTAGATAAATAATTTTTTGGGTCTAAAATTACTTGTAAATTATTTATGATAAATTGAACGGTATTTGAGTTCTTTAATAATAATGATTCTGATGAAATAATTGGAATTTGCATTTTTGTTAAAAATGTGGCAATGCTTGATATTTCCTTATTGCTTCTTGTAAGGATGCAAATATCTGAATAAGAATAACCATTATTGACAACATCAATAATCTTATTATAAATCAAATTCATTGTATTAACTAAGACATTTTCACCTTTAACGTTTAGTCCAGAGACAGATACTTTTCCTAAATTCGTTGAATTACATTTGTGGTTTAGATTACTATAAAGACGATCGTAAGGGCTATCCAAATATTGAGACAAGAATTTAAAAAAATTATTATTAAAAGAAACGATCTCCTTATCACTTCTATAATTTATATTTAGTGAGTGTATTTTAGATTTAAATTGATTTAAATGATGTTTTTGATTAAATTCAGATAAAGATAAAAATTGTTTTACCTCACCTCCTCTCCATCTATATATAGATTGCTTGGCATCTCCTACAATTAAACAACTGCCACCACTAGAAAGTGCTTCCTCAATTAAGGGAGATAAATTACTCCACTGAATAACAGAAGTGTCTTGAAATTCATCTATGAAATAACTATTGTATCTATTGCCAATCTTTTCATAAATGAATGGTGTTGGATTTTTTTCTAAAAAACTATTTATAATCTGATTGAATTCAGAAATGTGAACAAGGTTATTGTTATTCTTAATATCTTTTATTTTTGTTGAAATATTACTTAAAACAGAAACTGCAAAAAGTGAAGAATAAGATTGTTTACTTAATAAATAAGTTGGGTGATCTTTATCAATTAATTCAATTAAATTACTCAACTTTTCATATAATTCTTGGGAAATTGTATCTAGTTTATTTTTATAGTCATTTTCGGCACCACTTTTATACCACTTTTTATTTTTAATAGAATCTGCTAATCTGTTTGACATAATTACATCTAAATAAGGGGGAGTAGAGACCTTATTCATATAATTTGGCAAATCCTTGTAAGGAAATACTTCATAAGGTATTTGAAGGATTAACTTATTAATATTTGCAACACTTAATTTAAAGCTAGATTCAAAATCATTGATAAAATTCAATAATTGAATTTTGATTTTTTTTATCAAATTAATATCAGGTACATTATTGATAAATTCACTATTATAATCTTTAAATAATTGCTCGCTTATTTTTTTTAAATCATCTTCTATATCCCAACTTTTATCTTCTTTAATCTTATATAGAGAATATTGTAATAATGTTTGTGTTAATTCTTTGTTAGTACCAATTTCATCAATGACTGAGCTCACAGCTTCTGTAATAATTTTTTCGTTATCCATCTCTACTTCAAAAGTGTTTGACAAATCAAGCTCGTAAGTAAATTTTCTAATTATTCTATGAATAAATTTGTCAATAGTTGAAACAGAAAAAAGCCCATAATAATGAATAATACCGGATAATACTTTTTTAGATTTCTGTACCAAAAAAGGTTCATTATAATCTAAAATCTCTTTGATTTCATTAAATAAATTTTTATTTACATTGTCTTCTATAAAATCAATACCTTTGGTGAAATCAAATAAAGTGCTAATTATTCGAGTCTTCATTTCTGCAGCAGCTTTATTCGTGAAGGTTATGGCCAACAAGGACTGGTGACAAATTAAATCATTACTTGAAAGACATCTAAGTAAGTATTCTTTTACAAGTGTATAAGTTTTTCCTGAGCCAGCAGAAGCTTTATAAATATTAAAATTTGTCATCTCTTTTAAGATAACATTATTAGTTAATATTATTTGATGAAATCACAATTTTTCTAAGAAAAAGTAGATTGCTATTTTAATCTAAGTATTTACAAAGTTGAGTAGTTATTTCTTAACATATTTCTTCTCAACTGTACCATCACTATAAATAAATAACTCAAAACTACTTTTTAGAGTTTCTTGTCCTAAAATTGTGATCTTTTTAACTAATTTCTTAGAACTAAGGATCTCACTAACATTTACATCATCATCACATATCACATCACTTGGGAGGGCATCAACCTGATTCAAGATAACAGTCTCACAATCATCTACACTATCTTCTTCACAACCTCCATCAGTTATTTCAATCATACCTGTAGAACTATCCAAAATTTCCAATAAATCTGAATCTGGAAAATTAAATATCAAAGTGTTATCTAAAGGTGAATAAGTGTAAGTGTTATAGGTGTTCCCCTCATCATCTTCAGGGTAAAGTGGACCTATTAAGCAATCTAATTCTAAATCATAATTATATCCAACAAGTGTTCCATCATCAAAAAATTGGATAAAGTTTGGTTCCTCATAACCAGTCTCCCAAATCCCTATAAAAGGATTCACATCACAATCATAACCCTCTAATGCATAGTAACAAGATTCATCATCAATATTTGCTAGCTCATCATAATTACAAGCAGCTTGATCTATGCAACCCTCTGCAATTAATTCACATTCACCATCTATGTCAACAAACCCTTCTGGACATTCCACACTACAATCTAAATTATTATAAATAAATTCTGATACAAATTCGATCATCTCATCTTTCTTAGAACTATTGCTGTCCCAAGGGCAATGACCATCACCTTCAAAAGTTTTTAAATCTGTATTTATTCCAAGTGACTGGAATTCTGGGAAAAGAGCTCCACCACCACATAATTGATCATAACTTGGATTATTTTGAAAACCATTACAATCGTAAGGAACTACGCCATCTGCATCGCCATGACAAAAAACTGATGGCACATCGTTTTGATCTACATATTCTGATCTATGAAGGGCGCCAGCTAAACTTATCACACCTGAAATTTCTGATGAATAACCTGCATTACCACTGTTTCCTTCAAATCCTCCCAAGCTATTAACAATATTTTCAGCTATGGCTGCTCTATTATTATCTAAAGGAGATGTAAACTCCTCTAAGCTTGCTATATTTCCTACGTGCATGAATAAAACACCGCCTGCAGAATTCCCTCCACCCCAAATTTGAGCAGGATCAATACCATATTGATTATTTGATTCTGCATGATTTTTTCTAAAATATCTAACAGCAGCTTTACCATCCATAACAGCTTTGAGAACAACATCATATGCATCTTCCGTGTTTGTATAAAAAGTGAAAGATTGAAAAAACCCTACTGATTCTGCTGCTAATCTATAGTTAATAGAAGCTGTTACATATCCTCTTTTTGCAAAAGTTTCACATAAATCTTCCATGGTAGGATTATTTTTTGATCCAAAAATAAATGTTCCTCCATGTGCAAATATTAAAAGGGGGCGTTCAGTACAAGAATCTCCTACTGGCTGATAAATATCCATTTGTAGACCATGCACATCTGAATAAGTGACTGTTTCAATAGAAACATCTGAAAAGATTTCAGCGGAATACCTACTGTCACAATCACAACTTGATTGTGAATGTGAAATAAAAATTGCAAAAATTGTAAGCGTTAAAAAAATATATTTGTTCTTCATAGTTTATATTTATTTGTTTTAATTAATTCTTTTTTTAAAATATAATGTTCTACTAAATACGAATTTGAAGATGAGCTGTATGAACCTATAACTTTCCAACCTTCATTACCCATGTAGTTTAAAGCATCAATTAATGAATTATATTTTGTTAAATCACTAGTTATCAAGTTATAAATTTGGTCATCATTCCATAGACTATCACGATTCCCATAGTTGATAGTAATATTTTCTGTAGTTGATAAAAATTTTTTAGTTGAAATTAAATCACAAAAAACTTCTATTTTAGCATTTTCATATATAACTTTTTCAACTTTATTTGTACTAATTGAATTGTATATTTTTCCTTTAATAGAATCAAATTCAAAATAACCAACTTTGTTTAAGTCGTAGTTAATTACTCTAACGTGGGAAATAAGTGTGTCTGTTGCAAATATTGTATCCTTTTGAGCAAATGTCAGTGTAGTAAATAGAATTAAAATTAAAGACTTCTTAACCACAAATATAAATTATCTCAATAAAATAAATTAACAAACCATATTGTCTTCTAATATTTAACTACTTAACTATTGTTATATTTCGTGTTGAGTAAAACCCTGCAGCATTCATACGTATAAAATACGTTCCTGGTGCAACATTT
>CEUK01053554.1_pt1 | contig 11107 bp, 8 predicted proteins | sample 356451 | NCBI WGS metagenome assembly CEUK01 (sample SAMEA2622843, study PRJEB7988) | marine metagenome | isolation source: saline water (ENVO:00002010), including
ATGTGTTCAATAATTTCTTGGGCGTTTAGGAAAAGTGGATCAATTTCAGCTAATTGGTATGCATGATTTTCTACCCAACTCATATGCCCAAATCCGCCAACGTATCTACATTCTTTGACCACTAGTTTCCAAAAATTGAAATCTTCATAATCAACATAAAATGACGCATGCTGGTGCTTTTCTAAGTAATCCTCACGCTCAATTTTTGGGTTATCAAGCAAATGCAGTGAACCAACAAGCGTAAGTCGAGCTTTCCCTAGCGGGTCACCCTCTCCTGATGGTTCACTGATGAGCATTGAAGCTCTTTGATCATTTCGGGCGTTTATGGTGTGCTCAGCCATATCAGAGATAAGGATGACTGGATTACCCTCATCATCATGTATGAAAGAAACAATACTACCGTACGGATAACCTTGGTCGGTAAGGGTACTCAAAGTACCTGTGCCTGATGAGGCTACTAACGTTCTAGATAATTCGGCATCTGAAGGGAAAGTTGACGTATCTCCAGCTATTGGAGGTCCCGAGTCTCCACTTCCATGTGCTTGCTTTGTAGTCACAAATTTTCTCCTCTTACTAACATTGTAGAAAAGTCATTACTTCGTCAATACCTCACGAAAATCTTTGATAAATTCCATACGTCCTTCGACTCCGGGGTAGCCCAACCGGTTAATTACTACCACGTTTCCGCTTCTCACTGCAGGCAAGTTTTGCCAGAGCGGATTGCTTTCAATTTCGTTAAGGGATTCGGATTCTCCCGAGACTTCGTTGGACTGGGAGAGGAGAATAAACGGAGAATTTAAATCACTGATTTGCTCTAATGAAAGATACGCTCTCCCATATCTCGCATTTTGATATGTACTTTTATTTGGGAAAAGCTCTACTCCCAGATCAATCAATGTTTGCGGTATATTACTTGGCCCATCCACCCACACGGCAATTGTATTCCCTGGGTAAATCGTAACGACGGAAACTGTTAGATCCGATGCAAGCGATTGCTTTGTTTCAGATATCAGAGTGTCATATTCATTGAGAATTTCATCAGCTGTTTCATTGGTTCCTAGTATTTCTCCAAGTTCGATTACTTGTTGACGCCAATCTGAGCTTGCCACGACTTTGGTTGTTGTAATCCCTTCAAGAGTATCCAAACTAACGATATCTATGAGGTCCTGTGTGACAACTATCAGGTCAGGTTCTAAAGAAGCCAACAATTCAAAGTTCGCTTCCGTTGATGGCAGGGGCTGAATCATATCTGTATTCCGATTTATCCCAACGAAACGATCATTTAATGTGGCAGTAGCAGCAATCGGCGTTAAGCCCATAGCTAACGCATCAGCTAATAGAAACTCTTCACCTAAAATAATAACACGCTCATATTTGGGAGTATTGACCTCATCAACTTCTATCTCTTCAGAGGTGGATGAGCTAGGTTGAATCTCATCAGTTTCCTGTTCATCATGATCCTCAGATCTGTTTTCGGTCAACTCAGGTGAAGATCCAGTCTTATCACTATCTTGATGTGTTTCCGTAGGTTCAGTTGATTCAGATGGGCTGACTTGTTCACTAGGATTGCTTGTGGAGCTGTTTCCGCAAGAGAAGGAAGAAATAAGAAGGACGATACAGATTCCTAGCACTGAACGCGAAGACTGACCTTCAGTCAAAAATGTGATCATGTTAGGTGATCCTAACACGAGCTCTTTTCAACGAAAATTTCTGACTAAGAAACTAATCGATTTATCGTGAGTCCGCCATAGTCCCCAAGTACAGCTTAATTACGTTTGGGTCATGGAGAAGTCCTTCGCCAGTTCCATCGTAAGCATTTTTTCCTTGGTCGAGGACATATCCACGATCACTAATTTTCAAGCATCGGGTGGCATTTTGCTCAACCATTACTATTGATACCCCTGTTTTGTTGATCGCAGTTACATTTTCGAAGACGTCCACCTGGAGAGCTGGCGATAGACCTGCGGAGGGTTCGTCAAGGAGCAGTACCGAAGGCTCCATCATTAAAGCTCTTCCCATTGCAAGCATTTGTCGCTCGCCACCAGACAATAGACCCGCTCGTTGTTTTATTCGTTGACCAAGTTTGGGGAAAAGGTCTGTGATACTTTTCATTCGTTCTTGAACCTCATTGGGTTTCAATTGATACGATCCCATTTGGAGATTTTCGGAGATAGTTAGTGATGGGAAGACATTTTCGGTTTGAGGGACGTAACCGACTCCTTTTCTAACTAATTCGTGCGCAGCTAAATTAGTGATTTCTTCATTGAGTAGCTGGACCACACCACTTCGCACTTCGACCAAGCCGAACATACTCTTTACTAAAGTTGACTTTCCTGCTCCATTGGGTCCGATAATTCCAACGAGCTCTCCTTGGTAAAGCTTGAAATTGCAACCTGTCAAAATATCAACGCCTGGTAGATACCCAGCAACTAAATCTTTAGATTCAAGGACGATTTTCCTGCTAGACATCTTTAAGCTCCTCGGCGATCTCGCTTCCAAGGTATGCGTCTATCACAGCGGGGTTTTTGGAAACATCTGACGGTGTTCCTTCGGCAATTACTTGGCCCTCCGCTAAGACGACGATCCAATCGGAGATACCCATAATTGCATCCATATCGTGTTCGATGAAAAGAACACTCACTCCTTCGTCACGGAGGTTTTCTATATGTACTAATAATGATTCAACAAGAACCGGATTAACTCCTGCCATGGGCTCATCAAGTAAAATTAATTTTGGTTCAGACATTAAAGCCCTGGCCATCTCAAGTAACTTTCGTTGACCTCCAGATAGCGTTGCTGCATATTCATCTCGCATGTGTGAAAGTTTGAAGCGTTCTAATAGGTCTTCTGCTCTTTTCAAAATTTGTTTTTCTTGTTTTTGCCAACGTGAAGGAAGAAGTGCATTCCTCAAGGATTCTCCTTTTTGCTCAGCAGCACCTAAGAGCATGTTGTCTATAACAGTCATCTTCGCTAGTGATTTTGTTAATTGAAAAGTGCGGACCATCCCTTTATTAGCAATTTGATGAGGCCGCAGTCCTGAGAGGTTTGTTGTCCAAGATTCTTTATTTGATAACTGATGAAAAGTCCATTTTCCTGAGTCCGGCTTATCAAATCCTGTAATTAAATTGAACAATGTTGTCTTGCCAGCTCCATTTGGACCAATAAATGCAGTGATGATTCCTCGTTGGACTTCCAGATGGTCGACGTCGACGGCGCGTAGACCGCCAAAGGATCGGACTATGTTGTCAATTTTTAATATGGGGTCTTGTTTGGGTGACCCTGGAACTGCTTCAACATTCTCTAGTTCGGAAGCTTGGTTATCGGATGTCAATTTGTGCCTCCTCTTTTTTCCCTACTAGACCTTGAGGTCTCCATATCATGAGTGTGGCCAACATGATTCCCATAAGAATCATTCTGACGCTCGCTATGTCATTTGATTGCAATATTGCATCAGGTATCCACCCAGAGTCCACCATTTGGCGAAGAAGTTCCTCAGAAAAGATAATCACAAACCAAAAGGTCATGGATCCGATTATTGGTCCCCAAATTGAAGCAGCGCCTCCAAGTATCAAGACGGTCCATATGAAGAATGTTGTTTGCGGTCGGAACTGTTGTGTCTCGACAAAGCCCATGTCAAAGGCGCGAACGATACCAGCAAATGAAGCGATCACTCCGCCAATGATTAGACTCTGAAGTTTGTAAGAAAACACGTTCTTGCCCAATGCTCTCGCAGCATCTTCATCTTCGCGGATTGCTTTGATAACCCTTCCCCATGGGGACCGCATTAAACCCCAGATCAATAAGCTAGCCAGAGATACTAGGGACCATCCGATAATCATCACCCACAATGTCTTTTCATCAAACTCTAAGAACCAAGCTCCGTAATTTCCTTCTTTTATCGGATTCCAGTCAACTGTTATGACATCAGCGAAAGAAACGTTCGCATTTCTATCTTCAATGCTGGGAAGGCCAAATGGACCACCGGTGAGATCAAGTAAACGTTGGGATCGGAAGGAGATCCGCAAAACTTCAGCGATAGCAATAGTTGTTAAAGCTAAGTAGTCAGCTCGTAGTCGTAAGGAGGGTAATCCAATACTGAGTGCTATAACCACTGCGAATACTACACCACTTGCGATTGCTAACAGAATAGAACCACCAAGCCAACCTTGGGTAAAGAAGATAGCCATTCCGTAAGCACCAGCAGCCATGAAAGCTACAACGCCAAAATTTAGGAGACCGGTATAACCGTAGTGAAGATTAAGACCTACTGCCGCAAGAGCGAAAGTGGCCGCCTGCACGCTTATCGACGTTCTAAGAGCGAGACCAAATAATTTACTTACATCAATTTCGGCGAAAAGATTCATCAACATGATGTCAACCTAATCTTTCTCTGACTCCGAGAATACCTCGAGGCCTTACTAGAAGAATTACAATCATAACTGCTAACGCAATCAGGAACTTCAGGTCATTATCTAACCAGAATGTTGATGTCTCAGAGGCAAAACCAATTGCCAAACCACCGACCATCGCACCGAAAGCTGTTCCTAGCCCTCCTAAAGTAACTGCTGCAAATATTAAGAGTAGAATTTTCTCTCCCATCTGCCATTCTACAACTTGTGTCAATCCGATCATGGTGCCGCCGAGGCTTGCCAAAGCACTTCCTAGTATCCAAACCCACATAATTGTACGATTGACGTCAATTCCCGATGACTCGGCAAGAGAAGGATTATCAGAAACTGCACGCATAGATGTTCCAAGCTTTGTTCGTTGAAGCAAAAGTCCCACCATCAGAAGTGTTGTGAAAGCTATTCCAATTATAAAATAGTCTTTCGCTGGAAGTTCAATAGGTCCTAGGGAAACCCCGCTTTGTATTCTAAAGGACTCAAATGTCTCCGGTTCTGCACCATGATAGATAAGAATTAGGTATCTCATCAGAAATGCAAGACCTATTGAAACGACCATTAACGAAATATTCGTCATTTTTCGTCTTCGCAAAGGACCAAAAATTCCTCTTTCTAAACCAAAACCAAGTCCGCCACCAGCAAGAACAGCAAGTACCACCGCTAACGGAAATAAAGCACCGTTAAGACCAACTGTTGACTCGAGTAATAAGGCAATCACTGCTCCGAACGCAACCATCTCTGAATGAGCAAAATTTACCAGCCCGGTTACACCAAAAATAAGTGATAAGCCTATAGATGCCAAAGCTACGAGTAAACCTACTTTCAGCCCGCTAACCATTCGATTTAATAAACGTTCCCATGTCGGTCGTATCTCAAGAATAGGTTTCTGATCTTCGCCGATGAGCTGGAAGCCGACAGCTTTTGATCGGTATTCTTCAACAAAAACTGTTATTTGGTTGGAAGCCCCATCTCGAATAGATACTCCTTCTGGCAGAGGGCCTGCAAGAACTACTGTATATTCACCTAAACCAGGTATCGGTATTTCCCACTTACCATCTTCACCTGTAACTACTGAACCAACTTCAATATTTTGAGCATTTGAAACAATAATTTTAGCATCTGGGATAACTTCTCTCCCTACTCGAACTGTTCCTCTTATAGTTAGTTCATCATCAGTATCTGCACTTGCCAAAGCAGGCAAAACCATTAAAAGTCCGAAAACTAAAATAAGAAAACCTGAAAGTAGGCGGAGTCTCTTTCCCACAAAGAGACACTCTACCTGCGATTACGCAAGTACGGAGTGAAATCACACATATTGAATTTTTTTCTAGCGCTTAACGATTCCAACCTGCATCGGAAATATTTCTCTTTTCAAAGAAAAGGCAGAATTCCGGACACCTAAATGGGGTTTCTTCGTTACTTCCCAATCTGCACTTTTGGATTTGGTCACCTGTGGGAAGAGATCTACTGCGATAGTGCCTACAATCTTTTCTAACGTCCATACCGTATCAATTTTACATCAGAGTTGAAGGGTATTCACACCAAGAGTTAACACTGCTGAAACAATTCAGAAACAAACACAATGTATTTTGAAAGTTGCCATTATTTCACAAACGAGGAGTGTTTATGAATTCAGGTGATATTGCTTGGATGTTGATTTCAACAGCGCTAGTTGTATTTATGGTTCCAGGGCTAGCGCTCTTCTATGGAGGCATGGACAGGTCAAAGAATGTATTGAACATGCTCAATATGAACATGTATTGCATCGGTATAGTCCCGCTTCTGTGGGTAACGTTTTCGTGGACACTTGGTAATAGTTCTGACGGATCAGGTTTCTGGGGTGGCGACCTTATCGGTAATTGGGATCAATTTGGACTTCACGGGCTGAATATGGATCCAGAATCGCTAATTTTTGTAGCTTTCTTGATGACTTTTGCCTCAATTACACCAGCGCTTATCTCTGGGGCTGTCGCTGATCGAATGAAATTCTCAGCGTGGGCAATATTTGTTCCAATATGGACGCTAGTTGTTTATACCCCAGTGACTTATTGGGTATATAGCGGATGGCATCATGAAATGGGGGCTATTGACTTCGCTGGTGGTACAGCAATTCATATCAATGCTGGAGCAGCATCGCTCGCTTTGATACTTGTCCTTGGCAAGCGAAAAGGCTGGCCATCTGAGTCTTCCCCACCGCATAACCTTCCACTGGTCATGTTGGGTACGGGAATATTGTGGTTTGGTTGGTTTGGTTTCAACGCCGGTTCTGCAGGAGCCGCCAATGGGCAAGCAATCCAAGCTTTACTTAACACGTTCGTTGCCGCTGCGGCAGGAATGATTGGATGGATTCTAATTGAGAAAATCAAGGACGGTAAACCGACTACTTTAGGAGCTTGCTCAGGTGTAGTAGCTGCTCTTGTTGCAATAACACCAGCTGCCGGATACGTCGGCGGATTAGCAAGCATTGTCTTTGGTCTAGTTGCAGGAGCAGGCTGCTACTTCTTAATAGGATTAAAGAATAAACTTGGCTATGACGATTCCCTCGATGTTGTTGGAGTACACGGTGGGGGTGGAGTTATAGGAGGACTACTACTTGGGCTTTTCGCAGATAACTCAGCAATAAATTCTGAACCTGGTGGCTTTCAAGATGGTCTTTTCTTCGGTGGCGGAGAACTATTCATTGACCAAATCATAGCAATGGTCTCAGTAATCGGATTCTCTTTCGTAGTGACCTTCGTTATCGCTAAAGCACTTGATTCCACCGTAGGACTTAGAGCTTCTGAAGAAGATGAAGAATTAGGATTAGACCAATCGCAACATGCTGAAACTGCCTACAATTTGTAAGTACGATTTGCTTGAGTGAGGACTTCTTCATCACATGAGTATTCCCAAAATACAATAAGTGGAATACGGTGGAGATATGTCAATCATTGACGAAAGGAAGAGACTTCTAGCGGATCGCGAACTTCGAGGTTCCGAATTCACCTTGCAACTCAGTGATGCCACTGACGAATGGTTATATGGGTTGTTTACATCAGTAGCAGAGAACCGAGCAGATTTAGCTCTGATAGCAGTGGGCGGCTACGGGCGCAGAGATCTCTCACCTCTATCCGATCTAGATGTCTTGCTATTACATAACAATGCTCCGGATATTGAGGAAGTTGCCGAAGCGCTTTGGTATCCGATTTGGGACCAAGGAGAAAAGCTTGGACATTCAGTCCGGACATTAAATGAAACTCTAACTCTTGCAAGTGAAGATCTCGACACAGCGACTGCATTGTTGTCAAGCAGACTTATCGCTGGATCCCAACCGCTAGCAAATGAACTTTCAGGAAAAGCAGTAGATCAATGGAAAAGTAAAGCAAAATTTTGGTTGCCCAAATTAGCGGAATCAGTTCATTCACGTCATCGTGCTAAAGGCGAGGTTGCCTTCATGTTGGAGCCTGAATTAAAAGAAGGGCGGGGCGGACTCAGAGATGTTCATGCAATGGGATGGGCGAATCTTAACGGTCAAGGACCATTTGAAGTTGAACATCATCAACTCCTAGAGTGTTATGAAGTTATCTTGAGAGCTCGCGTGGAATTACACAAACAGGCTAAACGCTCAAGCGATAAACTTCTGCTCGAGCAACAAGATGCAGTTGCTGAAGCGCTTGGATACGAAGATGCAGATCTCTTAATGGCCGATGTAGCATCAGCTGCACGGCGTATCTCCTGGAACATAGACGAACTATGTTACGGAATTGAAAATGCGGGTCTATCAGGAGTTTGGAACTTTGGAAAGAAGGTAGGCGATACGATAAAGGGCAAAAGAAAACCTGTTTCTTCAACTCTGTCAATGGATATGGATATAACTCCCGAACAGGTCCTGAGAATTGCCTTACAAACAGCGCGAAATCAAGAACGCTTTTCCCCTGAAACAATTCGGCGTCTCCGACAAGCTAATTTGGTTATCTTAGACCCATGGACAGACGAACTTCGAGAGTTATTTATTGACCTTCTATTAGTTGGTCATGATGCAATACCAGTTTTTGAAACGTTAGATCAACTTGATTTATTTGTTCCTTTCTTGCCAGAGTGGAAACCAGCAAGAAGCAGACCACAACGAAACGCCTACCACCGATTTACAGTTGACCGTCATTTACTTGAGACAGCTGCAGAGGCATCCAAACTTGCAGACCGAGTTGATCGCCCTGACCTTCTTGTCATTGGTGCGTTGCTTCATGATATTGGGAAACCGTATCCTGGGGATCACACAGAAGTAGGAGTGCAGCTAATCAATACAATCGCAGGGCGGATGGGTTTCCCTCAAGCAGATATAGAAATACTTATCGAGATGTGTCAGCATCACCTGCTCCTTCCTGACATCGCAACCCGAAGAGACCTTGATGATTTTGACACTATTCAAACCGTCGGTAATTCCTTAAAAACAATTGAATCCGTAAGACTATTACATGCCCTAACAGAAGCTGACTCTATCGCAACCGGTCCAGCAGCTTGGAGCAGCTGGAAAGCAGGTTTAGTAGAAGATCTTTCGAACCGAACAATCTCATATCTCAAAGGAGGAGCGGGCAGCATTATCGAACGAACTTTCCCTACTCCAGATCAACTACAGATGATGCGGCGAGGAATGATCAGAGTTGAGGGTGATGCCGATCGGTTAACGATAATGGAGATTGACAAACCTGCTGTATTCGGAAGAGTCGCCGGAGCTCTTTCGCTTTGCGGACTTGACGTCTTAGAGGCCATAGCCCACACGGAATACGGAATGGTCTTAGCAATGTTCAGAGTTGCCCCAAACACAACAAAAGACATTGATTGGAGTTCAGTCTGTGTATTTGTTCAGGATTCGGTTAGGGGCCGAGTCGCAATAGCAGCCAGACTAGCTGAACGTATGCAGACATACTCACTACAAATATCACAACAGTCTCCCGACCGGGTTGTTGATACTGATGTAAAGATAGACAATGAAACATCATCTACAGCTACAGTGATTGAGGTTTCTGCTCCAAATGGGATGGGATTGCTTTACCAAATAACAAGGGCACTTAGCTCACTTGACCTCAACATACTAAGTGCAAAAGTTCAGACACTAGGGTCAGATGTTGTTGACTCCTTCTATGTCTTAGATAATGATGGAAAAAAAATTGATGATCAAGTACATGCTGATGAGGTTAAACAGGCACTTAAGCATGCAATAGAGTCATCTACAGTAATGACAGGAATCGGAACATGACTGATGAGCATGACTTAGTTCGCTGGAGCGAAGCTTTAGCAGGGATTGCAAGAACTGGACTGGCATTCACTGAAAGTCTCTACGAACGCGAAAGGTATGAGGAAGTCCTCCACGTAGCATCTGACATCCATGCAAAGATTTCGGATTCTTCAAACAGTGAAGAAAAAGTAACAGAATGGATGAAGTCGGTAGGGGAAGGCGTTCCAGGATATGTAACTCCGAAGGTTGCCATTGGTGCTGTCGTCGGAAATGAAGACGGAGAAATTCTTTTAATCCAACGCTCTGATTCAGGGGTGTGGCTTTTCCCAACAGGATTTGCAGATATTGGATATTCAGCAGCAGAGATAGCAGAGAAAGAAGTGTTTGAAGAAACGGGAATGCATGTGGAGGCTCTAAGAATAATTTCAATTCTTGATGGGGTTCGTGCAAAATTTACTCGAATGCCTCTTTATTCGATTGTTTTCCATTGCAAAGTTGTTGGAGGAGAACTAAATCACCACCCGCTTGAATGCACTGATGCAGGGTTTTTTCCTCAGGATAAACTTCCAAACCCTCTCGCTGGATCGGGAAACTGGGTAGATCATGCATTCGCAGCAATACGTGGAGAGGTTATTGAAGTTGAATTTGATAAGCCTCGCCGGCCTGTATGGAAACAAGATGATGCAATATAGTGTGTGTTTTAATCTTGGTCACGTAAGAAATTTTCTACATCTTTTACAAAGTCTTCAGGGCTAGCAACCTCATAATCCCCAGCGTCATAGTTGTTCTCAAGTTCATCAACGTATTTTGATGTATCTTCATCGCCTTCAATTATTTGATTTATCTGCCTTTCATAGGCTGAAGACGCAATTTCTAAGTCCGTTGTATTCAACGAAAGATTGAGAGTTGTTTTGAGCCTTTCAATCAAAGCTAATGCTGCTTTAGGAGATTCAGCTCCTGCAACATAGTTAGGAACAGTTGCCCAAAATGACATATTGGGGATACCAGCGTCTGTAGATAATTGATTGATAACACCGATAATTCCCGTTGGTCCCTCATAGGAAGATGTTTGCAGGCCGTAAGTTCTATTAATCTCAGTATTTTCACTTACGCCATGAATTAATACCGGACGTGAATGTGGGACCTCAGCGAGAAGGGAACCTAATGTGATGATCATTGAGACATTGTGCTTTTGAGCTTCAGCTAAAATATTCTGTGTGAAAGTTTGCCAATTTAGCTGTGGCTCAACGCCTTCCATAAGTAGGAGAGAGCCATCATTCGACAAGGAAATTGTATTTTTCGGCCAACTAAGAGACCTTGATTCGCCATCTAAGTGAACGGTGGGTCGCTCTCTAGAAAAGTCATAAAATTCTTCTGAATCAAAAGTTAGAATCTCTGTCGCAATAGTCTTTTCAATGAGACTTCGAATTGCCCAAGTAGAAGCACCTCCAGCATCATTCCACCCTGCGAAGGCTATAACCATAATGGG
>CEUK01122739.1_pt1 | contig 11101 bp, 10 predicted proteins | sample 356451 | NCBI WGS metagenome assembly CEUK01 (sample SAMEA2622843, study PRJEB7988) | marine metagenome | isolation source: saline water (ENVO:00002010), including
GCTGATGCTTCAGCGTGAAATGGACAAGCTGGAAAGCAGCCTGGGCGGTATCAAAGACATGGGCGGTCTGCCAGATGTATTGTTCGTAATCGACGCTGATCACGAGCACATCGCGGTAACTGAAGCTCGCAACCTGGGTATTCCGGTAGTTGCAGTGGTTGATACCAACTCAAACCCAGACGGTGTTGACTACATCATCCCTGGTAACGACGATGCAATCCGTGCAATTCAACTGTACTTAAACGCTGCGGCTGACGCAGTAAACTCAGGTCGTGAAAACAACCTGGAAGTACAAGCTGAACAAGACGACTTCGTCGAAGCAGCAGAGTAATTTGCTTTATGACCCTGAGGCAGTTGCTTCGGGGTCATTGCTTAACTATCGAATTATCTAAGAGGGGCTGTCGCCCCTTTTAAACTTAAATTTAAAATTATTGCTGAGGAATTGAAAATGGCAGTGACTGCAGCACTTGTAAAAGAATTGCGTGAACGTACTGGCGCCGGCATGCTGGATTGCAAAAAAGCGTTAGTAGAAACCGATGGTGACATCGAGCTGGCCATCGAGAACATGCGTAAGTCAGGTCAGGCTAAAGCCGCTAAGAAAGCAGGCCGTATCGCTGCTGAAGGTGTAATCCTGACTAAAGTTGAAGGTGGCAAAGCGACTATCCTTGAACTGAACTGTGAAACTGACTTCGTAGCCCGTGACGAAGGCTTCCTGGCTTTCGGTAACAAATTGCTGGACGTTGCGTTTGCGAACAGCCTGAGCGATATCGAAGCACTGAACGCTTCTGAAATCGAAGGCGGCGTAGTAAGCGACGTTCGTGACACACTGGTAGCTAAAATCGGTGAAAACATCTCTCCACGTCGTGTACTGACTGTTGAAGGTAACAACCTGGGTGCATACACTCACGGTGCGCGTATTGGTGTTCTGGCTATCCTTGAAGGCGGCGAAGAAGAACTGGCGAAAGACGTTGCAATGCACGTTGCTGCTTCTGTACCTCAGTTCGTTAAGCCTGAACAGGTTCCAGCTGAAGTAGTAGAGAAAGAAAAAGCCATCCAAATCGAAATCGCCATGCAGTCAGGCAAACCTGCTGACATCGCTGAGAAGATGGTTGCTGGTCGTATGAAGAAATTCACTGGCGAAATCAGCCTGACTGGTCAGCCTTTCGTTAAAGATCCTTCTGTAACTGTTGGTGACCTGCTGAAGAGCAAGGGCGCCGATGTTGTTAACTTCGTACGTTTCGAAGTGGGTGAAGGTATCGAGAAGAAAACTGAAGACTTCGCGGCTGAAGTTGCTGCGCAAATGGAAGCTGCTAAGAAATAATTGGCGGTTTGACTTTTGCATTCGGCCAATGTCGGATACACTTACGAGCACCTCTTCGGGGGTGCTTTTTTATGAGTAAGCCGCCATGGCTACAGTGCCGCACAGAGACATAACGACCGATTAAGTCGGTTTGGTTCATAATTTGTACAGCGAACTATGACCCAAGCCGAATCAAGAGGAAACTATAACAATGAGCATCACACCAAAATCCGCCTACCGACGCATACTACTTAAACTGAGTGGTGAGGCGCTTATGGGTAAAGAAGGCTTTGGTATTGATCCCAAAGTACTCGACCGTATGGCGCAGGAAATCAAAGAGCTGGTCGAGTTGGGTGTACAGGTGGGGCTGGTTATCGGCGGTGGCAACCTGTTTCGCGGTGAAGGACTGGCAAAGGCTGGCATGAACCGCGTTGTTGGTGATCATATGGGTATGCTGGCAACGGTGATGAACGGCCTGGCCATGCGTGACGCGCTGCACCGCGCGTTTGTAAACGCCCGTCTAATGTCTGCTATTCCTCTGAATGGCGTGTGTGACGCTTACAACTGGGCAGAGGCAATCAGTCTGCTGAAGTCTGGTCGTGTAGTCATTTTCTCGGCCGGTACCGGAAACCCGTTCTTCACAACCGATTCTGCAGCCTGTTTGCGCGGTATCGAAATTGAAGCGGATGCCGTATTAAAGGCCACAAAAGTGGACGGCGTTTATAACGACGACCCGGTAAAAAATCCAGAAGCGCAAATGTACTCGCAACTTTCTTACCAGGAAGTCCTGGAAAAAGAACTGAAAGTGATGGATTTGTCGGCGTTTACGCTGGCCCGGGACCACAGTCTACCCATACGTGTATTTAATATGAATAAGCCTGGCTGCCTGAAGCGGGTAGTAATGGGCGAACCTGAAGGCACACTGATTACGCACAGCGACAGTGTCGAAAAATAAAAATACAGGAATTTAACCGTGATTGATGAAATTGAATTAGATGCGCGTGAGCGCATGGAAAAAAGTATTAGTGCGCTGAAAAGCCAACTGAGTAAAATCCGCACCGGCCGTGCACACCCGGCGCTACTGGACGGTATCCAGGTACCCTATTATGGCGTTGATACGCCATTGCGTCAGGTTGCTAACGTCGTGGCAGAAGACAGCCGTACCCTGGCGTTGACTGTTTTCGATAAGAGCGCCATTCAGGCCGTTGAAAAAGCCATTATGCAGTCTGGCCTGGGTTTGAACCCAATGAGTGCGGGCACTACTATTCGTATTCCATTACCGCCACTGACAGAAGAGCGTCGTAAGGACCTGATCCGCGTGGTACGTAACGAAGCTGAACAAGGCCGTGTGGCTATTCGTAACATTCGCCGTGACGCCAACAGTGACGTAAAAGAGTTGCTGAAGGAAAAGGAGATCAGTGAAGACGAAAGCCGTGCAGCGGAAGAGAATATTCAAACACTGACCAATGAATTCATTAAAACTGTCGACAACATGCTGGCAGATAAAGAAAAAGAATTAATGGAAGTGTAGTTGTCGTTATGCAACCTTCGGAAAATGACATCGCAACGACGGTGGCTGAGCGCCTCGCGTCGTTAAAGGTGCCACAGCACGTTGCCATTATCATGGATGGCAACGGTCGCTGGGCAAAGAAAAAGGGAAAGATTCGAACCTTTGGTCATCGTGCTGGCGTTGAGTCAGTGCGTGCAGCGGTGCGTTTTGCCCGTCAAAGCAATATTCAGGTACTCACCTTATTTGCCTTCAGTAGTGAAAACTGGAAGCGCCCGGAAGAAGAGGTCAGCGTGTTAATGGATTTGTTTAACCTGGTGTTAAACAAAGAAGCCAAGCGCTTGAACAAGAACGGTGTTCGCTTGAAGGTACTGGGTGATCTCAGTCGCTTTGACGATAAACTGGTTGGTAAGATCCGTAAAGCTGAAGAAATGACGTCGGCGAATACGGATCTCGTTCTGAACATCGCCGCCAACTATGGTGGACGTTGGGATATTCTGCACGCGGCGAAGCAAATGGCGCAGGACATCGCAGCCGGGAATGTTGCGGTTGACGATATCGATGAGACTGGATTCGATCAGTATATGTCTACCCAGGGCCTGCCAGAGCTGGATTTATTGATCCGCACCGGTGGTGAACATCGAATCAGTAATTTCCTGCTATGGCAATGCGCTTATGCAGAATTGTACTTCACGGATGTACTCTGGCCTGACTTTGATGAAGAGGCGTTTTATCTGGCAGTCAAAGACTTCAGTGAACGTCAGCGTCGGTTTGGTTTAATCGGTGAACAGGTCGAAGCGGAAGAGGTTGAAGGGTGAACACCTTTATTCGCATTATGACAACCTCTTACGAAAGACTTCTCTTATGCTAAAGCAACGAATCATTACGGCGCTAATCTTAGCGCCTCTTGCTATTCTGGCTATTCTGTTTTTGCCTCTCAACGCATTTCAATATGTGATTGCTGGTGTCATTGCGTTGGGTGGTTATGAATGGGCAAATATGTCAGGCCTGCCAAAACGTCCACACAAAATTGCATTTTTATTTGTGCTATTGGCCCTCTGTTTGGGGTTAATCGGATTAGTCGATACCAACATGATTTGGTATCAGGGTAAACTCAATAGTCTGTATCACTGGATTTTATCTGTTGCCTGTTTATGGTGGCTGGTGTCACTGGCGATGATCATCGCTTATCCCCGTTATTCAAAATTCTGGCAGAAAAGCTGGTTGATTCGCTGTCTGTTTGGTGTGTTAACGCTCATTCCGACCTGGGTTGCCGTTGTATCGTTACGTGCCAGTTTATACGACGTGGATGCGTTTTACGGCGCATCGTTGATCTTTTACGTGTTAGGTATAGTCTGGGCAGCCGACATCGGCGCGTTCTTTGTGGGTGTAAAGTTTGGCCGGCATAAGCTTCGTCCTAACGTGTCGCCGGGCAAAACCTTTGAAGGGTTATTCGGTGGCGTAATGGCGTCATTTGCCATTATTGCTTTCGCGGCGCTGCACTATCAGGTTGAATCCTCCCGAATTTGGTTACACTTGTTAATCGGTGGACTTACCGTGGGCGTGTCTGCGTTGGGTGATCTTAACGAAAGTATGTTTAAACGTTGCGCAGGCATTAAAGACAGCGGCCGAATTTTACCTGGCCACGGTGGTTTACTCGACCGTATTGACAGCCTTACCGCTGCCTTCCCGGTATTTGCCTACTGTTATGTAACCTGGATGGCGTAATGCAAACCGTTACAATATTAGGCGCAACAGGCTCAATTGGCGAAAGTACGCTGGATGTCATTCAGCGTCACCCTGATTTGTTTCGGGTGTTTGCCATAACCGGTCACAAGCAGTTGGAGAGGCTGGTTCAGCAAGCCAAAGCCTGTCACGCACGCTACTTAGTTGTGGCTGACGAGCAAGACTATACCAAAGCCCACGAACTTGCCCTGCGTTATGAATTAAGCTCGGAGGTGTTGGCCGGACAACGCGCTCTGGAAGAAGTCGCCTCTGCCGCTGAAGTCGATACAGTGATGGCGTCTATTGTCGGCGCCGCGGGATTGGAACCCACACTGGCGGCAGTGAAAGCCGGTAAGCGGGTGTTGTTGGCCAATAAAGAATCACTGGTGATGTCCGGTGCGTTGTTTATCGACGCCGCAAAACAGTCCAAAGCGGAAATATTGCCCATCGACAGTGAGCACAACGCGATTTTTCAATGTTTGCCAGCGGACTTTCGCTACGGCGATTTGGACGCTGCAGGTATCAGTAAAATACTGCTTACTGGGTCGGGCGGTCCTTTCCGAGAGCGGGATTTAAACTCGTTTTCCGATATAACACCTGACGAAGCGTGCGCACACCCAAACTGGAGCATGGGACGCAAGATATCTGTTGATTCCGCCACCATGATGAACAAAGGTCTGGAGTTTATTGAGGCATGCTGGTTATTTGGCCTCGGACAAGATGATATTCAGGTTGTTCTGCATCCGCAAAGCACCATTCATTCTATGGTGCAATACATCGACGGTTCAGTATTAGCCCAGTTGGGCAATCCTGATATGCGTACGCCGATCGCTTACGGTCTGGGGTACCCCAATCGCATTGATGCTGGTGTGGCACCATTGGATTTTTCTACGCTGGCGGACCTGAGTTTTACCACGCCATGCGCAACCCGATACCCTAATCTTTACCTAGCCATTGAAGCCTGTCGGGTAGGGCAGTCGGCCACAACGCGTTTAAACGCTGCCAATGAAATCGCGGTTCAGGCTTTCCTCGAAAACCGAATTGGCTTTACCCAAATTGCGCAAATTAACGAAGAAATTCTAAATCGGTTTGAACCAACCGAGGTTTCATCAATCCAACAAATTCGAGAGCTGGACAAGCAAGCCCGTTTGGCTGCGCTGGCACTAGTCGAGGAAGGTTAAGTGGTATTTGAGTTTTTACGTAACGCTGGTGCGTTTATTGTTGCACTGGGCATTTTAGTCGCCGTACACGAATGGGGTCATTATTATGTGGCACGGTTGTGTGGTGTTTACGTAAAACGATTTTCTATTGGATTTGGCAAGCCGTTGTGGCGGAAACAAGGCAGCAATGGTACTGAATTTGTTGTGGCTGCCATTCCACTGGGCGGTTATGTCCGTATGCTGGATGAACGGGTTGATGACGTACCCGCAGAGCTGTCTTCCCAGGCGTTTAATCGCCAGAGTGTTGCCAAGCGAATGGCTATCATTGCGGCCGGTCCTGGTGTGAATTTTATATTTGCTGCCATTGCCCTGTACGCCATGTTTTTGATCGGTATCAGTACGGTAAAACCCGTTATAGGTGACATTGCCCCGCAAAGTATCGCTGCAAATGCCGGTTTGGCTGCAGGTGATGAAATTATTCAGGTGGGAAGCAGACATACCCCCGACTGGGAAGCTGTGAACTTTGAATTGATCTCCTATGTGGGTGACAGCAGCATGGCTGTTACCGTAAAAAATGCCAATGGTGTTACACAACAACGCGAGTTATTGATAGATGGATGGAACTTTGATTCAGATTCAGAGTCTCCTTTACGCAGTGTCGGCATTACCCCGTTTACTCCTGCAGCAACGCTAAACGTAGCGTTTGTGGGCGAAGGCTCAGCAGCAAAGTCAGCGGGGGTTCAGGTTGGTGACACTATCGTTGCACTTAACGGTGAAACGGTGGCGGACTGGCAAAGTCTGGTGGCTTTTGTGAAAGACAACCCTGGTGAGCATGTTACGTTAAGTGTAAACAGGGCTGGTCAAACCTATGACCTTTCTGCCACAATTGGGCGCCGTGATACCCCCGAGGGGCAAGATGGCTATCTGGGCGTAAGTCCCTATGCCGAGGCATGGCCGGAAGGATATGTATTCACTCACCAGTATGGTGTGTTTGAAGCCATGGGGAAAGCGGTCGACAAAACCTGGCGTCTGATGACGCTGAGTATTGAAATGATTGGCAAGCTGGTGACTGGCGATGTGTCAGTGAAAAACCTAAGCGGCCCCATTTCCATTGCGCAAGGCGCAGGCAGTAGCGCAGGTTACGGACTCGTGTATTTCCTGAGTTTCCTGGCTTTGATCAGCGTGAATCTGGGCATAGTGAACTTGTTACCCCTGCCAATGTTGGATGGCGGGCATTTAATGTACTTCACCATCGAATGGCTAACGGGAAAGCCGGTATCCGAAGAGATACAAGAGTGGGGATTTAAGATTGGCGCCATGTTGTTGTTTACGATTATGAGCATCGCCATATTTAACGATATTACGCGGCTGTCTTAAGCAGACGGTCGTAGCAAGAAAAACGCGAACGCAGCAGGAAGAAAAAGAATAGATGAAGTTTAATCAGTTAGTTGTAGCCGGACTCTTGTACTCCAGTGCTAGCTTAGCGAACGCTGCATCCAGCAATAGCGAATTTGTAGTTGAAGATATTCGGGTAGAAGGATTACAGCGTGTGGCCCTGGGTGCCGCGCTGACTTACATTCCTGTACAGAAAGGCGATGAGCTTAATGCGTTTCGTATTACACAGCTTATTCGTTCACTGTATTCCTCGACCCACTTTGAAAATATTGCGGTAATGCGCGATGGTAACACGCTGATCATTCGTGTGGCCGAGCGTCCAACTATCAGTAATATCATTTTTGAAGGCAACGATGATATTAAAGATGAGCAGTTACAGGAAAGTCTTGACGGCAACAACATCCGGGTGGGAGAGCCGCTGGATAAAACTGTGCTGACGTCAATCGAAAACGGCCTTAAAGACTTTTTCTACAGTATTGGTAAATACAACGCGGACGTAACAGCCATTGTTACGCCGCTGCCTCGTAACCGTGTTGACCTGAAGCTGTTGTTTGAAGAAGGTGATGCCGCCGAAATTAAGCAAATTAATATTGTCGGCAACGAATTGTTCAGCGATACCGAATTGCTGGAAGACTTCGAGCTACAATACAACACTGCCTGGTATGATTTCCTGTCTGAAACACGCTATCAGCAGCAAACGTTGCAAGGCGATATGGAAACTCTGCGCAATTTTTATATGGACCGCGGTTATTTGCGTTTCAATGTAGACTCGACTCAGGTGGCCATGTCACCTGAAAAAGACGGTATTTATATCTCTCTGAATATTACCGAGGGCGAGCAGTACACTATTTCAGACGTAGAGTTAGTGGGTGATTTACTGGGGCATGAAGACTTTATTGAAAAAGTGCTGCCGTTGACACCGGGTGAACTTTACAGTCAGGCAGAGGTGACATATACCGAAGAGTATATAAGCAAGTATCTCGGCCGCTTTGGTTATGCGTACCCTACCGTCACGACAGTGCCTGAAATCAACGACGAAGACAAAACCGTTAAGTTAACTCTGCGGGTCGACCCTGGCAAACGTATTTATGTGCGTCGTATCAACTTCAACGGTAACACCATTACAGCCGATGAAGTACTGCGTCAGAACGTCGTACAAATGGAAGGCACCTGGCTGTCAAACTCCATGCTGGAAACGTCTAAAAACAGCATGTCGCGTTTGACGTATATGGAAGAGGTCGAATTTGAAACTGTGCGTATTCCTGGCAAAGACGATCAGGTAGACGTTGAGTTTAATGTTAAAGAACAACCTTCTGGCTCTTTTAATGCCGGCATAAGTTACGGTGACCAAACTAAACTGGGCTTACAGGCAGGTATTCAGCAGGATAACTTCCTGGGAACGGGTAAGAGAATTGGCATCAACCTGAGTACAGTGTCATACCAGAAACAGGCCCAGCTATCTTATACCGATCCATTCTTTACTATTGACGGCATCAGTTTAGGTGGTACGGTCTCGTATAGTGAATTTGATGGTTCAAGCTTTAACGTTATCCAGTACAATTCTAAGCGGTGGTCTGTAGGTGGTACCATTGGTTATCCAATCGATGAGTTTAACCGGATCAGCTTTGGTTTGACTTACTCTGACATTGAGTTGTCTAACCGTGGTTACTACGAGCAAACCAACCGTTTTTACGAGCAATTTACTAACGAAGATAACCCGGACGCACCCATTGAATATACCAGCTTGCAGGCATCACTTGCCTGGAGCAGAAGTACCCTTAACCGCGGTTTGTTCCCTACAGCGGGTTCATCACAACGAGCGTCATTCAGTATCACGACCCCGAACTCTGACGTAAACTACTTTAAAACGGTTTACGATGCGCGTTTCTACTTCCCGGTTTCGCGCGATCAGCGTTGGTCGTTTTTAACGAAGTTGCGTTTGGGCTATGGAAACGGTTATGGTGACATTAACGGTAGTGACCAAATCCTACCGTTTAACGAAAACTTTACCGCGGGTGGTGCAGACACACTGCGTGGGTTTGAAAATAATACAGTAGGTCCTCGTGGTATTCAGAGAAGCAGTTCTGGCAATACTATTACGCTGCCTGATGGCACCATTATTCCTGGCGATCCGTCTAACGATTCCTATCTGTTATCCAGACGAAGCCTTGGGGGTAACGCGATGGCGTTAGGAGGGATTGAATTAATCGTTCCTACACCTTTCGTGGAAGAGGATTCTTCAAATTCAGTCAGAACCAGTATGTTCGTTGACGTTGGTAATGTCTGGGATACAGAGTTTGACTATGAAGAGTATTCGAGATTAACTAATGCCGGTGGCAATGAATTATTAGACTTCTCTGACTGGTCATTATTTAGAAGTTCAGCCGGTATATCGGTACAATGGATTTCACCAATGGGACCAATGGTATTTAGTTTCTCCAAAGCACTGAAAGAGCGCGAAGGGGATGACGCTAAATTCTTCACATTTAATATCGGTCAAACATTTTAATAGTAAGCTGGCATAGACCAGAACATAAAAGGAGCACCTTTTGAAAAAGTTGGCAAAATACGCAATCGCATCGGCTATGTTAGGTAGCGCAATGTTTAGTACTGCAGCAATGGCAGAACAGAAAATTGGTGTGGTAAATGTACAGGGTATTTTTCAGGCCCTTCCTCAGGCTGCTGAAATTCAGAATGCCATTCAAATGGAATTCAAAGAGCAGGTTGACGAGGTAAACCTGTTACAACGTGATGGTCAGCTTTACACTGAAAAACTTCAGCGTGATGCCGCCACTATGAGTGAACAGGAAAAGAAAGAACTGGAAGAGAAAATCCTTTCGGTTCGTGAGCAACTGAGCCAGAAAGTTCAGCCGCTTCAGCAAAACATTCAGCGTCGCCAGAACGAAGAGCGCAACAAACTACTGGCACTGATCAAGCAGGCCATTGATGCTGTTGCTGCAAAAGAAGGTTATGACATCGTGCTGGACGCACCTGCAATTGTTTATGCTGATGAAAGCCACGATATGTCACAGCAAGTATTAGATCAGGTTAGCAAGATTAACTAAATCTGATTACTTCATCGAAATGCTACGCGAATCAGGCCAATACGCAGGTGTTGGTCTGATTTGTTTTTAAGTGATTAACGCGTAAGGTTGCGGCCCAGATGAAGTCATAGCAGCAAAAGCCATTCAGGAAGACTGCTGCTACTATCGTGTCAAAGGAGAGAGTTTTTGGCCAGTTCACTTAATATTATCGAAATCCGTGAGATCATGGATTTACTACCACATCGGTACCCATTTTTACTTATCGACCGCGTAACTGATTACGAGCTGGGCGTGAGCATTAAGGCGTATAAAAACATCACTCTGAACGAACCGTGTTTTACCGGTCATTTCCCGGACTACCCGATTTTCCCTGGTGTATTGATTTTAGAAGCTATGGCGCAGGCTGCGGGTATTCTCGGTTTTAAAACCGTGGGTAAGAGCGATAAGCTATACTTGTATGCAGGTATCGATAACGCGCGCTTCAAGCGTCCGGTAACGCCAGGCGACAGACTCGACTTTGAGGTATGCCTGGTGAAAGAGCGTCGCGGCATCTGGAAGTTTAAAGGTGTTGCCAGCGTCGACGGCGAAGAAGCTTGTAGCGCAGAATTCATGTGTGCAATGAGAGAGAAACAATAACGTGATTCATTCAACTGCTGTGATTTCACCAAACGCGAAAATTGGCAACAACGTATCTGTAGGTCCATTTTCCATTATTGGTGACGATGTCGTACTTGGTGATGATTGCCGGGTCGAATCGCATGTAGTGATCAAAGGTCCCAGCCGCATCGGTCGCGGAAATCATTTTTACCAGTTCACGTCGATTGGTGAAGACTGTCAGGACAAAAAATACGCCGGTGAGCGTACTGAACTGATTGTTGGCGACAACAATATTTTTCGTGAGGGCGTAACAGTCCATCGCGGTACAGTGCAGGACGAGGGAATAACCCGTATCGGTTCGAACAACCTGCTG
>CEUK01077931.1_pt1 | contig 11099 bp, 5 predicted proteins | sample 356451 | NCBI WGS metagenome assembly CEUK01 (sample SAMEA2622843, study PRJEB7988) | marine metagenome | isolation source: saline water (ENVO:00002010), including
CTTTGTTTTCATTATTGGTTATAAAATATTTCATTATCCAAATATTTTATTTATAAAACCCTTTCATTCCCATTGAATCAAGAGCAGTTTTTGCCTCCTCCATAACTGATGGCTCTTGGTCAAATAGTGCGATTTTAGTACACTCATCAACAAATGATTCTTGAAGTTGAATAGATAGATTCTGATAAAGCCTGCATAAAGACCATATACAATTACTCCTTACGACTGGTTCATTATCTATCTGTAAGCTAATTAATAATTGTTCTGCTGCATATTGAGCATTCTCATTTGACATACAACCAATTTCAGCCAACGAACTAGATGCCCACAATCTTACTGAGGAAACATCATTTTTTAAAGCATTGATAAGAGGATTCAATACAATTTGATTATCGTAATTAGCCAGACTCCATGCTGTTGCTCTTCGAACGTATGCATTATCATCATTCTCTAGTAAACTAACTAATTTTTCTACAGCACGAGGACAAGGGTTCCTTCCTAGAGCATAAACTGCACTCATGCGTTCCACTGGACATGGCTGTTCTAACAATGGCAGTAACAAGGGGAAAGCCCTATCATCTCTATATTCGCAAAAAATTCTTAATCCCTGAATCCGTTGTTCTCTATCACCTCTTAAAAATTCTAAGGCCTGATTACATTCAGAAGTAATATCTAAATCTTTTTTTGAAAAACTATCATTATCAATCTCTTCTAAAGGATCAACTTCAAAATCGACTGCTAATTCTTTAGCTAATACATCAGGGTCAATTGCTATATCAGCCAAACTTTCATTATTAGACTCCTTTTTGTTATTAATCATCTCTTCATTTAATATCAATTAATTGGTGCTGGAGACGACATATCGCCTGGCAACCAAATTCTGGCGCTGACAGCGAAGAACGCGAATCCAAAAAGAACAACTATTGCTAATGGAAGAATTTTTGTTCTAATAAAACTCACTATAGTTTTTTATTTTAGTTTATATTAACGTGTAGAACAGTTAATTAAATATCAAATTTCAAAATTGGTTATTTATTCCTACTTTTTGTCTCAACTGACCACAGGCCGCATTTTTATCTAAACCCCTACTTTTTCTAAAGCTAACATTTATACCATTTTTAATTAATCTCTCCTCAAACCTCTTTGCATCTCTTGTAGGAGAGCTCTTAAATTGCATTTCTTTTATGTAGTTGTACTGAATCAAATTGACATGGCACTGAAATCCTCGAATTAATTTACTTAATTGATCTGCATGGTCTATGGAATCATTTATTCCACTAAGCAAAATATATTCAAAACTAATTCTTCTACCTGTTTGTTTTACAAATTCTCGACAATCATCAATAATATTTTTTATTCTATAAGTCTTTGCGCTGGGAATTATCATTTCTCTTATCTGCTGATTAGGGGCATGTAAGCTAATTGCAAGTCTGAATTGGCATTTACCAAGTCTTTGAAAAGATAACTTTGATAATTCAATTATTTTTTTAGGTATCGCTACTGTGCTTACAGTTATCTTTCTTTGGCTAATTTTCATATCCTCATTAATAGACTTTATAGCTAACAATAATGAATCCATATTTAATAATGGTTCCCCCATTCCCATAAAGACAATATTGGTTACTTTTTTATGCATTTGGTTCTGTATAAATAAAATCTGATCTAATATTTCTCCAACTTGTAATGATCTTTTTAATCCCTCTTTCCCTGTAGCGCAGAACTTACAATCCATAGGACAACCTACTTGACTCGAAACACAGACTGTCAATCTTTTTTCTGCAGGAATCCCTACTGACTCAATATATTCATGATCTCTGGTAGAGAGTAGAAGCTTAATGGTACCATCATTGGCTACTGATTTTTCTCTTAAACTCAAACCTCCTATTATGAATCCATCATTTTCTAATCTATTCTTAAATTCATTTGGTAATCCTTTAATATCACTTATACTTTTTACAGATAATTTTGGATTATAAATATAACTATAGATTTGTTTAGCCCTATAAGAAGCCTCTCCATATCGACGAGTTAACTTCTCTAAATCAAGAAGACTGTAGCCTAAAAGATTTTTCAATTTTGGAATTAATAAGAAGAAAAAAGACCATGCTTTAGCAAAAACTCAGTAATTATAATTGCAACGAATCCTATCATTGCTAATCTTCCATTTAATTTCTCGTTATAAGAATGGAAACCATAGCGAGGTAATTTTCTTTTTGGAATAACTTCTGGTTTAATCATGTAACTTAATTTAAATTTTTATTCTACTGATTTATAACAAAAATAGCTTCATTCATCTGTTAATAATCCTTCTTCTTGAAGTCCTTCCAAGGCAGCGGGATCTGGTAGTTGATCTTCAGAAAACTGATTCTCAGCATTCGGTCTTGCGAAAGCAGCAAAATTACTTGATGAAGGATCAATCCCATGCCTCGTTCTAGTAGTTTCTAAATCCTCATCACTGGGATCATCAAGTATCGCAGATGATTTAACAGTAGTAGATGCAGGCATATCAACTGTATAATCTGGTCTAAGATTTTGAGTTCTTCGATAACCTCCTGACTCCTCTGCGAGGATGTCAGGATGTGGTCCAGCTTCTGAAGCCAACTCTTCAACGAAACCACTAAAACCTGTTCCTGCTGGAATAAGTCTACCTATTATAACGTTCTCTTTAAGCCCTCTTAACCAATCAGACTTACCCTCAATAGCTGCCTCAGTAAGAACTCTTGTAGTTTCTTGGAATGATGCTGCAGAGATGAAGCTATCGGTATTTAGGGAGGCTTTTGTTATCCCTAATAAAACAGGAGTAAATTCTGCTGGAGCTCCTCCTGTTATTGACATAGCTTGATTAGTATCTTCTACCTGTCGTAATTCTATTAATTCCCCAGGTAGTAATGTTGTATCACCAGCGTCTTCAATTCTTACTTTACTTGTCATTTGTCTTACTATTACCTCAATATGCTTATCATCGATTGCAACACCTTGTGATTTATAAACATTTTGTACTTCATTAACCAATCTTCTCTGCAGTTTAGAAATAGACTCTTGAGCGGCTTCCATAAGAGGTTTCTGATCCTTTAAATCTATGAAGAAACACTCTAATAATTCATGAGGATTGATTGGTCCATCTGTTAGAAGCTCTCCTGCTGTAACTTGTTGGCCATCACTAACCATAATATTTTTTCCTAGTAAAATTTGATATTCATTAATTAAATCATCCTTCTCAATAACTGATAAAGATATTGACTCATCATCTGTACCTTTTTTTATTTGAACTACACCAGATTTTCTACATAGGACAGCAGCATCTCTTGGTCTTCTTGCTTCAAGCAATTCTTCAATACGAGGTAAACCCTGAACAATATCTCCTGTTTTTTGCCTTTCAAAGACTAAAAGAGCTAAGCCATCTCCCCTTTGTACTAAGTCTCCGTCTCTAACATGGAGCACTGAATCTGGAGAGACCATATAAGGTCTACCTAACCTTAAAGTAACGCTATCGTTAGTAACATCTTCAATTTCTCCACATGAGGTTGATTTTTCAGTTTTACTGATAAGGTCACCATCAACAACTCTTTCACCAACTTTTACAGAGGGTTTTCCATTAGATTTAATCTTCAATTTATCTTCCTCTCTTTCAACGATGAGTCTCCTAATAGGTTCATCATCATTACTTAAAGGCAATTGAACTAACCCGTCCTCTTTACAAAGAATCTGTGTTGTTGCAATAACATCTCCAGCATTAACACTCGCGTGATTTTTAACTTGTAACTCAGTATGTGTAGAACCATGACTGGAATCAGAAATTGTATCTCTGCGAACCAATATTGATTCAAGAATTACAAGGTTTAATCTATTAATCTCTTTATCCTTTTTATCTTGAATAATTTCAACATCTACTGTCATTTGAGGCGTAGCATCAAAAGTCTCAAGACTAAGCTGAGTCCTTAACAGTTCAACCCCTTCTACAGATTTAATAAGCTCACCATCTTTATAAGTTAATCTTTGGATAGCTTTTAAACCTAAATGAGGGCCTTTGTCTTGTTTTACATGATCCAGTTTAGGCAGTTGAGCCTCATCAGGAATAGTAAATTCTTCAACAGTTCTTAAAAGGAGACCCTTACATTTTGGAGTCTCTAACCTCTGAACGTAAAGGATTTCATCATTATTGATACCATCTATAATTTTTTCACCAGGATTTACCAACATCCCTTCATCATCGAATCGTCTTAAAACCTCTTCATCTTCACATTCATGGAAAGTACCATTTCTCACAGTGATTTCTCTTAAAATGTCATTTTTCTGAGTAACAGTTACAATTCCTGATGTCTGGCTAAAAATATCCTTAACGACTTCTGTTCCAGCTTCAATCCATTGCATATCTTCGATCATTAACAAAGATATATCTTTATTAATCTCATGCGTCTCTTGGGGTATCCATAATAATGTTCCTCCTTGACTAACTTCAAAACCATTTTTTGCAGATCTCGCCTTTTTAACACTCAAACCAGGTGCATATTTTACTAGTCCGCCTGTTTTTGTTCTAAATTTATCATCTGCTAAATCTGCTATTATCTCTCCACTACTAATCTTGCTTCCTGGAATTGTGTTCAAGCGGTAAGAGATACCATCACTAGATTCAAGATGCCAAATTTCTCCAGAGTGTGTAGCTTCTTCAATTAATTTACAATCATTTAGAGCCATCGAGGTAGTAACAATTTGAACTTCTCTTGAGTCTCCAATGGAATCTCTCAAACGAACTTCACCACCAAACTCGCTAAATTGACTTGCTTCTGCTAAGACCTCGCCCTCTTTAACTTTGACATTTGTTTCGACTACTGGGGTCGCATTAGGAGGTAAATTATAAACATCACCTGCCAATACCCAAATACGACCTAATCTTTGTGCTTTTAATGTAACATTACCCTGCCTATCTGTAACTTCCTTGGGTTGAATTACTCGATCGTATTTCACTTGACCTGCTAGATCACAGATAACATCTTTTGTAGCTTTTTCAACACTTTTCTTAACAGCGCCTGCTGTGATTTGAGCGATCGTTATATCTGCATCTACTTTTTGGCCATCTTCAACAAACAATAATGATCCACTTGTAACTTCAATCCTTTGGCTTTTACTGGAACTTCCAGATTTTGGGGATATCTTTAGTACAAAATCAACTTCTGCTTGTTTAGCCTCGACTCCATGGGGAGTTCTATATCCCCTAATTTTTGCTTTTGAACCAAATTCAACCGTACCTGAAATTTTTGATCTTACAACACCACTTTCAGCAGTTGAGACTCCACCAGTATGGAAAGTTCTCATTGTTAACTGAGTTCCAGGTTCTCCAATAGATTGAGCAGCTATTATGCCAACGGCTTCTCCTAAATCAACTAAATGATTATAAGCCAGAGCCCAACCGTAGCATTTTCTACAAACAGATCTATTAGCTTCGCATGTTAATGGTGATCTTATATTAACTTTTGATATCGATTCATTTTCGATCACTTTTGCAATGGAGGGATCAATTGCAGTATCCTTAGGTACCAAAATCTCTTCATCAGAATTCAGAATATCCTCCGATGTAAGTCTTCCAAAAAGCCTACTGCCATACTTACCATCTTCTGCCTCAATTACTATTGAACGTTCAGTACCACAATCCTCTTCCCTCACAATTACATCTTGAGCTACATCAACTAATCTTCTTGTCAGGTAACCAGAATCAGCCGTTCTAAGCGCAGTATCAACTAATCCTTTCCTTGCACCGTATGATGAAATAACATATTCAGTTACAGTAAGTCCTTCTCTGAAGTTGGTTCGAATAGGTAAGTCAATAATCTCTCCTTGTGGATTTGCCATCAAACCTCTCATCCCGACGAGTTGTCTAACCTGCGACATATTCCCTCGAGCTCCTGAATTAGCCATCATCCAGACAGAATTTAAAGGGTCATTTTGGTTGAAATTATTTTTTACTGCATCAACCAATCTTTCATTAGTTTCAGTCCATGTATCTATAACTTTTGTGTGTCTCTCAACTTCAGTTATTTCGCCAAGCCTATAACATTCCTCAGTAGCGCTAATTTGTGCTTCTGCCTGACCAATGAGATCTTGCTTTGCTTCAGGCACCTTTAAATCATCAACTGATATTGACACAGCCGCCTGGGTAGCATATTTAAAACCAAGATCTTTTAGATTATCTGCCATAGCTGCCGTAATAGCTGTTCCATGGGTTTTATAAGACCAAGCAACGAGATTCTTTAACCCTTTTTTATCTATAACTTTATTTTTGAATGAAGGAGGAGTTTTTGCTAACGGTGGCATAATTAAATGCTTATCCTTTTTTGAGTTTTTGGAATTTTTACGGATTCTTGAATTTTTTCTTGGTTTTGAGGAAGTCATAATTTTAATTTTGAAGGGTTTGATTTTAAGTTAGATTTTAAGTTTGAGAAACTGAATCAATAATGGTATGGTTCATAACTACTCTTCCGACTGTAGTGAGAATATATCTTGATATTAAATTATTAGAAGAATCGAATTTATCTCTCCTAAAAGTCCATATTTCTAACTTAGAGCCATCTTCAAATTCTTTCAAATCAATAGGGGTATTTAATTCTTCTTCATCTTCCACCTCTCCATTGAATCTAACCCAAACCCAATTGTGGAGTCCAATCCTCTTATCTTCATAAGCAAAAATAACATCTTCTAATGAAGCAAAAGTCGATGCATTAATCCCAAAATCAGGTTTTTTGTAATCAGGTTGCAATGCAGTGAGATAATAAGAACCTAAAACCATATCCTGAGAAGGAGTTACAATTGGCTCACCTGTCGCAGGAGAAAGAATATTATTACTAGCAAGCATTAACATTCTCGCTTCAGTTTGTGCTTCTAGGGCAAGAGGAACGTGGACAGCCATCTGATCCCCATCAAAATCAGCATTAAATGCAGGGCATACCAGTGGATGTAGCTGAATAGCCCTTCCCCCTACAAGTTTTGGTTCAAAAGCTTGTATTCCTAGTCGATGCAAAGTTGGAGCTCTATTAAGCAATATTGGATGACCGTCAATTACTTCTTGCAAAACCTGCATCACTTCATCATCTGCTTTTTGAATAAGTTTTTTTGCAGCCTTGATATTGTTAACAATGTTTTGCCTGATTAGTCTATGAATCACGAACGGTTGAAAAAGTTCAATCGCCATTTCTTTTGGCAGACCGCACTGGTGCATTTTTAGTTTTGGCCCCACAACAATTACTGATCGTCCAGAATAATCAACTCTTTTTCCTAATAAATTTTGTCTGAACCTTCCTTGCTTACCTTCGATAATATCACTAAGAGATTTCAAAGCCCTATTGTTAGCCCCTACAACGGTTCTACCTCTCCTTCCATTATCAACTAGTGCATCTACGGCTTCTTGTAGCATTCTTTTTTCGTTTCTTACTATTATTTCGGGAGCTAAAATCTCTTGAAGTCTAGCCAGCCTATTATTTCTATTAATTACCCTTCTATATAAATCATTTAAATCTGATGTAGCAAATCGTCCTCCATCCAACTGAACCATTGGCCTTAAATCAGGAGGAATGACAGGAATAGCATCTAGAACCATCCATTCCGGTCTTGCATTAGTAGCAATGAAATTATCTATAACACGAAGTCTTTTAATTAATTTTGCTCTTTTTTGCCCTTTGCTTTGAGTTATTTCCTCTCTAAGTTGCTCAGCTATTTCATTTAAGTTTAAATCCTCTAATAATTGTTTTAAAGCTTCAGCACCAATTCCTACAAAAGGTTCATTTTCAATGGTAGATTCCTCAGCATATATCTCATCTTCAATTTCCAACCATTCATCTTCAGTGAGAAGTTGCTTGTATTTAAGATCTTGATGATCTCCAACATCTAATACTACATAACAGTTAAAATAAACAATCTGTTCAACGTCCCTTAGAGGCATATCTAAAAGTATTGCAACATAACTAGGAATACCCTTTAAATACCATACATGAGATACGGGTGCTGCTAATTTTATATATCCCATCCTATGTCTTCTAACTCGACTTTCTGTAACTTCAACGCCACACCTTTCACAAACTATTCCTCTGTGTCTTACTCTCTTATACTTTCCACAATGACATTCCCAATCTTTAGATGGACCAAAAATCTTTTCGCAAAAAAGACCATCCATCTCTGGTTTCAGAGTTCTGTAGTTAATAGTCTCAGGCTTTGTTACTTCTCCTACTACTTGACCATTTGGTAAAGTCCTCTGCCCCCAATCCATAATTCTTTGGGGAGATGCCAAGGAAATTTTCACGTAATCAAAGTGATTTTCTGTTCTTAAGTTGCTGTTTGTCATAATGAAATATGTAAGTTTAAAAAATTTTAAAAGCGTTTAATCCTCTTCATACTCCGAGGTTCCTAATGACTCATATGTAGGTCTAGAAGGTGTATTCCTTCTAGTATTTACATCTTGCATTAAATCAACTTCTTTACCTTCATCTGTATAGACTGCAATATCAAGACCAAGGGATTGTAATTCTCTCATCAAAACCTTGAAAGATTCAGGAGTACCAGGTCTTGGAATTGGTTTGCCTTTAACGATTGCATTTAAAGCCTCATTTCTTCCTTGCATATCATCTGATTTGACAGTTAATAATTCCTGCAAAGTATAAGCAGCACCGTATGCTTCAAGAGCCCAAACTTCCATCTCTCCTAAGCGTTGTCCACCTTGTTGAGCTTTACCACCCAAAGGCTGTTGAGTAACAAGTGAATAAGGACCAGTAGATCTGGCATGAATTTTATCATCAACTAAATGAACTAATTTAAGGAAATGTGAGTAGCCGACTGCCACTGGTTGATCAAATGGTTCACCCGTTCTACCATCAATTAGTAATAGTTTTCCAGGATCTTTAGGGTTGTACACCCAATCTTTTCCTTTTTGCCTAGATGCTTCTTCCAGAAAAGCTTGAACAGTTTGATGGGATTTTTCTGGACCATACATTTCATCAAACGGTACCACTTTTACTCTACAATTTAAGTTTGAAGCAGCCCATCCCATTAAAAGCTCAAATACTTGTCCTACATTCATTCTACTGGGGACACCAAGTGGATTTAAAACAATATCTACTGGAGTGCCATCTGGAAGATATGGCATGTCTTCTCTTGGAAGTATTCTACTAATAATGCCTTTATTTCCATGCCTGCCGGCCATCTTATCACCAACCTGAATTTTACGTCTTTGGGCTACATACACTCTGACAACCATGTTTGCACCAGGTGGTAATTCATCGCCTTGTTCCCTTGTATAAATCCTTACATCAACAACCCTTCCTCTTTCAGTGTTAGGTACTCTTAATGAATTATCCCTTACATCTCTAGCTTTCTCTCCAAAAATAGCTCGTAATAATTTTTCTTCAGGAGGTTGATCGGATTCTCCTTTTGGAGTTACTTTACCAACAAGAATATCCCCGTTTTCCACAAATGCTCCTGTTCGTATAATACCCATTTCGTCTAAATTACTCAGACTATCTTCTGATACATTTGGGATCTCTCTTGTAATTTCCTCAGGACCAAGCTTTGTCTGTCTTGCTTCAATTTCATATTTCTCGATATGCACTGAAGTATAAAGATCATCAGTTACTAGTCGCTCGCTAACAAGTATTGCATCTTCATAGTTATAACCTTCCCATGGCATATATGCTATTAAAACATTTTGTCCTAAGGCAATCTCGCCTCCTTCACAAGCAGATCCATCTGCCAGAACTTGTCCAGATATAACTCTATCTCCATTCTTTACTATTGGGCGTTGATTAAGACAAGTATCTTGATTAGATCTTTGATATTTTTGTAAATAGTGAATATGTTCTAATCCATCTTCATCTTTAACAACAATTTCGTTGGCATCAACATATGAAACTGTTCCATTCACTTTTGTGATAGGGACCATTCCAGAATCTCTAGCGACTTGTGATTCTAGTCCTGTTCCAACAAGAGGCCTTTCGGGTCTCAATAGAGGTACAGCTTGTCTTTGCATGTTTGAACCCATTAAAGCTCTATTAGCATCATCATGTTCTAAAAATGGAATTAAGGAAGTTGCTACGGAAATAACTTGTACTGGGGAAAGTTGGACATAATCAACTTGTAAAGGAGGTACTTTTTCAAAATCTTGCCTATATCTCACTGGAATTAATTCTGAAAGAATTACTCCATCATCATCTGTTGCAACATCACCTGGAGCAACTCTACATTCATCCTCTAGATCAGCTGAAAGATATATAGGATCTCCACTTTTGATAACTCTGCCTTTTTCAACTTTCCAGAAAGGTGTTTCAATAAATCCATACTCATTAACTCTTGCATGTGTTGCTAATGAATTAATTAAACCTGCATTTGGTCCTTCAGGGGTTTCAATAGGGCATAACCTCCCATAGTGAGAGGGATGAATATCCCTTACAGCAAAGCCTGCTCTCTCTCTTGTAAGTCCACCTGGTCCTAAGGCAGATATTCTTCTTTTATGAGTTAATTCTGCTAAAGGATTAGTTTGATCCATAAATTGGCTTAATTGACTAGAACCAAAAAATTCCTTGATTGCAGCCACTAATGGTTTGGGGTTGACTAGTTGTGCAGGTGTTAGAGAATCAGTTTCCCCTACTGTCATCCTTTCTTTAATAATCCTCTCTAATCTGTTAAGCCCAACTCGCACTTGATTCTGTAATAACTCCCCTACAGATCTAACCCTCCTATTTCCGAGATGATCAATATCATCTAAGCTTGCTCCACCAATGTCAAGTTCTAAATTAATTAAATAATCTATAGTAGAGAGTACATCTTCATGAGTTAAAGTTCTAATATTATCAGGTACAGTAAGTCTAAGCTTTTTATTAATTTTATATCTACCTACTCTTCCAAGATCATATCTTTTTGGATCAAAAAACCTGCTATGTAAAAGCTGTTGTCCACCAGATACCGAAGGAGGTTCTCCGGGTCTCAATTTTTTATATAGTTCTAAAAGTGCTTGATCTTCAGAATTTATCCCTTCTTCATTTGCAGAGTCAATGGAATTTTTATAAAACTCAGGATGCCTTAATTTATCAATAACATCATTATCAGATAAGCCCATAGCTCTC
>CEUK01354129.1_pt1 | contig 11087 bp, 9 predicted proteins | sample 356451 | NCBI WGS metagenome assembly CEUK01 (sample SAMEA2622843, study PRJEB7988) | marine metagenome | isolation source: saline water (ENVO:00002010), including
GAATTCACTCCCATAACGATAAGCAGGTTTAACGGTTGTCTTGCTGTAAAATAATTAATTTAAAGATGGTGAATGTGCGAAATTTCCAAGGAAGGAATTGTTGTGACCTGTTTTGTCTATTGTTTCATTCCACAATCCTTTTTTTTGATCGGTAAAAAGATAATTCTTGTCAAAGTCACCCACAATCCACGATTTTTTTTCAAATTCACCTTCGAGTTGATTCATTTCCCAACCGGCATATCCAATAAAAAATTTGATATTTTCTGAATTCAGAGCATTTTTTTTATTGAGTTCTTCAAGTGCTGAAAATTCCCCGCCCCAAAAAAGTCCTTCACCAATTTCAACGGAATTGGGCAACTGGCTTCCTAATGAATGAACATAAAACAACAGTTTTTCATCAACCGGACCGCCATAATACATTTTTTGATTACACCCTTTTAGTTGAGGTATAGCTTCCTGTACTTCAAACTCAGTTGGATGGTTTAAAATAAAACCCATTGCGCCTTCTTTAGAGTGGTCGGCCAGTAAAATCACAGATCGTTCAAAAACCGGTCCGATTAAGAAAGGGTCTGCAATCAAAATTTTCCCCTTGTAAAATGACTTGGATACACTCATGGTGGTAAATATAAATTATTTTGTCTACTTAAGGCGAAGTAAGTGAAATAGAAAACTATTCGAATTTTATTGTTGATAAAGTCTGCTGAAATAGTTCCGTTATAGTTAATCCTTTGCTTAATTTGCAGAAATAATAAAATAAAAACAATGGCTGATTTTATAAATGAAATCAGGAATCGACACGATTTGTTTTACAAGGTGTTCCTGTTCCTGGTATCTATTTTTTTGATTGTATATCTATTTCCAAAAGAGGCAACATTTAAATATGATTTTCACCGAAATCAACCCTGGAAATATGAGACGTTAATTGCTCCATATGACATCCCTGTTTACAGAACGGATTCCGAAATAGAAAAAGATAAGAAGGAAATAAAAAAGAATAAGAAGCTTTATTTTGATTACAATCAAAAAATGGGGTTTGAAAAGACAGTACTTTTTCGTCAGGAACTTGAAAAAACATGGGACGATTTTTTTGAAAATAATAATGGTGTTTTGGGATTTTTTAAAAGTGAAAAATCTAAAATGACGAACTCTGAAAAAATGAAAAACACCTATAAAGCTGCTGGAGAAAAAATTATTAAATATGTTTACGGTAGGGGTGTTGTTGAATTTTCAAAAGAGGTTGATCAATTGGGCGATTCGGTAAAATTTTATGTAAAACGAAATAATTATTATGCCGCTACTTTTTTAAGTGATTTGTTTACTCCTAAATCCGCTTTTGAATATGCAGAGAAAAAAATTGATAAAAACAACAAGATAAAACCAGATTATCTCCGAAATTTATTAGAGCAGGTATTCAATAAAAACTCTTCTAATATTGGTTATAATAACATTGAAACCAATAGAGTTTTAAATCAGGAATTAGAGAAAATTGTTTTGATGGAGAGAACCGTTAAAAAGGGTTATCGAATTATTGAAAAGGGTTCTCCAATTGATGACGAGAATTTTAAGGTCTTAAAGTCTTTTGAAAAAAAATACAAGAGTAAGAAAACATCAAAATTGAGTAAATATACCATAGGTGTTGGTCAAACTCTTTTGGTGGCCATATTAATGACATGTTTGTTTCTTTATTTATTTTTCTTCAGAAAAAAATTTTTAGAGAATAATAAAAATTTAGTTTTTATGCTGTTTGTAATTACGGCATTTGTTGTAATTACAACATTAGGTTTAAGATATGAATTGTTCAACGTTTATATTGTGCCCATTTGTTTAGCTCCTATAATTGTGAGATCCTTTTTTGATACGCGTACAGCATTTTTCGTTCATCTTGTAATTGTACTCCTATTAGGTTTTATTGTTCCTAATGGGTTTCATTTTATTTTTCTTCAGTTGGTAGCTGGTATGATGGGTATTTATGGATTTTCAAATTTTCGTAATCGCTCTCAATTGTTTCTAACTACTTTTATTATTGCCTTGTCGTATGCGATTTGTTACATCGCTTTAAATATTATTATTGAAGGTGGATTTTCTGAAATTGACTGGTTAGCAATTGGTTATTTAGGTATTTCGGCATTGCTTACACTATTGGCATATCCGTTAATTTATGCTTTTGAAAAAATCTTTTCTTTTATTTCAGATGTTACCTTATTAGAGTTGGCTGATACAAATAATAAACTTTTACGTGAGCTTTCAAGAAAGGCACCGGGTACTTTCCAGCATAGTTTACAGGTGGCTAATTTAGCGGAAGCAATTACAGGTATAATAGGAGGAAATACTCTATTAATAAGAACAGCGGCACTGTATCATGATATAGGCAAAATGGAAGCGCCTATGTATTTTGTGGAAAATCAAAGCACTGGCATAAATCCTCATGACGAATTGAGTTATGAAGAAAGTGCACAAATCATAATAAGTCACGTAATTAAAGGAATAGAAATTGCCAAAAAAAATGGCGTTCCTGATAAAATTATTGATTTCATACGAACACATCATGGAACTACTAAAACTGCTTATTTTTTCAAAATGTATATGAAAGAAAATCCGGATCAACTGGAAAAAGATGCGGCAGAGTTGTTTACTTATCCCGGGCCAATTCCATTTAGCAAAGAGAGTGCTGCTTTAATGATGGCCGATTCTGTTGAAGCTGCTTCAAGAAGTTTAAAAGAACCAGATGTTGAAAGTATTGAAAAGTTAGTGGAATCAATAATTACCAATCAAATTAAAGAGGGTCAGTTTGAAAATGCTGACATCACATTAAGAGACATTCGGTTGATAAAGAAAATGTTCAAAAAAATGTTAATGAACATATATCATGTAAGAATTGAATACCCTCATTAAGCTTGTTTTGACATAATTAAAAACAAAAAAATGAAAGTGCAATTTTGGGTTATCGGGAAAACAACGGATGCATATTTGCTTCCCGGAATACATGATTATTTTAAACGCTTAAGGCGATATTGTCAATTTGAATATGTAGAGTTGCCGGCAGCAAAAATTGGTAAAAATGCAACGGAAACTGAAATAAAGAACCGAGAGGAAAGAGCTGTTTTGGAAAAACTTCAGAAAAGTGATTTTCTTGTTTTGATGGACGCAAACGGGCAAGAGCATTCCTCTGAAAACTTTGCATCTTTTTTGTCTGACCATCAAATGAGAGGTACAAAAAACCTTGTTTTCCTAATAGGTGGTGCTTATGGTTTTAGCAATCAAATTTATCAACGGGCCAATAGTAAGTTTTCCTTGTCAAAAATGACGTTTACTCACCAGATGGTGCGTCTTATTTTCCTGGAGCAACTCTATCGTGCTTATACGATTACGAAAGGGGAAAAGTATCATCATTGAAATAACGTATACTGTAATGTTTTGTTTTTTATTCCATGCAATAAACTTTACTTTTAGTCCATGAAAAAAATAGTGTTCGCTACAAATAATCAAAATAAGTTAAAGGAGGTCAGAGAGGCATTGCCTGAAGTTAATGTTTTGAGTTTGAAGGATATTCAATGTTTTGAAGAACTTCCTGAGGAAAAAGATACTTTGGAGGGTAATGCACAACAAAAAGCAGAATATGTATATCAAAAATATGGGTTTCCTTGTTTTGCTGATGATACAGGATTAATTGTTCAGGCCTTGAATGGAGAGCCAGGTGTATACTCAGCCCGTTATGCCGGACCGAAGTGTGATTCCGAAAAAAATATGGATTTAGTACTTCAAAAACTTACTGATACAGAACATCGGAACGCACATTTTAAAACGGTTATTTGCTTTTTTAATGAAGAAGGACCAAAATTATTTGAAGGTATAGTCCAGGGTTCTGTTTTAAAAGAAAGGACGGGTCATGAAGGGTTTGGTTATGACCCTATTTTTCAACCTTCAGGATATGAATTATCGTTTGCTCAAATGTCCATTGAGAAAAAAAATGAAATTTCACATCGAGGAATTGCTGTACGAAAGTTTATAGAGTATTTAAATGGCATTGGGTAATACATGTGGTCCATCAGAAACTTCTTTCGTTGGGCGAAACTCTTTTGAATTTCTTTTTTCCTTCAATACCTGATTGTCCAAAAGAGTAATTAAATCCAATCCAGAGCAATTGAGATTCATACCGGTATCTTACTTCTCTAAACCATCCGTCTGTATTTACATCTATTCCGAATCTTCTCGTGAAGAAAATATCGGTATACCTTAAAGAAAGAATCCCCTTGCCTTTAGATATTTTATGCTTCAGGGAAATATCGGTTCCGTATCGGGGTATTACTACTCCCACAACGGCAAGTCTTCTGGAATTATAATCACTTGTTAAAATAAAAGTAGTTGCTTTAGCTGGTTTAACCTGAAGATTCATTTTCAAATCATATCCGAAGTAAACCGCGGTAAATCCATCTCTGAAGTTTTCACCATCTACCCAGGTGTTGTAAAATGTACTCGAACAATTGATTTTGATTTTTTTATTGATTTTATAGTTTGTAAAAAGCTCAAGACCCAGAGTTTGATGGTAATTAAAATTTATCCAAAGTATTGTTGATACAGCATTAGAATCAGTATAGCTTAATCTTCCAAGTCTATCCTTTCTGTATTGATGAAACAAAGTTGAATTGAAAACGACTTTATCTCCAATTTTCAGATAAGACATTTCACTCATGTGGCTTTTTTCTGGAATCAGATCAGCACTACCAATCCGCAATGTAAATGGATCAGAGTAGGTAGGGATTGGGTTGAGCTGCTTACCTCTTGGACGTTTTATTCTTTTGCTGTAGTTGAATGCCAGTGTTGTTGTTTCGGATATATTGTGCACCAGTGAAGCACTGGGAAAAAAGTTGATTAACGTTTTGTCGTAGTTATTGCTTTTGGTTTCTGATGTAATGTTGGAATATTCAGCTCTGATTCCTGTTGAAATTTTACTGGACTTGTTTCCTGCTTTGAGGAGGCTGTATGCTGCATATATTTCTTCGTCGTAATTGAGTGAATTTGTAAATTCATCCTGTATTTCATAAGCTACTGAAGCCGGGTTAAAGTTATAAAGAGTATAATCTTCCGTGAATTTTCTTGCTGCGCTTTTCAGGCCGGTTTCAAGGTTTAAAAATTTAAACTCAGAGGAATCATTTTTTGCTTTTATAATGGGCAGTTCAATATCAATTTGGTTCACAAAAGTTTGTGCTAAAAAATTTTTATTTTCTTTTTGTAAAATATATGGATCATTGAAAAAAGACTCTCTTGGGTTTACAATTCCATTAATTCGAGACAGTAATTTTAAGGAATGTCCTTTTTGATCTTTGTAAGATAAATTGAACTGTCCAATAGCGTTTCTTCTAAGTTCATCATAATTCGTATTTCTTGTATTTGATTCATTATACAAACCGTTATAATCCCAGAAAAAATCTAAAGAGTCTATTCTGCGAGAGAAGGTATTCCTCAGGCTGCCTTCCAAAGATACTGTTGTGTGTTTGTTTATTTTGTATCCGATGTTTAAGTTTCCATTTTGATTTGCAGATCGTTTATCTGTTTTTGCATGGTTGTCAAAAGCCGTTAAGCTGTCTGATTCCAAAAATATTCCGTTATTTGTTCTTTTGTACCAGTATGTGCCATCTGTATAATTGTATGAGGTGTTGATGTTCCATTTCTTTTTATTTAAACTCAAAGAAATTTGAGAATTTAATTTATCAATTGTGCTGTAGGATAGAGAAGCAGTACCTCTCAAACCTTTTTGTTTTTCTTTTTTTAGTTTAATATTTATAATTCCTCCTATACCCTCAGGATCATATTTTACAGAAGGGACAGTTATTATTTCAATTGTTTCAATTGCATTCGCAGGCAATTGTGTTATAACAGCGGTTATATCTTCTGGCGTTAGTCCGGCGGGTTTTCCATCTATAAGTACTCTGATATTACTGTTGCCCCTCAAACTGACATTTCCCCCATCATCTACATCAACAGATGGGAGGTTGTTCAAAACATCAACAGCTGTACCTCCTGCATCTGCACCGGTTGTTTCAACATCAAATGTTTTTTTTGCAGGTTCAATTTTCACGGCGGCTCTCTTCACTGAGATGGTTATTTCATCAGTTTTAACAGCCGTTTTTGTTAGAGAAATAGTTTTAAATTGTTTTTTTGGGGTATTAACAGATAGCGTAAATTCTTCCGTTTTATATATTTCATGCGTCAGGGATTGAATAGAAAGATAGTACGTTCCATATTTAATCTCATCAAATGCAAATACCCCTTTTTCATTGCTGATGGTTCCCCGGAATATGGAATCGTTGGAATTCAAGAGAACAACATTGCAAAAAGGAATGGCTTTGCTGCTGGATTTATCACATATATAGCCATTTATCTTCCCCGATTGAGAAAATAGTGTAATAGTGCATAACATTATTACTAAGGCAAGAAAATAGCGCATAAATTTATTCCTTGTGGGATCTTAATCTTAACCCAAGTCGGAAAGATATCATATAATTGGGATTGATTAAGTCCTCTTTACGAAAAAGTGTACTGTGCTGAACAGATGGTTCAAAGAATACCTTGTACTTCTCCGTGATGGAAAATTCAGTTCCAATGGAAAATTCTAAATGTAAATCCTGAAACTTTAAATTATTGTTGGTTGCAGTATCAATTTGAAGAATGTTATCAGGTTCTTCATCCATGAAAATCTCGGTTTTAATTAACCTTTCCTGAAGTGATAACATGGGGATTAATCTAAATCCGTAGTATGATTTTGTTTGAATTTTCGCCCTGTTGGGATAGATCTCAAATCCTATTGGTAAATTAATATATCTCATATCGGATTCCGCCCAACATGAATTATCGGGTTGATCACATATGCTGTGAACCTGTTTGTCATTATTTATAAAGGTTTCCATGTAGTGTATTCCAAACTTCAGGTTTATGTCTTTATTGTAAGAAGATGTTGTATAATCGATACCACCTGAAAAAAAACCACGGGGCTGCACGGGTACTGTACGATAATTTGATAAAATAGCTCCCTGACCATATACAGACCAACTTGTGTATTTAAATTGTTGCCCGTAGGACATAAGTCCTGTCAATAATATTCCGAGTAATAAATGTAGTTTGGTTCTCATATTTCAATAGTATATTGTAAGATATAAAGTTCTTTATAATAGATTATATAATGAGGATTAAAAAATTCAAAGTAAATTGTTAATTACTTTTTATATTGACAAATAACAAAATGCGGAAGTTGATGAATTTAAGCATTATTACTAATTTAATGATATGTTAAAAAGCTTAAACGATATAAGGGTTTTAATGATTTTTGTCCTGAGTGTTGTTTTAGCATTCGGAGCCAAATTAATCGATGCCGGTTATACTTTTTTTATTGCCTTTATTGTTGCATTTACTTTTTGTTTTGGTTTAATGGAAATAAGCGCACTGCTTGTTAACAAGGTCGATAAAAAAAGCTTTGTTAATTTTTTAATCTTCTGGCTTTTATTTCTGGTATTGGGTTATTTTTTTTGTTCAGCACTTGGGCTTTTATTGAATTTCAATACTCTTGCAACTGTTCAGATTCAAATTTGTTTTTGCAGTGCAATATTGATTATTGGTCTTTTTCAAACGGTTAATTATTGGTTGATAAAAAACCATCATGAGTCCTCTCTTTTGTTAAATCAAAAACAGGTTTATTTGCAACACAGCTTTAATGCACTTACATCTCAAAATGTAATTGAGTTCCTTCAGGAGGCGTTGATTAATACCGTTGAATTAATTAAAAAAGATCCAAATTTAGCGGTTTTTCAAATTGAAAAATTAACCTCTATTTTAAGGCATTTGCTTCAAAGCAGAGGTCAACGGTATGTTAAATTAGGTGCCGAATTAAACAATGCAAAAGAATATTGTGAGCTTGTAGAAATTCAACTTAATATAAAGGTGAATTTAAATATCAGTATTACGGATGAATTTAATAATACCAATATTCCTCCTCTGGTTTTTCAGATGGTACTCGATAACCGATTCAAAAATTTTGCCGGCTCCAGTGAGAAAGAATTAGATATTCAGGTATATATTGAAAATAAAAAGTTTGTTGTGGTGAAAACTTCTTTATCTTCTTCTGAAAAAAACAGTTTTAAAAATCAGAAATTTATTAATAACCTAAAGCAAAGATATCAGTTATATAATAGAGCATCAGGAGTTTCTGAATTGAGTACAGTAAAAGATTATTTTTTGAAGTTCCCATTAGTAATAGGTTGAAAATTTGAGAAAGTTCATACTATATGTTTTTCCGGTTACACTGGTACTTATTGTATTGGTAAACTTATTTTTTTCCAATCCTCGTTACCAGACTTTAGAGGAGGAGCTGGATGAGTATATAATTCTGGGAGATCTTCAAAATCAAAACATTACTTACTGGAAACTAATTCAAAATGATAGTACAATTATTTCCAATCATTTTAATTTTCTAAAAACATATTTTGAACTGCCATTAGCACAGAATGGAAAAGGCAGAGGTGTTTTTATGGAGTACAATCAAGTGGTTGATTACTACCGAAGGCTGCTTAGCAGTCCAGACTATACTGTTCGTGACATTGGTAAGTTTGGCAGGGGGATGTTTTTTTATCACACTGGCTACATAGAGGAATCGCTTACGAGTTTTACAAATATATACAATCAGAAATTGCCGTATTTGAATTATATATACGGAAGCTATTTTAGGTTTGGACAATATGAAAAATCAATAGAATATTTAAAGCGTGAAATTTCCATAAACCCGAAAAGTAAAGATTCTTACAGGGAACTTGCAAATACTTACCTTTTAATGGAAGAACCTTTTAAATTGGATAGTTTGCTTCTTGATTCTGTTTCTTTTGAACACGCCGGTAATAGCGCAAAAAGATATGCATATTTCAAAACAAAAAATATTAAGGCCTATTCCAATGCTATCTTCAGTAGGTTTTTTAAGGGATTTAATGCATATGGCTTTTTAGGTGCTTTATTGATATTAATTGTCTGGTTTGTTTATTTGTTATTTATCCATAAGTTTTTAAAGAAAAGATGGGGAACGGCAATGCTGATACTTTTATTAGGTATGGTATTTGCTTTTGGTACATCCCTTCTCACGGATTTTAACTCATACACTCTTGGTTATCGTTTGAAAGACGAGTTACTAAACGATTTTATTTATTGTATTCTGGGTATAGGGGCTATTGAAGAATTAATGAAAATTATCCCTTTGTTTCTGGCGATGATGTTCAGTAAACAACTAAAAGAACCAATTGATTATGTTGTTTTTGCATCCATTTCCGCCTTGGGTTTTGCCTTTATTGAGAACCTGATTTATTTTGATGAAGCAGGGCTTAAAACCATACAGGGAAGATCTTTGTCATCAACAGTAACTCATATGTTTAATTCATCATTAATCGCTTATGGAATTGCTATTGGTAAATTTGCCAAGAAGAGAAACTGGGGATGGTATTGTTTTCTCTTTTACGTTCTGGCTTCTGTTTTTCATGGGTTTTACGATTTCTGGTTAATCAACAGTCTGGCCAGGGTATTCAGTTTTATAACCTTTATCTGGCTTTTGGCAAGTATGGTTATCTGGGTGTCAGTAATTAACAATTGTCTGAACAACAGTTATAATCGTACCATAATCTGGACATACAATCCTGAAAAACTAAATAGTTATTTACTGTTTGGATTATCTGCTATTTTCTTGCTGGAATATGTTTTAGTTGCCTGGAGATTTAATGCCGATATAGCTAATGCTGAATTAAAAAAGGACTTGTCGTCCGGCTTTTTTCTGTTGATTTTTTTAACGGCAAAACTCAGTAAATTTGATGTTATACCCAATTACTGGGCTCCTCTAAAATTCTGGGACTGGAATACCTTGTTCAGCATACCCAGAGTTGAACCGCGAAAATTTAATTTACAAGAAATTATAGGTGTGAGAATTGAGTTGAAGAACTACGGTGATTATGGTGTTTTATCAGGTCATCTCCCTGTTCGTGGGGAGGTTGTAAAAAGAGAATTGGTTTCCTGGGAGAAAGACTGGTATTTGATAAAGCTTGATACCCCATTAAATGTAGCGTGGAAAAAACAGCACTTTATTCTTTTAAAAACCAAAGATGAAAATGAAATTTTTTTAAGAAGAAATGATCAGCCCGTTCAAGTTCGACTGGTCAATAAAATTGATGACCTTGCTAAAGCCAGAAAACGAAAAAGAGACTTCCTGTTTGTTGATTTGGGCTTGGTTTCAAAGGTGGACTAATTTTTTTTAATCTCTAATCCCTTGATTTTCATTAGGTTTTATTTTTTTGAGAAAAAGAACAGTTGACAGGTAAGCGAATCTCTACTATTTTTGGTGAAAACCCTTGCAATGAGTATTAACAATACCGCTGAATACCTTAAAGTATTGGACGAGATTGCTGAATTTATTGATAAAGATAACTTAACAATCGAAGAACAGAGAGTCCTTAACCTTAAAAAGCTTGCCGTTCGAAAGTATGAAATGCAGGAAGTTTCCAAGTATCCGGCTGTACTGTCACTGATAGATGATTTTCAAAAAAACAAGTTTTTTCTTAACTAAACAGAAGTAGATTATGGACATTAAGTCCATTTTTTATTTGCAGCAATTCACATTCGTTTCATAAAAACTATTTAAATATCTGCGTAACAGGTAGTGTGTTTTCGTTAATTTTCATATAAACTTATTTCAATGACGGGAACAATCGCTTTAGTTATCATTTTAATATATTTCGGAATACTTATAGGCATATCTTATTTCACGTCCTTAAACAGTACTAAAAAATCTTTTTTCACAGGAGATCGTCAGTCTCCTTGGTTTCTGGTTGCTTTTGGAATGATTGGAGCAACCTTATCGGGAATAACCTTTATCTCAATTCCAGGTTCTGTTTATGGCAAAGGCATGCAGTATATGCCCATGGTAATTGGGTTTTTCCTGGGTTATTTTGTGGTTTCATATGTGCTTATCCCAATTTACTATAAATACAACCTCACATCTATTTATACATATCTGCGAGATAGATTTGGTGTGGCTTCTTTTAAGACTGGAGCAATTTCATTTTTAA
>CEUK01186595.1_pt1 | contig 11073 bp, 9 predicted proteins | sample 356451 | NCBI WGS metagenome assembly CEUK01 (sample SAMEA2622843, study PRJEB7988) | marine metagenome | isolation source: saline water (ENVO:00002010), including
AAGTTTGTTATCTAATACTACTATAGAGAAAAAAAGAGTAGAGGCAGCGAATGAGATAAGAAATCTAAAAGAACAGCTTAATCAAGTAAAGAAATTAAATGATCCAAGACAACTTCAATACTTAGGTTCAACTATCCCTGCATTAGTATCTGAGGGTCTCCCACAGAAACTTGAAGATATAGAAAATAAATTAGCACTATTATCTCGTAAATATAGGGATACCGATAAAAATAAAAATATAAAACTTCTTAGGGAGGAAAAAGATATAAATATTAGTCTTTTAAAAAATAGAGCAATTGGAATTCTTGAAGCACAAATTATTGCTGCTGAAGCAAAATTACAATCTGCAGTTAGACCTGAAGGAGTTATTTTGGAGTATAAAAAATTAATGAGAGAAGCTCAAAGAGATGAATCAACTCTTGTTAGTTTAGAAGATCAATTGAGAATTATTAAACTGGAAGAAGCTAGATATGAAGACCCTTGGGAATTGATTACTATTCCAACCCTCTTAGATGATCCTGTAGCCCCAAGATTAAGAAATTATGGCTTAATTGGTTTATTTAGTGGAATAATTCTTGGTATATCAATGGCTATTTATAAAGAAAGGAAATCAGGAATTGTTTATGAAACAAAAATCATTGAAAATTATTTTTCTTGTACAACATCAATAAAATTTGATCTGACAGGGGATTTATTAACAAATCAGTTAGAGATAGATTTATTAAAGGAAATAATATCTAGTCCCCAAAAAGTATCATTTATTCAAACTATGGATATAAATAATGAAGATATCAATATTATAAAAAATGCCTTAAAAAATGATTTAGTTAATAAAGAAAATATTGAATTTATCAATCAAAATTTTAAAAGTCTAGATAAAGTTGGTATCAATATTCTTCTTATAAAAATGAATAGTATTAAATTAGACTATCTAAAATTAATTAAAAGTAAACTAGATTTTTCAAATGTGAAAATTCATGCGATTTTAATATTAAAAGATATTTAAATTATTTATTTTGAAAAAAATATTTAAAATATTATATTTAAAAATCATTTAAATATAGAGTAATTAATTCAATAAAAAATACTCACTAATCTAAATTTATTTACACTAGATATTTAAAAATCTTGTACACAAAAAAAGATACAAATTAATGTATAAATTACAAATTTTTTTTAACAATTCTAGAGTTGAATTACTAAAAAGTGATATATTAGTTATTTATAATTTTAAAATCTGTGGAAGAAAGAAAATTAAAAGAGATTGAACATTCTCGCAAAAGAAGAGAGGTTCTTCAAGGATTCGAAAGAATAGCTGATACTCATGCAATATCCCAAGTTGATGATTTGGATGCTTTAGTCAGTGATCCTGAAAAGTTTAAATATTACTTTTCAAATATGAAATATTACTCAATAACAAAATCAAGCGAGAATTATAAAGAGAATTGGATAAAAAAAAGAGCTAAGAAAGGGAAAGTCTTTTTTGACTTTGGATGTGGAAATGGTGAGAACGGAATATTTGCAGCTCTTCAGGGGGCTACAGTCAAAGGTATAGATATATCTCCTGAAGGTATTGAAAATTGCAAAGCTAATGCAAAAAAATTAGGAGTAGAAAAATTATGTGAACATTTTGTGATGGATGGAGAGAATCTTACTTTTGAAGATTCAAGTTTTGATTATGGAGTAGAATATGGTGTTTTGCATCATGTAGATTTAGACAAATCACTTTCAGAAATTTGCCGTGTTTTAAAACCTAATGCTGAAATGATATGTATTGAAGCACTAAGGCACAATCCTATAATCCATGCTTATAGAAAGAGAACTCCACATCTTAGAACAGAATGGGAGGTAGAGCATATTCTAGGTGTAGAGAGTTTAGAGATTATCAAAAAATACTTTAAGAAAGTGAATGTTAAGTTCTTTCATTTAACCTCTTTAGCCTTGGTTCCATTTAGAAAAGCTCCATTTTTCCCAATCCTTCTGAGAATTTTTGATAAAATAGACTCAATTCTCTTAAGAAAACAAGCTATTGGAAAGTTTGGCTGGATTATGGCAATTGAGATGAGCGACCCCATAAAATGAATTATTATTTAGTGATCAAAAGATTACTAGACTTCTTAATTGCTTTAACATTTATAATTCTTCTTTCTCCTCTAATAATATTAGTTTCTATAATTATAAAACTGACTTCGAAAGGACCTATTTTTTATAGAGGTTGTAGAGCAGGCAAAGATAATAAGAACTTCTTTATAATTAAATTTAGATCAATGATCCCAAATGCTGAAAAATTAGGCGGTCCATCAACCGCATTTAATGATAAAAGGTTAACACCTATTGGACATTTTTTAAGAAGTACTAAAATAGATGAGTTTCCACAATTATTTAACGTTTTAATTGGTGATATGTCTTTTGTTGGACCGAGACCTCAGGTAAAATATTATACTGATAAATATAAAGGAGACAATAAAAGAATTTTATCTGTTAGGCCAGGAATAACCGATTATGCTTCAATAGAATTTAGTAATATGGACAAAACACTTGGTGATTTAGATGTAGATGACTATTATGAAAAAAATATTGAACCTAAAAAAAATACTTTAAGAATTAAATATGTAAAGGAAATTTCATTTAAAAATGATTTAATAATATTGTTAAAAACATTTAATAAACTTATTTCTACGAAATAGATTGAAAAACGTTATTTGTCCTTCTAGAATAACATTTGGTTGTGAACCATTGGGAGGAACAGACTGGGGGAAAGTTTCATTTAAGAAGATTGAGAAGGCAATAAATAAAGCTCTAGATATTGGAATTAATTCATTTGATACTGCAGCAGTTTATGGTTTAGGCCTCTCAGAAAAAAGGCTATCAAAAATTCTAGGTAAAAAAAGGCATGAATTATTTATAGCTACTAAAGGAGGTTTAAAATGGTCAGAAGGGACTGATAAGAAGAGAGCAGAAATAGTGAGAGACTCAAGTCCTAAACAATTAATTTTTGATATCAAAGCAAGTTTAAAACGACTAGATCTATATTCAATTCCTCTTTTTTATATTCACTGGCCTGATCAAAAGTTAGACATTGAAGAGAGTATTTTTACTTTAAAGAAACTAAAACTAGAAGGTCTAATTAAAAATATTGGGTTATCAAATTATAATCTTGAACTTTTAAAATCTGCGCAAAAAGTTTGTAAAATTGATTATATACAAATACCTTGGAATATTATTGAAGAACCTAGTATACAACTAATTAATTTCTGCATCAATAATAATATCTCTATTATTGTTTACAATGCTTTAAGTTCTGGATTATTAACCGGCAAGTTTAACTATAAATCAAAATTTCCAGCAAATGATAGAAGATCTAGATTAGAAATCTTCAGAAAAAAAACAACTTTTGATACTATTGATAAATTAAGTGAACTTGCTATGTCCCAAAAAATGACATTAACACAATTTTCTATTAAGAAACTTTGGGACAATTCCAAAATATCATCTATCATTATAGGAACAAAAACTGAGCAGCAGTTAACTGAAAATTGCTTTTTAATGAAAAGATGAATTAACTATTTATGAAAAATCTTGAAAATCCTTATTTTTATAAAAAACCTATAGAAATTTCAGGCTATGAGAACAATCAAATAATTGATTTCTTGAAAAGCATGTATCTAATAAGAGAAGCTGAGACATGTATTGCAGAAAAGAGGAAAGAACAACTAATTGGAGGCCCTGTTCACTTAGGTATTGGGCAGGAGGCAATTGCAGTCGGGGTATCTCAACAATTGAAAAATAAAGATTATATATTTGGGGGGCATAGATCGCATTCACATATACTTGCAGCGGGAGGATCAGTTTATAAACTTTTTGCAGAGGTTTTAGGAAGACAAACAGGCTTTTCAAAAGGGATGGGGGGATCAATGCACCTAATAGATCAAGATAATGGTTTTTATGGTTCAGTTCCAATTGTAGCTGGAACTGTTCCACTAGCATTGGGAGCTTCTCTTGCCTCAAAACTGAACTCTAAACAAGATGTAGCTGTTGCTTATTTTGGTGATGGAGCAATTGAAGAGGGTGTGATTCATGAATCAATGAATATGGCTTCAACCTATAATTTGCCTATTATATTCATACTTGAGAATAATTTTTTTGCTAGCCATATGCATATGAGCCAACGACAACCAGATATTTTTACTTATAGATTTGCGAAAGCAAATTTAATCCCTTTTGAGCTTGTAGATGGTAATGATGTAATAGCTATTAACATTGCCGCAAAATCCGCGATTGATAAAGCAAGGCGAGGTGATGGGCCAAGTTTTATAGAAGCAATAACTTATAGATGGCTTGGGCATGTTGACTGGAGGGAAGATGTTGATGTGGGAATAAGCCGATCTACTGAAACCATTTTAAATTGGAAACAAAGGGATCCAATTAGTAGATTGGAAAAATCAATTATTAAAAACAAGATTTATAATAGAAAAGATTTAGAGTCAATAAGAAATACTTTTAAAAATAAAGTGTTAAAAGATTGGGAACTAGCGATGAAAGATCCCAAACCCGAAATAGAGTCATTAACTAAACATGTCTACTTTGAATCATGAAAAGTAATTACGGAAAAGCTATAAATTTAGCATTTGAATATTTATTAAACAAATATCCAGAGGTTTTTGTTATTGGTCAAGGTTTATGGAGTCCATGGTACGTTGGTAATTCAATGACAGATTTAGATAAAAAATTTGGAATTGAAAGGATAATAGATACACCAGTTTCAGAGTCTGCTGTTACTGGGGCAGCAGTAGGGGCAAGCCTAGCTGGTATGAAACCTATCGTTATACATCCAAGAATGGATTTTATGCTTTATTCTATGGATGCGATTATTAATCAAGCGGCAAAATGGTCATATATTTTTTCTGGTCAGGCTCATCCAGGAGTTACTATTAGAGCAATAATAAATAGAGGTGGTGAACAAGGTGCGCAACATTCACAAGCTTTACATTCTATTTTTGCTCATATACCTGGTTTAAGAGTTGTAATGCCATCTACTGTAAAAGATGCCAGAGATCTGCTTATCTCCTCAGTGTTATCTCCAGACCCTGTACTTTATATTGACGATAGATGGTTATATTCTTTAGAGGACGATTTAAAAGATCTTCAAGAAATCCCTCTTGCTTTAGAAGGACCAAAAATAATATCAGAAGGTAACGACATTACTATCGTAGGTATTGGTTTCTCTACTCAAATATTACGCGAAGCTAAACAACATTTTGATCATAAGAATATCAGCGTAGAATTAATAGATTTAAGAATATTAAACCCATTAAAGCCCAAAACTATTATAGATTCAGTTCGAAAAACACATCATCTAGTTGTCGTAGATAATGCTTGGAAAACTTGCGGTATGGCCTCAGAAGTAGTCGCAAGCATAATAGAAAACATAGAGCCTAATGAGCTCTATCATTCTCCCACTAGAATTAATTTGCCTGACTGCCCTGCCCCAACATCAGAGAAACTGGAAAAAGTTTACTATATCAATAAGGAGATTGTCATACAAAAAGTTGAATCTATTCTGAATAAATCGAGAAATCAATAATATTTATAATGAATGTAAATATTTATTTAATCAAATCAAAAATATATTCTGAAAAAGAATCATAAATTGAGTCTCTAAGAAATTTCTTTTTGTAAAGATCTACTAAATTTTCTTTTTGTTTAAATTCAAGAGCATAGTCATCTTGATATCTTTTTAATAAATTTATTAATTCTTCAGTATTATTATTTTTAAAATTGAAACCAAGATTATATTCTTGAATAAATTCAGACATTTCTCCTTCTAAAGAATTTAATATTGGTAACTCATAAGCAACACATTCAAAAAATTTATTGGGCATCGCCATGAAATCATTATTACAATATGGTGTTATTGCAAGAGAAGAAGATTTATATAGCAAATGTATATCCTCAGGTTGTAGCCATCCAAGAAATGTCGCATTATTTAAACTAGAGCATTTATCACTTATATAATTTTGATTATATCCACCTCCTGCAATACATAAATGCCATGGTGAGTGTTCACTTAAGCTAAGCTTCTCAAATACTTTGAAGATGTTATCAAAATTTATTAAATTACTAAATGTCCCTACAAAAACAATAATTTTTTTGTCTAAAGGAAGAGACTTATTAGTTAAGAAATTATTTTTTTCAGAAACATTTATTGGGGGAGGAGGGGGATAACCAATATAAAAAGCTTTAGGTTTTACAGTTGAATTTGGACTAAGGGAATTAGCTGCCCAATTTGCGAATGTTTTTGAAACAGCTGTAATTGCAGTTGCATTGTTTAAAATTTTATTTCTTTTTATTTCTTGAAATCTAAAAAATATTTTATATAAGAACTTTATTTGTTTTGGGAAAAGTCTCTTATAATTATCGGGGTAAAGATCTCTAATATCAACAACATATGGGATTTGGTTCTTAGTACAATATTCTGATACAGCTTGCCCCATCTCCAAAGAAGGTATTTGAGTAATTATTAATTCAGGCTTATAAGTTTGCTGTTGAGAAAACTTCAAAAATTTGTAAGCAAAATCTCTATTATGTAAATATCTCTTAATTGAAATATCTTTTTTATAACCTTTTGAAGGAATATAATAAACTGATAAATAATCATCAATTTTTTTTATATAATCTGGCAGTTTAATATGCTTATGAGTGTGATGATCAAAGTCTGTTGTCATAAAAAGAGTCTTTACATTTTTGCGGCTAAAAGCTCTAGCCAAATGACCGCTTCTCATAAGTTTTCCATTAGGAGCAAATACGGGCAATGGCTCATACATGCTTAAATACCAAATTTTATATTCTTCATGAAAATTCATAACAAATTTAATTATCTTTAACTTGAGAGTAATTTAATTTATTTAATAAATAAATCGATTTACCAGAAAAATGCAATAAAAGTATAATATCAATATTAGATGGAGTTATTATTGCAGAATAGGATAAAGGATCTCCAAGAATGGCTAGAAATAAAAGATAATAAATTACGAAAAGAATTAAGGGTTGATATTTTTTCGTCAACAGATAATTATTTAACTTGAATAGATTGTTCATAGAACATATAAACAAGATAGCTATAAAAATAACGAAGAGAAAACCAAAAATAAACATATCTGAATTAACCATAGAAGCAATTAAGCCAGGACTACTGCCAGAAGTTTCTAGTTTTTCATAAATAAAATCGCTCGAGGTATTTAAAAAATTTATTCTTGATGGAGTATAAATTTCTGATGATCTATATTCTGGAGAATTTAATACACCTAGAACTCTATATCCAATCCCATCAAAAAGATTAAAGTACTGACAGTTCTTATCCCAACATCCTGACAAATATGAATAAAGAGAATGGGAATAAGTAGAAATTCTTCCTGCCAAATAAAAATACAATATTTGAAAACTTTGGAGGTTTGTTAATAATGTTGCAAGTGATTTATTTAGGAAGCCAATAAAAACAACTGAAATTAAGGATATCAGTATTACAAAGATTTGAAAAAAGAAAACTTTTTTAATCTTATATTTAATAAGATTACTAAAGAATTCAGAAAAGCTAAAATTCTTTAATTCTGGACTAAATATTGAACAACCAATAATAAAGATGAGTCCACCCAAGGCAGATCTAACCGCAAATAAAACAGCAATTAGGTTTAAAAAAAAGATAAAATTAATTTTCATACCTTTCAAATTTGCCGTACCATAATGTTCTAAAACGACTCTTGCTAAAAGAGTAAATTGACTAAATTTAGATGAAAACATAAAAACAAGTGGCAAAAATCCAGCGGAACTTATTCTGGCATCAGCATCATGCCTAGATGAAGATCCGAAAGTTAGAAGCATTAATATACTTGAGAAAATAGTTAATAAACTAATAATAAAGATAGTCTCATTAGAAGAAATAAATTTTGTAAGGTGATAGATAAATATACTAAATTCATTTACAACTTTTTTGAATTTATTACTTAAAAAAATAATAGTTACAGAGGTTAAAATACAAACTATTACATAGTTAATTAATATTGAAATTTTGTAATCTGGGACAAATCCATATATTCCTAAGCCTGAAGTAGGAGTTATAATTATGGGTATAAAAGTAAAGAAGTATGTGATAAGAATACTATTATAAAATAATTTTGAATTATTAAAGATTTTAATTTTTCTTTTCATTTTATTTTAAGAGATTTGGTCTTATAAAAAAATTATTTAAAGAAGGAAATATTAAGGAACATAATAAAAATAAATATATAATAAATTGACTTGAAAAACTAAAATTTATAAAAGTTAGAAGAAAAGTACATATTAAAACTGGGAAAAAAGTAATTATCTTTTTATTTATACTTTTGTTCCAATTAAGATTATCTAAAGGAATTAAAAGAATTATAGAAGCTAATGAATGAGATATAAGGAGAGGCAAAAACATCAAGTTATTACTAGTATAATAAAGAATTATAGAGATAAAAATTATAATAATTGTCAATACTAAAATATCAATAAAAACTTTTGAACGTAATTTATCATCAATAATTTTTTGGGAAATCAATCTCCATCTATTATTAGTATAAAATGTAATTGTATAAATAAGAATTGGTATTAAATATATTCTCTGGTATAGAGCAAAAGAAGATAAACTATTATTTGTCAACTCTAAATTTCTTACAAACGTATAGGGTAGAAGATTATAACTTGATAGGATTATTGATAATAGTAATTGTTTTATGGGATAACCTGATAGAAAGAAACTCTTAATTAATCTAAAATTTATTTTTAAATTTATGAAAAAACCTTTTATATCATTATTAAAATTTATATTACTTCTTACTAAATACCAAGATATAACATTTGATAAAATTGACATACATGATAGAAGTAAGATCACTATATTTGAATCAATTTTTTTGATAATTAAAAGAAATGGTAACAACATGCAAATTCTTCTAAAAAAAAGAAATAAACTAAATTTTCTTATATCTGCTTCTGCGCATTGAAGAAATCTTTGCAATTCATCGAATAATTTTTCTCCTAAGGTGAAAGTGATTGTGAGTATAGATAAAAGAAGACTTGCTGGTCTCACTAGTAAAATTACAACTGGCATAATAAAAAATATATTTAGTGTTGAATTTTTAACATAATTAGGCCATAGTATATTGTTTATTTTTATATTATTTCTTGGATTCTTACCTGATTGAATATCATTACTTACTGCAAGGTTAAACTCTTTATAATAATCAGAATTTAATAATTGAGGCAAAAAAGCTCCCATCCCAACTAATAAGGCAAGTGTTTCATAACTATTTTCGTTCGACTCTTTAATAATAAGGAGCATTGTTATGGGTATTAAAAGCGAAATTACCCTTAAAGAAAGATTCTTAAGATCTGAATAAGAGATTATTAACCTTTTCAAGATCATTTTGATTTATTTGAAAGAATTATTATTTTTTTAAGACTTACGAGTCATGAAATTTACTACTAAGACAATTTTTCCAGAGCCACTAGATGTGCAAGGTAAATCACCATGTACACCTCTCTGATCACTGATAAGCATATCTCCTATTTCTGCAGTAAACTTTCTGCAGTTATTTATAGAATAAAGAGTACCATCATTAGAGGACAATCCAAGGTCAGAACCTTTAATATTGTTTAATAAAAATTGGAATAAGTTAATTAATTTATTTCTATGAGATCCTGGCACATATGAATAAACTCCATCCTCTAAAGTTGAGTTAGTTAAATAAATAAATGCTTTAAGATGCTTAGCCTTAAATGAATCTATATGCAAACATCTAGGTGTTAAACATTTTGAATAAAGATAGACATTAAAATGAGTAAAAGTGTAAGTTTCAGGAATATATTGTTCAATTCTTTTGAGTACCTTTTCAATTTTTAAAGTTAAAGGATCATCTGCTTCAAGTTCATTAGGATCTCTTATATCTATAAGTCCATAATCAATTTTATGTTTTTCATTTTTTGCCCTTACTTCTATTTTTTTGTTATGAGAAATCTTTGAATATTTTTCAAATAAAACTTTGAGGAATGATTTCTTTTCAGCAATTCCATCAGGAAATTCCAAATTCGGGAAAAGAGACTTTATTTCATGATTATTAAATATTTTCCTTTTAAATAAAAAGCCTGCATTATGAAGAGAATTATCTGTTTTACTAACCTTATAAGAAATGTAAGGTTCTAAGAATTTTCTAATTCTTTCTCTTTTAGACATTAATAACTTCTTGTGTGTTAATTATAGCTCTTCATTAATTCGTTTGCAAAGAAGATCTTTAGGATCTTCAAACGTTATTTGATTTTTATTAATTTCGAGTTGAAATTTTTTACAATTTTTCACTAGTTCATCAAAGGAAACGAAACTGTTTCTAGGAAAATTAAATTTAGAAAACTCGCCATAATTTTTAAAAATCTCATAACTTATTCTTTTGTCATATGCTGGACATAAAATAATTGAAGAAATTGATAAATTATAAGCATCAATTACGCATGAGCTATTTAGAGTTATATGTAAATCACACCAATCAAAATCTTCACTCAAAGAATTATTACTACTTAATACAAATTTAGAAAAGGTATTATTTCTAGATAAATGCTCTATCCCTTTAATTTGAAGATTATGTAAATAAGTATTGGATGCAGCAGGGTGTAGCCTTATTCGAAATTCAGCATTTTTCTCTTTTAATGCCCAGGTTATAAATTCTTTTGTAGCTAAATAATAATTATCTAATTCCTTTAATTCATCTTTTGAATAAAAAGACCTATGTCCATAAGAACAAGTTAAAAGGTACTTTTTTATATTTTTTCTAGATTCTTTTTTTTTAATAATTTTATAAATATTTGGGCCAATAATCTTAATCTTTTTTAAATTATTTTCTTTTTTCAATGATCTTTCCAACATCAAATTTATTATTTTTTTTTCAACATGGCTCCAAACGAACAATATATCTGGAGCATAAGAATAAAAATGACTATTACTATTTTGAAATCTATCGAGATACCAATCATGATCTAAATGAATCATCCCATGTTGTATAT
>CEUK01029152.1_pt1 | contig 11070 bp, 9 predicted proteins | sample 356451 | NCBI WGS metagenome assembly CEUK01 (sample SAMEA2622843, study PRJEB7988) | marine metagenome | isolation source: saline water (ENVO:00002010), including
CTTTTTGTTTCCTATGACGGTTACACTACTAATGTTCCTATTGAAGCAGTATATAGCCCACATGCACTACTAGCTACCTCACTAAGTGGGGAATCATTGCCTTTAAAATACGGTGGACCCGTTAGAATTGTGATTCCTCATTTGTATGCATGGAAAAGTGCCAAGTATATCAAAGAGATCCATTTTACTGATCATTTGCAACTTGGATACTGGGAGAAAAGAGGATATTCGAATACAGCAGACCCTTGGAAGGAGGAACGGTTTATTGATAAGGAGGTTCCAGGTTGGAGAGATTAGAGTTCTATTGTTATTACTATATCTGTTGTAAACATCATTACTCGCCTAGATAAATTGCATACCTTGGATTGCACGAGTTAGAAAAAAATTATACAAATAATAATGATTGAATTCAGCTCTCATGGGTGTGTATTTGAGGGTTTTATTTTACAAATACCCTTTTTATAAATGCAAAAAAAACCCTGTATTCTTATTATTCGTGATGGTTGGGGAATTAATCCGGGAGGATCTGATAATGCTCTGAAAAATGGAGATGCAACACTTTTAGCCGATACACCGTTTCACGATTATATTTTTGATAAATATCCTGTTTCTAAAGTCAGCGCTAGCGGTGAAGATGTTGGACTTCCTTCGGGGCAAATGGGGAATTCTGAAGTCGGCCATTTAAACTTAGGTGCTGGTCGAATAGTCTATCAAGATCTCAGTAGAATTAACAAAGCTATTGAAAATGGCGAACTTGAACAAAATGCTGTTTTGGAAGATGCTTTTAATAAAGCGAAAGATACCAAGTTGCATTTCATTGGCTTGGTTTCTGATGGAGGTGTTCATAGCCATCAGAATCATCTTATTGCTCTTGCAAATGCAGCTAAATCTTCAGGTGTAGAAAATGTACAAGTTCATGCAATAACCGATGGTAGAGATGCTTCCCCTACAGGTGGATATGAGTATCTCTCTTATTGTGAGGATGAATTAGGAAAAATTGGTTTTAGAATTAACACTGTCATTGGTAGGTATTATGCAATGGATAGAGATCGGCGATGGGATAGGACCAAGCTAGGATGGGATGCTATCGTTCATGGTCACGGAGAATATAATGAAGTGCTACCCTCGGAAGCAGTAAAGAATCAATATGAAAATAATAAAACTGATGAATTTTTGCCTCCGTTAATATTTAGTGACCATAATCAAACTAGGATTGATGATGGAGATGTTATTGTGTGGTTTAACTTTAGAGCTGACCGAGCAAGGCAGTTATCAGAAGCTTTTCTTTTTGATGACTTTGATGGGTTTGATAGAGGTTGTAAGACTAATGTTAGTTATTACACATTAACTGAATATGATGAGAAGTATGAGTGTAAAGTTGTTTTTCCACCTTTAAAACTTCATAAGGTATTAGGAGAAGTTGTTAGCTTGGCAGGAAAAAGCCAACTTCGAATTGCAGAGACTGAAAAATATCCACACGTTACTTATTTCTTTAATGGGGGTGAAGAGAAACCTTTTGATGGTGAAGATAGAGTAATTGTTCCGTCTCCAAAAGTAGCAACATATGATCTTCAGCCAGAGATGAGTGCTCCAAAAGTTACTGAGGAAGTTGTTAATAGGTTGTCTGACTATGACTTAGTTATACTCAATTTTGCAAATCCTGATATGGTTGGGCACACTGGTGTAGTTGAAGCTGGAAAATCGGCTGTTCAAACAATTGATCAATGCCTTGAACAAGTCATTGATCAGGTCATTAAGCTTGGGGGAAAAGCTTTAATTACTTCAGATCATGGAAATTGTGAACAAATGATAAAAGAAGATGGATCGCCGCATACTGCTCATACAACAAATCTCGTTCATTTAGTTTATGTTGGTGAGGATTATGAGAATGTTCAATTAAATGATGGTATTCTCGCAGATATTGCTCCAACCATTTTAAATCTTCTTGATATTCAGGCTCCGGAAGAGATGGAAGGTTCTAGTTTGATTTCCTCTTAGAAGATAATAATGACAGGAATTTTCGACCCATCCTTGATCTTACGAAGGAATTAGATAATATAGCAAATCTACTAAAACCCCGTGGTGTAATTGGTAACACAACTGATTTTGGTTCAGTCATTCAAGGTTCGAGTCCTTGCGGGGTTGCCACATTTTATATATTTTTGGTTCTAGAAATATCATTTTACTAATTATCTTGCGTAATTTGATTAATCATATAAAGTCACACCCCTCTCAATTTGTTGGTGCCCCGTAGGATTGAGAGTTTTTAGGGGCGAAGTAGTCACCAATTAAATATCAACATAACCTTACAAACCCAATCTTATGAGTACCGAGCTAATTGCACTCATCGACAAATCCTTCAAAGAAATTCGCGAAGGTTCTATAGTTATAGGTCGAATTATAGAAATACAACCTCAAGTAGTCCTTGTGGACATAGGCTACAAATCCGAGGGAGCAATTCCAATTTCCGAATTTGAGGATGAGGATATTGAAGTTGGTAATGACATAGAGGTTTTGCTTGAACGTTTGGAGAACGACGAAGGAATGGTCGTTTTATCAAAAGAGAAAGCGGCTCATAAACAGAATTGGGATAAAATTGCTAAAGTGTTTCATGATGGAGGTCTGGTTAAGGGTAAGGTAAAAGCTGTTGTTAAAGGTGGACTGATGGTAAATGTTGGTGTTGAGGCGTTCCTACCTGGATCTCAAATTGATATTATACCTCCGAAAGATCTGACAGAGTATGTTGGTAATATCTATGAATTCAAGATTGTTAAAATTAACGACGAAAGAAAAAATGTTGTTCTTAGTAGGCGAGAAGTTATTGAAGCAGAAAGAACAGAACAGCGCCAAGCCTTCTTGAAGGATGTAAATGTTGGTGATGCTGTAGATGGTATTGTAAAGAATATCACTGACTTTGGTGCATTTGTAGATCTTCAAGGTATGGATGGACTTCTACATATTACCGATATGAGTTGGGGCAGGGTTAATCACCCAAGTGAAATGCTCACTATTGCGCAAACCATTAAAGTTCAAATTTTAGAGGTAGATAAAGAAAAAGAGAGAGTTTCTCTCGGCCTCAAACAATTAACTCCAAATCCTTGGGAAGATATTGAGAAAAGATTTCCTGTTGGTGACCATGTTAAAGGTAAGATTACAAAATTGGTTCCTTATGGTGCTTTTGTTGAAGTTGCCGAAGGAGTTGAAGGATTAATACATGTTTCTGAATTATCTTGGACTAAACGTATAACAAGACCTTCAGATGTACTTGAATTAGGTCAGGATGTGGAAGCTGTTGTTCTAGGGATAAATATTGAGGAACAGAAAATATCTCTTGGTGTTCGTCAGCTTGAGCCTAACCCATGGGAGAATGTTGAATCTCGTTTCCCAATTGGTAGCCAAATCAAAGGTGAAGTAAGAAATTTAACTCCTTACGGTGCTTTCATAGAACTTGAAGATGGCATTGATGGAATGGTTCACGTTTCTGATTTGAGCTGGACTCGTAAAATAAATCATCCGAGTGAAATGCTCAAAAAAGGAGATGAATTACAGGCGGTTGTTTTAGAAATTGATAAAGAAAGTCAACGCATTAGTTTGGGCTTGAAGCAGCTTGAAACTGATCCATGGGAAGAAATTGGTAAGCGTTTCAATGTAGGTGATACGGTAAAAGGTACTGTTGCTAAGATCGCTGCATTTGGTGCATTTATTCAGTTAGAAGATGATGTTGATGGTTTGGTGCATATCTCCCAATTAAGCGAAGAGCATGTTACAAAAGTCAAAGAGGTCGTTAATATTGGAGATGAGGTCGAGGCTCGAGTGATTAAAGTGGACAAAGCTGAACGACGAATTGGTTTATCTATCAAAGCGGCTTCTTATAGTGAAGAAGAGCTTAAGAAAGAAACTGCCGCTTTTGATGCTTTAAGACCAAGTTCTGACCTTGTTGGCCTAGAACAAGCATTCCAGGTTGCCGAAGAATGGCGTCCAAGTGAGGAAAATGAAGAAGAGGAAAAGTAGTTTTTCTTAACAGATTAATCATAAAAAAGGCACTTCGAGTAGAAGTGCCTTTTTTAGTTTAGGGTTAAAATTAAACCTTCCAAATACCTCTGTAGTCTCGAGTTAACCATTCGGGCTTCCCAGTTTGTTCAGACAAGGTGTTTGTTTTTGGGTCCCATTTTATGACTTCACCATTGTAATATGTTTGATTCATTAAATGGCAGCAGATTGCTGATCTGCCTCCTACGACCTCATTGGTTATTGGTTTTTTTCGGCTTTCCACTGATGAAAGAAAATCGCGGATATGATGAGTACTTTTGTATAATTTTACTTTTGCATTATTTAAAAATGTTTTCTCTGCAGTTTGAAGGGCACTTCCTAGTGAGCCATCTCCTCGTTTCTCAAATTTAGCTATTTCCTTTCCTTTTAGGCTAAAAACAAATCGGCCTCTATTTACCTTAACGTCACCATCCTCACCTTCAAAGTGTACTCCAAAGCCGCTCTGGTGGGTGATTGTTGTGCCGTTTGAATAAACGAGTTTGGCGCCTCGTTTACTTTTCCATTTTTTCCAATCTTCTGGCGGCCTTGCTTCAACCGGTCCTGAATTGTCAGTTCCCAGTCCCCATTGAGCGATGTCAATATGATGTGCTCCCCAATCCGTAACCATTCCACCACCATATTCCATATAATTTCGCCATGCTGGAAAGTGATTGTGAATTCCTCTAGGGCTGAGAACTGAGCTATATGCACGCAGTGGTGCTGGCCCACACCATAAATTCCAATTTAAGCCAGGCTCTGGACTTTCCTCTGGTAAATCACATGGACGTCCGGGGTCGCCTACAGCAATACCAACATTTTTTATTTTTCCAATAACTCCGTTCCTAACAAGTTCACAAGCGATCCGAAATTCGCTAGAAGATCTTTGCATCGATCCTGTTTGAAGTATCCGATTATATTTTTTAACGGCTTTAATGACCTCAACTGATTCATGTATATTGTGCGTTAATGGTTTTTCACAATAAACATCTTTCCCATTTTTTAGTGCAGATATTGTTATCACGCTGTGCCAATGATCTGGAGTTGCTATGCAAACGGCATCAATATTTTTGTCTTCTGTAATCTCTCTATAATCTACGAATGCCTGACAGTCTGAATTCTTATGTTTTTGGTTAACAATTTTTTCTGCATTTTTTCTGCGATTGGTATCAACGTCACAGACAGCAACAGCTTGAATTCCTTGGCCTATGAAATTATTTAATAGCCCGTTATTCTGTTTACCCATTCCAATGAACCCCATGACAACTCGATCATTGGGCTTGACCTTTGCTCCCCATATCGAAGAAGGGAGAATGAATGGGGCGCTCGCAACAGCTGTAGATTTAAGAAAGTTTCGGCGTTTTGATGTTCGATTCATATGTAGGAATTGATTCTATAATTTAGTAAATGACAATTATTTTAAATAAATACATACATTTATTTAAAAAAGCCCTCAAATTTAGATTTTTTTATGCTGTGATTTATAAGAAGTTTTAGTGATTGCTGTAATCGGGAGGTGTTTTAAATTGTATTGTGCAAAAAAGTGAATCAAAAGAATTGCCATCAATTGAAATAGGAACCGGAGATCGTTCTGTTATGATAGATGGTGAGATACCGGCCTTCATAATTGGGCCATGTGTTATTGAGGATGAAAATTTCATATGGAAGGTGGCAAAAAAGTTAGTTGAGTTGTCTGATAAACTTCATTTTCCTCTAATCTTTAAGGCTTCTTATGACAAAGCCAATAGAACCTCTATTGATTCATTTAGGGGTCCAGGCGTAAAAGATGGGTGTAAGATTTTGGGGCAAATTGGAAAGGAATTAGGTGTGCCAGTTACAACAGATGTTCACACGGTTGAAGAAATTGAAATCGCTTCAGAGTTCATAGATTTTATTCAGATTCCAGCGTTTTTATGTCGCCAAACAGATTTGATTATTTCAGCTGGTCGTAGTGGAAGGCCAGTAAATGTTAAAAAAGGGCAATTTTTATCACCAACTGATATAGCTCCTATTGCTAGTAAACTTGAATCAACGGGTTGCAAAGACTATCTGTTTACGGAGCGAGGTTCAACATTTGGATACAATAATTTAGTAGCTGATATGCGATCACTTTTTTGGATTCGCGATCAAGGTTATCGAGTTGTTTTTGATGCAACTCATTCTGTACAACGTCCTGGTGGACTTGGTGATAAATCTTCTGGTGATGGTTATTTAGCTCCGGTACTTGCTAGAGCTGCTATTGCAACAGGTTGTGATGGGGTTTTTATTGAAACTCATCCAGACCCTAAAGATGCAAAATCTGATGGCCCTAACCAGATTTCATTAGATAAAATAGAGTCATTAATTAAAAAATTGATGGCTATTCACACCATATCTAGAGTCGATAATTAATGTTCATATAGTGCTAGAATTATTTAAAGAGAGATTTAAATCCAATAACAAAGTTGTATGTATCTGCACTTTGATTATTTCATATTCTTATATATCTGCTAACGAAGAGTTGAACGATTCATTAGAAAGCCAAGGACTCAAAGCGTCGAGATTTATGCCATTAAACAAGCCGAATCTTAGAGTAAAGATTCCACAATTTAAAAATGGCGAGATTGATTGTGTTATTAAAGCTGATGAGATGACCAGGGTTGATGATGAAAATGTTAAAATCGAAAATATGGAAATAGATTTTTTTGAAAGTGGTGACAAAGAAATGCAAGTCCTATTTCAAAGTGCAAAATATAATTTCTTAAAAAATAAGATTAATAGTAATAATAAAACTCAGGTGATTAGACCTAATTATTTTACACTTACTGGAGATTCATTAGAATTTGATGTTGAACAGAAACAAGGCAGAATGGTTGGTAAAGTAAGAATGGTTTTAAAAAATTCACCAGTAGTAAACAAGAACAAGAAACAAAGTTTTAATAATGATGTAAATCCTATTAAAAATACTTTCTTTTTTGTTCGAAAAATTAATTCATTGTTGAAAGCTATTCAGGAAAATAAATAAATTGAGCTACATAAAAAAATATTTTTTACTATTAACGGTTTTCGCAAGTGTTTTCATGCTTTGCCAGTTTAATGTGTTCTCTGATGATGAAAAAGAGAGAAAAGATAAGGGAAGTAGTGCTTCCAAGAGTGATGATTTCGCTGAAGCCATGAAGGCTATTGAAAAAGTCCGGAAAGAAGATATTAAAACTGAAATTTTACGTATTGATAAAAAGATTGCCGCAAGCAGATTGCACAAGAATCTTCGAGATTCTGTCAGTGATGCTGTTAAACGCCTGGATGATGATGCAGTAGAAAAGATTAAATCGAAGATTGATGAGGCTGAATCTTTTGCAAAAAAAATATTAGAGGATAATCCGGAAAAAATTGAGGATCTTATTAATCTATCCAAAAAAGATGATGGATTTGAACCAGATGAATTACCTTCACCTCCAGAATTGAATAAAGTTGGAACAAATAGCAATGCTTCAAAAACACCAATTGCTAAGCCATTGCCTGAAAGAGTGAGGCAATCTGAAGAGGGCGAAAATGATACAATTATTGATGCTGATGGGAGATTGATATTTGATGGCAGTAGTAGTCTGGGCCCAGATTATCAGGTTGTTGTTTTTGAAGATAACGTAGTTGTCACACATCCAAGTTTTGTGATGAAAAGCGATAAACTTGAAGCCAGATTTAAAAAAGTTTCTCGAGACAATCAGTTTCAAAAAGGCAACGCCGAAATTAATCCAGATCAGTTAGGGGCTGGTAGGCTGGAGATCGCAGAAGCTACAGGGAGAGAGGTTGTAGTGACAAGAAGAATTTCAGATGACCAAGTTCAAGTTGCTAAAGCTGGTAAGGTTATATTTAAAGCTGCGAATTTAAATGATGCTAATCAAAATGATAAAATCATACTTGAAGTTTTTCCAAGTGTTCAAAAGGGGCAGAGTAAGGTCATCGCTAAATCCCTCGAAACGCGTATTATTTTAGTTGGTGAAGAAATGATAGTTGAAGGTCCAGTAAGAACGCAAATTGTTGGTGTTGGGTTATCGGATGTTGAAAATGAAGGACGAGAGAATCAGCCTGAATTCCAGGAAAGTTCACAAAGAGAGACCATAATTGATGCAGAGAATGGTGCCGTTTTTAATAAGCCAAGTAATGAAAGTAACAAACGACAGTTAATTTTTGAGGGTAATGTATCCGTTTCCGATTCTGATTTTAATTTATTATCAAATAAATTAACCGCTTACGTTCACCCTTTTTCAAAAACTGGCTTAATTGATAAAGCGATCGCAGAAGGTAATGATCAGTATCCTGCACAGATTAAACACCTTTCGGAAGACGGTCAAATGCACTTAGGGAAAGCTGGATCAATAACCTTTTTAGGTTCTTCAGGCGATATAATCTTGGATGAATGGCCAGAGATTCGAAGGGATGAGCATTCGAGTATTGCAAATCGACAGGATGCTCAAATTATACTCAAAAGAGATGGTAGCGTTAGTTCTAGAGGAGTTGACACAAAGATTTTCAGAGAAAAAGAGAAAGAGAATCAATAAAATACTGGCAATAATTATAAGTTTTATTTATCAGCCTTGAACAAAAAAAGAACAGATTCCGAACATGGTGAATATCGACCCCTTTCAGCAAGTGAGGTGTCCAAGGATAGCAACTGTAAGACTATACAAGATCTTCTAGAAGAAGAGCACCGAATTGCCGAAAATGGTGACAAGAATAAATTTAATACACGCGGTCTTAGGAAAACAAAAAGAGACTCTGATTTATTACTTTCTACAGAAGGATTAGTCAAAATCTATGAAGAGCGAAGAGTTGTTGATGGTATTGATGTTGAAGTTAAAGAAAAAGAGATTGTTGGATTGCTTGGGCCCAATGGTGCAGGGAAAACAACTTCTTTCTATATGATAGTCGGTTTGGTTCGTCCCGATGCTGGCGAAGTCCTATTCGGATCAAGAAATGTTACGTTAATGCCAATGCATTTAAGGGCGCGATTAGGTATCGGTTATTTGCCTCAAGAAGAGTCGATTTTTAGAAAACTTACAGTATGTGAAAATATTATGGCAGTACTTGAAACCATGAATTTCGGAAAATCTGAAATGATAGATAGGTGTCACGCATTGATGAAGCGTTTTGGTATTGATAAATTAGCAAATAATAGAGCAATTACGTTATCTGGAGGAGAAAAGCGGCGCCTTACAATTGCTCGATCTCTGGTCTCAAATCCCAAGTTATTAATGTTAGATGAGCCATTTTCAGGAGTTGATCCAATTGCTGTGGGTGAAATTCAAGAAATTGTTAGTCAGTTAAGAGAGGAGGGGTTATCAATTTTAATTACGGATCATAATGTTCGTGAGACTTTAGGAATTGTTGATAGAGCGTATATGATTTATGAGGGAAAAGTTCTTACTCAAGGGACAAGAGATGAACTCGTAAACAATCCAGAGGCTCGTAAATTTTACCTAGGAGATCACTTTCGAATGTAGTGAAAATATTCTGCGAGTAAAATTTTAGATACCCGATATGGCTTCCAAAAAAAGATCAGGCAAACAAAAGAATAATTTATCAGTAGGTGAGTTTTACAATAATAATTGTGATGAGTTAGGATTATCTTTGCAAGGTTCAGATATTGGTTTTAATCGTTTAATTAAAGAACCGACTATAAATAGACCAGGTCTAGTTCTTGCAGGTTTTTTTACCTACTTTGCATTTAGACGGATCCAAGTAATAGGTAATTCCGAGAATTCTTATTTAAAAAACCTACCTAAAGATCAGAGGATTAAGCATTTTACTAACTTATGTAGTAGGAAAATACCCTGTATAGTCATTTCTAGAGGTCATGAACTTCCAGCTGATCTATTACAAATTGCTGAAAAGCATGAAATATCTGTTTTAAAAACTGATATGATTTCAATGAAGTTTATTAACGCAGCTACTATTCGCCTTGAGTGGGAATTTGCACCTGTCACTAGTGAACATGGTTGTATGGTGGATGTGCAAGGAATTGGAGTTATGGTTAGGGGTGATAGTGGTTCAGGAAAAAGTGAATGTGTTTTAGGTTTAATAGAAAGAGGAGCCAGTCTTGTTGCTGATGATATTATAAAATATCGGGCAATTGAGGGTAGAGAATTAATAGGAACATCTCCAGTAACCGGAAGGTTTCATATGGAGGTTAGAGGAATAGGTATCATAAATGTACCAGCCATTTTTGGAGTTGCTTCAATGAGAGTTGAGAAGCGCTTGGATTTAGTCGTAAGTCTAAAAGCCTCTGATAAAATCGATAACATCGAAAGAGTGGGTATTCGTAAGAAAAAATATGATATTTTAGGGATCAAAGTTCCTCATGTAGAGCTTCCCGTTGCTGCAGGACGAGATATGGCTAGTTTGGTTGAAGTTGCTGCACTTGATCAAAAACTTAAGAGTTTTGGTCACGATAGCGCCATTGAATTTGAGGCAAAATTATTGAAAACTATTTCAGAAAAAGGAATAAACTAGCATAGAGTATTTATCTTGTTATAATTCTTAAGGTCATGGATGGTGATGTACAGAAATGCAGTAAAAAGTTTATTATAGGAAATAAACTTGGTTTGCATGCAAGACCTGCGGCGATGTTTGTTAAATTAGCAAATACCTTTACATCCGAAATATGGGTTAAGTTGGATGATGATGAAGTCAATGGTAAGAGTATTATGGGTTTGATGATGCTTGCAGCGCCAGCAGGAAGTGAATTAGAGGTTTCTGCAGAAGGTCAAGATTGCAGTAAAGCCGTTGATGATCTTGGTGAGTTGATCGAAGGGGGATTTGAGGAATAATCAGAATTCATAGTTTTTGTGCTGAAAGACAGCCTTAAACAAATTTGAATCGAATGGAAAAAGAAATCATATTTAATAGCTCAAATTCCGAGAGAAGATTCCAGGGTGTGGGTGTTTCTCAGGGAATAGCTATAGCACATGCCTATGTTCGAGGAGACGTTTTTATCGAACCAGATAAATACTCAATAGATTCATCTCAAAAGAATGAGGAGATCCAAAGGCTTAAGAATGCATTAGA
>CEUK01158992.1_pt1 | contig 11062 bp, 9 predicted proteins | sample 356451 | NCBI WGS metagenome assembly CEUK01 (sample SAMEA2622843, study PRJEB7988) | marine metagenome | isolation source: saline water (ENVO:00002010), including
TATTGACTATCTTTTAAATTTGGCTTTTTCGATGTGTTAAAAGCATCCATAAAATTTTCTGCGCATGATTGGAGTAAAAATATACTCATAACTAAAATAATTTTTTTCATAAATTAATCCTCGATTAAGTTGTTTGAAGATTTACTGCATAAATTATGCCATTTTCTTGTTGAGCTTATTTATTACATTGTCTTTGGTGGCATATTCCTTGCATCTCCGTAGTTATGAAAAATTTTATTATCAAACCCCTTGATTCGCTGGTTTACAGCGGTCAATTTTTTGACAAAAGGTAATTTGAATATGGATTTAGTGCTAAAATCATTCCAAAAAACAAATTTATTTGATTTTGTAAGAACTTTTAGTATTCCGATTGGAATAATGATTCTTATTGCTATGATGGTTATTCCACTCAGTCCCTGGCAACTTGATATTTTGTTTACGTCAAATCTATTAGTTTCTTTGTTAGTATTAATGGTGGCTTTACAAACATTTAGGCCTTTAGACTTCTCAAGTTTTCCAACAGTTTTATTATTCGCTACTGTTTTAAGATTGGGTTTAAACGTTGCTTCAACTAGAGTAATACTCAAAGATGGTCATGGTGGGACAGGATCTGCTGGAAAGATTATTGAGGCATTCGGCGAATTTGTAATGTCTGGAAGCTATGCAGTTGGATTATTTGTATTTGCAATATTAGTTATTATTAACTTAATTGTTATCACTAAAGGAGCAGGAAGAGTTTCAGAAGTTGCAGCGAGATTTACTTTAGATGCAATGCCAGGAAAACAAATGGCAATTGATGCTGATCTTAATGCAGGGATTATTGATAGTGAGGAAGCAAAAACAAGAAGAAAAGATATAGCCAAAGAAGGTGAATTCTACGGGGCAATGGACGGTGCAGCAAAATTTGTAAAAGGTGATGCTGTTGCGGGTATACTTATTTTAGTAATTAATATAATTGGTGGATTAGTTATAGGTACAGTTCAACATGACTTAACTTTAAATGAATCAGCTGAAACTTATATTTTGTTAACAGTTGGAGATGGACTGGTAGCTCAAATTCCATCACTGTTATTGGCAATGGCCACAGCAACAATTGTTACAAGGATATCTTCGGATAATAATGACTTAGCAGGACAGATTTCAACACAGATGGGTTTGTCTAGAGCATGGATACCAGTATCTGCAGTACTTTTACTTTTTGGTTTGGTTCCAGGAATGCCCAACACACTATTTTTATTTGGATCATTTATATCTGGATTAGTTGCATGGCTAATTTCAAAGAATGATAAAAATAAGCCTTCAAAAGAAGAAGAAGAAAAGGAAAAAGAGGATGATCAGCCAGGAAAAATTGATATAGAAGAAGTTTCAGATAATTCTTCAATATCTTTAGATTTAGGATATGGCTTGATTTCGATGGTTGATTCAGATGACAAAAAAAATTCTGGTCCTCTAATTGCTAAAATTACTGGAATTAGAAAACAAGTATCAAAAGAATTAGGTTTCGTAATACCAAACGTTCGGGTAAAGGATGATCTATCATTGGAAGCAAATTCTTACAAAATTAAAATTGGTCATACGATTGTTGCTGAAGATAAAATTTATGCTGATAGAAAACTTGCAATGCCTGGAGACGAAACACAACTAAAAATTCAAGGTATTGAAGTTAAAGATCCATCATTTGGTTTAGACGCATATTGGATTGAGAAACACATGGTTTCTAAAGCGGAAGCTAATCACTATATGGTTATTGACCCAGAGGCCGTAATTGGAACGCACCTAAACCAAATTCTACTAAAATATGCTGGTGAATTATTGAGTCAAGATGATGTACAGTTTCTTTTAGACAATCTATCAAAAGTTAACCCACAGTTGGTTCAGTCCGTTATACCAAAATTGATTCCACTTCATCATTTGACAATAATTCTTAGGAATCTTCTAGTAGAGAGACTACCAATAAATGATTTAAAAAAGATTCTTGAGGCTCTTTCAAACTTGTCTGATAAAAAGTTGACACCAGATGAATTATCTGAGTTGGTAAGACCAGCGATATCATCATTGCTAATTCAAAAAATTTCTAGTGTTAATGAACCTTTAAATGTTTGCACATTTAATCCAGATTTTGAGCAAATGTTGATCTCAATGTCAAAAAAAAGTGGTTCAGAAGGAATCTTAATAGATCCTGCATTAGCTAAACAAATGATTCAGTCAATTTTAGATATTTCAGAAAAACTATCAGCTGAGGATAAATCAGTTGTAATTGTAACATCTCCTGTCATAAGAAAAGATCTATCAATTCTTCTTAGACAGCATATTGATGATGTTGTTGTTTTAGCTTTTACTGAATTACCAGAAAACAAAAAAGTAAAAGTTTTAGCGACTATAGGGGAAAAAATATTAACAGAAGAAAAGGAGAAGACTAATGAGCACACAACTATTTAAAGCAAAAGATATGAAATCAGCAATTAATCTTGTGAATGAAGAATTTGGTGATAATGCTATTATTTTATCTACAAAAAAAAATAATGGAATTGTTGAAGTAGAAGCTTCAAACAATGATAACGTTATTGTAAATCATAAGAAAAAAGTTGAAGAAAATAAAAATTTTTCAAAAATTTTTCTTAAAGAAATAGATGGTAAAAATACTAATAAAAATAAATTTCAAAATAATGTTGAATTTATGAATAAGACTAAACCAAATGTTTCAAAACAAAGTATTGAAGAAAAAAAGTTATTTTCAGATTTAAAGACTGAAATTTTATCACTAAGAAAAGAAATTAATGGAATGATTATCACAGATCAGTCAGGTATATCTGATAAATTGTCACATTATACACCATTAAAATTAAGGCAAGAGAAATTCTCACCTGAGATAATTGGAAAATTAAGTTATTCTTTTGTAGGTAAAAACTTAGAAGATGGGAGAATTTCTTTTTTTAGAGAACTTTCAAAAAGATTAGCATCGAATGACTTTTCAAGATTAACTAATTCAAAGAATATCTTCATTTTTGGTAATTCTGGTTCTGGAAAATCAACTCTTGCGGCAAAAATTGCTTCATATTTGTCTGATAAAGCTGCTACAAAAAAAATAAACTTTGTAGATGTCTCTAATTCTAGCACAAAGAACTCTGATATTTTAAGATCATACAGCAGAGTGCTTGGATTTAATATCATGGATTATAAATCATTCAACTTTAATTCTGTTGATGATGATAATACTGTTGTAAATGTATTTGATTTCTCAGGAGATTTAAATTTTAGTATACAAAAAATAAGAGAGATAAAAAATTCATTTCCGTCTTTTGAATTTTGTTCTATATTGACAGTTCAGAGTGGTTCAAATTCAGAGATGATAAATGGAATATGTCAAAAGGTTGAGGATATTAGACCTATGATTGCAGTAACAAAATTGGATGAGTGTTGGGTTGGTGCAGAGGAATTTTCATCTCTTGCGCAAAACAATGCTAGGATAGGAATAGTTACCGGTACAAAAGTAATAATTGACTCAATAATTGAAGCAGATGAAAATTCTTTAACCAAATATATGAAGGAAAATTTAAAAGGTGTCTGATTCTATTGCAATAACAAGTGGAAAAGGCGGTGTTGGTAAAACAACTATAGCAGTTAATTTATCAATTGCTCTAAAAAAAATTTCGTCTAATATTTTTTTATTGGATACGGATTTGGGTATGGCTAATTCTCATGTTTTACTTGGTATAAATCCTGAAGTATCTTTATCTGATGTAATCTCTGGAAATAAAAAAATATCTGAAATTATTATTCCATGTAAATCTGGAATAAATCTAATTTCAGGAGGCACAGCTGAAAACAACCTACTAAATATAGATAATACAAAAAGATATTCTATTTTAAATGAGATGGATAATCATCTCCAAAAAAAAGATGATGTAAAATTAGTTGTTGATATTGCAGCTGGTGCAGAAGATAATTCACTAGTTTTTGCTATGGCATGTGATAGGATTGTTGTAGTTCTAATGGGAGAACCAACAAGTTTTTTGGATTCATATGCCCTTATAAAGGCAATTAATGGAAAATCATCTTTTAAAAATTTTTGTATTATTGTGAATCAGGTTAACGACGAAATACAAGGGAAAGATTTGTTCAATAAATTTCAAAAAATAACAACAAAATTTTTAGATGTAAATTTACATTATGTCGGATGTGTAAAAAATTCACAAAGAATAAAAAAGTCGATTGTTGACAGACAACCAATCGTTATGTCTGAACCAAAGTCAGAGATTTCTCAAAGTTTTATAAAAATTATAAAAAATATTTATAATAGCCCTGTAAATGAATGGGGTGGGTTAAGTTTTTTATCTAAAATTAGACAAAGAGCATAGTTTTCTATGACACATTACTACTCAGATAAATCACAATTTTCTATTAATGAACTAATAGAAGATAATTTAGATTTAGTTAAGAAGATTGCATGGCAAATATTCGGAAGAGTGCAAAATGTTGTAGAAGTTGAAGACTTAATTCAACAAGGAATGGAAGGATTAGTTAGTGCAGCACAAAAATACTCTCCTAAGGAAGGAGTAAGTTTTCAACAATATGCGCAATTAAGAATACGTGGATCAATTATTGACTTTCTAAGAAAAAATTCAAATTTATGCAGAACAACAATAAAAAAAAAACAAGATTTTGAAAAAAAAAAACTTGAACTTCAAAAAACATTATCAAGAGAACCAACAAAATCTGAATTAGTTGAATTTATGGGAATTTCTCAAGATGAATTTAGCTATTGGGAAAAGGCATTTGAAGCTAACAATATGCAAAGCCTTGATCAAGCGTACGATGAATATTCAATTCTTTATGCAAGTAATATTGATGACCCCGAGGTTTCATTGCAAGATAAACAACTAAAAAGTCAGATCAAAGAAGCATTAAAAACTTTAAATCAGAGAGAGGCAATGATAGCTCAACTTTATTATGTTGAAGAGTTAAATATTTATGAAATTGCTGAAATCTTAGAGATTAGTACAGGAAGAATCTCACAAATTAAAAAATCAATTATAGAGAAATTGAGGAATGAAATTAGTGTCTGAGGTTGATTCAAATTGGAAAACAATTAAAAAGGTAGTTTTAAATGTTAATTCAGTTTCGACAATAATTGAAAAATTTACTTCCATATCACTAGATTGTAGTTTTGAGAATATAGCAAAAGGAAGATGTCAATTAACAGTTAGTGAGAAAAAAAATGAAAAAAACATTTTATTTGTCCACACTGATAAAGCATTAATGATTGTGAATATTTACTATGAAAAAAATAAAATTCAAAATCTAATAAATATATTATCTAAGAAAAGTTCCTCAAAAAAAATAAAAATTAATCTAGATATTTCTGAAAGTTTAATGATAAATAAAAGTGGATATTTATATGTTAAGGATAATTTAGAAATAAATATTAAACTTGTTTCTTGGATTATTCCAATTCTATAATTAACTTGAAAGTCTCTTTGTAACATCTAATTCAGATTGAAGAATCTTTGAACATCCGTTAAATGCATGTTGTGTTCTTAACATAGTTACTAATTCATCAGTAATATCTGTATTTGATTTTTCTAAAAATCCTGGTTGAATTTTTCCAATAGTTTTTTCTTTTGGTGAACCAAAAGCTGGAAGTCCACTTTCTTTAGTTTCTTGAAATTTTGCATTTCCAATATTCTGAAGACCATGCTCATTTACGAAATCTGCGAGAATAATTTTTCCAGCCAGCTCAGTATTATCTAATCCATAAGTAGCTTCAATTCTTCCATCATCTTTTACAGCTATTTCAGTTAGCATTGAATTTTGTGATGTAACATTTCCATTTAGATCAGTAGTACTTATAGTTTTGAAAAAGGGGATATTAATAAGTTGTTGCCCCTCGCCAAGTAGCGGTAATCCCTCTGTATTTACCAAATTGCCCAATCTATCTAGTTGAAAAGATCCATCTCTAGTATATTTAAATCTTTCATCAGCATTTTGTCTTCCAACTGGGCTTCCAAGAACAAAAAATCCTTCACCCATTATCGCAAGATCTAAACTTCCGTTTGTTTGTTGTAAAGAACCTTGAGAAAAGTTTTGCCTTGGTTTTATAGTTTTTACACCCATTCCCCTTGCTACCTCTGCTGAATTATTATGTTGAGATTGGTAAATATCTTCGAATTGAGCCTCACTTCTTTTAAATCCATTGGTTGAAGTATTAGCTAAATTATTAGAAATAACAGCTAAATCTCTACCTGTAGCATCAATACCTGTTCTTATTATTGAAAATATCATACTTTTCGAGAGCAATTTATATGCCATTTTTTATTGTTGGTGATTAATTTTGATAGTATAGTCTATCCCTTGGGCGGATAGCTCAGCTGGGAGAGCAATTGCTCGACACGCAATAGGTCGCAGGTTCGATCCCTGTTCCGCCCACCATAGGATTGAAATGAAAAGAAGAAAATTTTTAAATAAATCTCTTAAAAGTCTTGCTGTTGGCGGAGCATTGGCTTCAGGGCTTGCTTTTCCAAATATTTCTAAATCAAAAACAAAGCACATGTGGGTTGCTGTATCTGCTTTTGATAAAGCTGGAATTTTAGGAAGAGCATTCACAAGACTTTGTGATGAAATTACAAGAATATCTGAAGGTGAATTAAACATTAAATTATTCCATGCAAATGAACTAGTGGGAGCATTTGAATCTTTTGATGTAGTTCAAAGTGGAACTTGTCAAATGGGTTTTGGCTCGCCTTATTATTGGACTGGAAAATCACCAGCTATAGCTTTTTTATCAGGAATCCCTTTTGGGTTTAATCAACAGGAAATGAGTGCTTGGTTTTACCATTCTGATGGTCTTAAGTTGGCTGATGAAGTTTATAATAGTTTGAACCTTAAATTTTTTCCTGCAGGAAATACAGGCAATCAAATGGGAGGATGGTTTAATAAGGCTATTAAAGATGTAACTGATTTTAAAGGATTAAAATTTAGAATGCCAGGGCTTGGAGGTGAGGTTCTTAAAAGTTATGGAACAAATGTAGTTTTATTACCTGGCCCTGATGTAGTACCGGCAATTACCTCTGGTACTATTGATGGAACCGAGTGGATAGGACCTGCAGCAGATTTAGGTAAGGGTTTGCATAAAGTTTGTTCATATTATTATTATCCTGGCTGGCATGAACCTGGAACTTGTTTGGAAGCATTTATAAACCTTCAATCTTGGGAAAAATTAAGTAAAAGTCTCCAAAGACTTGTAGCAACAAGTTGTGCAAGATCCAATTCATACATAGCATCAGAGTTTTTTGCGAGGAACTGTTATGCAGTAAAAAAACTAAGAGAAGAATTTAAGGTAACTTTTATGAGATATAACGATCTGACCTTAAAAGTTCTTAAAAAAAGATCAGATGATGTAATTTCGCAAATAGCAAGTAAGAACAATTTATCAAAAAAAATATTTGATAATATTATTTCATTCAGAAAATTAGCTATTTTTTGGTCACACTACTCTGAAGCAGATTATTTAAATGCAAGAATTCTCTCTGATTAAATTTGTTTTGGTAGCCAGGTAATAATTGAAGGAAATTTAAAAAGGACTATGAGAAGAAAGATTTGTAATACTATATAAGGGATTACGCCTTCATAAATTTCTGAAGTTTTAATTTCACTTGGCGCAATGCCTCTAAGATAAAAAAGCGCAAAACCAAATGGAGGAGTTAAGAAACTTGTTTGCAAGTTTATAGCAAACATTAATGCAAGCCAAATAGGATCATAACCCATTGCGATCAGAGATGGCCCAACAATTGGAACAATTACAAATACTATTTGAAAAAAATCCAAGAAAAAACCTAGTAAAAAAATAATAATCATCACAACTAACAATGAATTAAACTTTCCTCCAGGAACATTGGTGATAAAATTTTCAACAATTAAATCACCACCAAACCCTCTAAAAACCAAAGAGAATAAAGAGGCTCCAATAAGAATAAAAAATACCATTGATGTGATTTTTAAAGTTTCATCACAGACATTTTTTAAAGTGCCAATATTTAACATTTTCTTTTTCAATGATAAAAGCATTGATCCTAAAGCTCCCAAAGAAGCAGATTCAGTAGGCGTGGCAATTCCAAAAAGAATTGAGCCTAGAACTACTACTATCAGAAAAATCGGTGGAAGAACTAAATTTAATATTTTTTTTAAGTTAATATCTGATGCTTCAAGTTCTTTGTTTAATGGAAATACCTCTGGTTTGAATTTAGAGCATAAAAAAATCCATAAAAAATATAATCCAACTAAAGCCAATCCAGGAAAAATGGCGCCTGCAAATAGATCAACACTACTAACTGGATCTGGAGCAAGATTTCCAGATATTGCCGAAGCTTGTTCATTAGCACCTTGAAAAACATCTGCTAACAGAACTAAAATAATAGAAGGTGGGATTATTTGACCCAGAGTTCCACTTGCACAAATTACTCCTGTAGAAATTTTTTTGTTATATTTCCATTTTATCATTAATGGAAGCGACAATATTCCCATGGTTACAACAGTTGCTCCAACTATTCCTGTAGAAGCTGCCATTAAAACTCCAACAATTAGGATTGAATATACTAATCCTCCTCTTTTTTTTCCCCAAATTTTACTCATGTTCTCTAATAATTCATTTGCAACTCCTGATTTTTCGAGCATGACACCCATAAAAATAAAAAGTGGCACGGCGATAAGTGTTTCGTTAGTTATGATGCTAAAGATTCTGTTAGGTAAAACACTTAGAAGAACTAGAGGAAACAAATCAAAAATATACCCAAACAAAGCTACAATAATTGAAGTTCCTGCTAATGTCATAGCGACTGGAAATCCAGCAAGTAAAAAAATTGCTAGCATTAAAAATAATATAAACGCAAAAAATTCTTGTCCAATAATCTCAATCATTTTTCTTAAAGAAACTTAAAATTCTGTTTAATAGCTCGCCAAAAAGTAGTAAACCCATAAAAAAAATAAAAAACTTCAGAATAAATAGATTTGGTAAACCTCCACTTTCTTTGGAATTTTCGTTTAAGGTAAATGATCTTAAGAAGAATTCATAACCTTTGAAGATTATTATTAAACAAAATGGAATACCAAAAACAATTGAACCAAATAAATTAACAATCCTTTTCTTTTTATTGTTAAATTTTCTGTATAGTATATCTATTCTTACATGCCCGTCTTTATTTAAAGTATAAGCAATACCTAGAAGAATAAATAATGCATGTATCCAGATATATAGATCTTGCAACCAAGTAAAACCTATAGCAAAAACATATCTTAATAGGACGGAGGTTGAAACTAAAATAATTAAGATAATTATAAAATTACTTGCAAATTTACCAAAAAAATCAGTTATTTTTTGAATATTTTTCATTAAATGATTAATCATTTTAAGATATTAATACATTTTCTTTGATTGACAAATTTTTAGAATGATTTAATTTCAAAATAATTATGAAAGTTTTAAGATCTATAAAGTCAGCAAAACAAAGACATAGAGATTGCCGTGTTGTTAAAAGAAAAGGCAGGCTTTATGTAATAAATAAGACTGATTCACGTTTTAAGGCAAGGCAGGGTTAATTTATCCTTGCTATTCTCAAGTTATTTGTTGAGCCAGAAACGCCAATCGGTGCTCCAGCAGTTATGACGACATAATCTCCTTTTTTTACAATTCCTTCCTTTTTGGCAAGTTCACATGCATTGTCAATCATACCAGAAAAGCTTTTGGGTTCTACAGCATGAATTGTGTGCACTCCCCAAATAAGTGCGAGCTGTCTAGCAGTTAGCCTCTCAGGTGATAATCCAATTATTGGAACATTTGGTCTCTCCCTTGCTGCTCTTTTAGCTGTTCCACCAGATCTAGTATAAGTAAAAATTGCTTTGGCCGAAACAGTTCTAACCACTTGTGATGCGGCAGCACTTATTGCATCTGAGGTGGTTTTCTCTAGCATAATTTTTTTGCTTTCTAAGATCTGCCTATAAGAAATATCACTTTCAACTCCTCTAATGATTCTGTTCATAATTTTAACTGACTCAACAGGAAATTTTCCCGATGCTGTTTCAGCAGATAGCATTAAACAGTCTGCTGCGTCGAAAACTGCTGTTGCAACATCTGATGCCTCTGCTCTAGTTGGTGTTGGAGAATTGATCATAGAATCTAACATTTGAGTGGCAACAACTACTGGTTTACCAAAATCTCTACAAGCTTGAACAATTCTTTTTTGAATTATAGGAACTTCTTCAGCTGGCATTTCTACACCAAGGTCACCCCTGGCAACCATTGCAGCATCGCAAACATTTAAAATTTCGTTCATTCTTTTAATTGCAAGTGGTTTTTCGAATTTTGCCATTATTCCTGTACTATCTCCAACATAATTTTTCAAATCAATTAGATCTTTTGCCTTTTGAACAAAAGATAAAGCAACATAATCAAGACTAAGATCAAGACAAAATTCTAAATCTTTTAAATCTTTTTTTGTAAGCGGAGAAAGCTTAAGGAAAGTTTCTGGAATATTAACTCCTTTCATGTTAGAAATTCTACCACCATTGACTACTTCGGTTTCAATTTTTTCAGATGAGACTTTGGTTACATTAAGAATTATTTTTCCATCATCAATTAAAAGTTTCTTATTTTTTTTTATTGATTTAAATATTTCAGGGTGTGGAAGAAAAACTCTTGAATTATTTCCAGGAAATGAATTTAAATCTAATGTAAATTTTTGAGAATTTTTTAATACTGTAGAATTATCTTTAAATGACCCAATCCTTAATTTTGGTCCCTGTAAATCTCCTAAGATAGCAATTGGTCTTCCTAATCTTTTTTCATATTGACGAATATGAAAAACTTTTCTTCTATGATCTTCGTGAGTGCCATGACTAAAATTTAACCTAAAAATATCAGCACCAGCTTGAAATAATGAGCTTATTTTTGATGGAGAAGATGATGCTGGGCCAAGAGTTGCGATTATTTTTGTATTTCTATTTCTTAACATATTTGTAAACTTACTTAAGTATAAACAAATAGAAAAAAATAAATACAGTATTTTATATT
>CEUK01016370.1_pt1 | contig 11056 bp, 7 predicted proteins | sample 356451 | NCBI WGS metagenome assembly CEUK01 (sample SAMEA2622843, study PRJEB7988) | marine metagenome | isolation source: saline water (ENVO:00002010), including
GTCTCTTGATATCATGTCTAGAGAAATATTTTTTCCATTATTATTAGAGATAACAGTTATTTTAAGATGACAGTTTCCATTATTTAAATCTTTAAATTTTTTATCAAGACCTTCAACTGTTTCTTTCTTTAAATCATCTAAATTTATTTTTAAGTGTAATTCTTTTATCATTTTGTCCCTAACTTTTGACAATAAACTTATGTCATCAACTTTATATTCAAATTCATCTGACTTATTCCACTTATTTTTAATTTTCCCCTTTAAGAATAGGAACCATCCCTCCTCAAAAAAGTTTTTAAACTTTACATAATCATCACTAAAAAATAGAAAATTATAAGAGTCAGAAAAGTCTTCTATAACCACACTTCCGTAAGGTTTTCCATTTTTTGATATCCTATGATCAACATTAGTTACTATACCTGCAGTATAAATACTTGATTTTCCATTAATGTTATTTAAATCTTTAATATTTCTAAAATTTGAATTACATAAGTTTTTTATTTCAAAAGAGTATTTATCTAATGGATGACCTGAGACATAGATTCCTAATAAATCTTTTTCAATTTTCAGTTTTTCAATTTCTGTAAAAGGTTCTACTTCAGGAATTGAAGGTAAAGTCAATGATATATCCTCAGATTTTTCAAATAGAAATGTCTGTTTAGTTTCTTTCTGTTTCTGTACTTTATTTGAGTATACTATAATTTTTTCTATAAGTGAGGTGTCTTTCTCGTTTGAGTAAATATATTGCTTTCTGCTTATATTATTTATTTTATCAAATGATCCGGCAAGGGCTAATGATTCATAAGTTTTTTTTGTAACTGCTCTTGAACTTGTTCTACATATAAAGTCATATATGTCTTTAAAGTCTCCATTAGAATTACGTTCTTCAATTATGAATGATACTGCTGCATCTCCAGTCCCTTTAATTGCTCCTAATCCAAAAAGAATTTCACCATTGTCACCAACAACAAAATTGTTATCTGATTTATTTATGTCAGGCCCTAAAACCTTGATGTTTTGTTTTTTGCATTCATCCATAAAATATGAGACCTTATCAATGTTATTTTGATTATGGGTTAAGACTGAGGCCATGTACTCTGATTTATAATTAGCTTTTAAATATGCAGTCTTATAAGCTATTAGTGAGTAACATGTAGAGTGTGATTTATTAAATGCGTAGGCAGCAAATGATTGCCAATCTGCCCATATTTTTTCTAAAATATCTTCTTTAATATTATTGTTTTTACCTCCTTCAAAAAATTTAGGTTTTAGTAATTCTAACAGTTTAGCATCTTTTTTACCCATAGCTTTTCTTAGCTGATCTGCTTCACCTTTACTAAAACCAGATAATTTCTGGGATAAAAGCATAACCTGCTCTTGGTATACAGTAATGCCATATGTTTCGGATAAGTATTCTTCCATCTCTGGCAGATCGTAAGAGATTTTTTCTTTACCATGTTTTCTGGCAACATAATTAGGAATATATTCCATTGGTCCAGGTCTATAAAGTGCATTCATAGCAATAAGATCTTCAAATCTGTCTGGTTTTAGAGACTTAAGATGCTTTTGCATGCCATCTGACTCAAATTGAAACGTTCCGTTTGTTTCACCTCTTTGAAATAATTCAAATGTTTTTTTATCATTTAATTGAATATTGTCAATATCAATTTTTTCACCTGTTCTTTTAAAAATATTTTTTATAGCAGTATTAATAATTGATAATGTTTTTAATCCAAGAAAATCCATTTTTAACATTCCTGCTGATTCTATAACACTATTATCAAATTGTGTGATTAAGAGTTCAGAATCTTTAGATTTAGATACAGGAATATAATTAGTTAATTTGTCAGGAGTTATGATAATTCCACAAGCATGAGTTCCAATATTTCTTATTGACCCTTCAATGACCTCTGCCTGTTTCAAAACTTCTGCCTCTAATGATTTTTTCTTTCTTATCTCAAGTAATTCAGGAACTTCTTTAAATGATTCAATAAGAGTTACGCCTGGCCTATCTGGAATTAGTTTAGCCAATCTATCAGTATCACTAAGTGGTAGTTCTAGTACTCTTCCAGCATCTCTTATTGCAGATTTAGCTGCCATACTTCCGTATGTTATTATCTGGGCAACTTGATCATACCCGTATTTATCAATAACATAATTTATTATTTTATCCCTTCCTTCGTCATCAAAATCTATATCAATATCTGGAAGTGAAATTCTATCTGGATTAAGAAATCTTTCAAAAAGTAAATTATATTTTATTGGATCTACATCGGTAATTCCAATACAATATGCAACAACAGATCCGGCAGCAGATCCTCTACCTGGACCAACTGTTACTCCTAAATTTTTTGCCTCATTGGTTATATCTTGAACAATTAAAAAGTATCCAGGATATCCTGTATTCTTAATTGTTTTTAATTCGAAGTCGATTCTTTCTTTTAGTTCATCAGTTATTTTTTCATATTTACTTTCTGCCCCAGCGTATGTAATTTTTTTCAGGTAATTATTTTGACTTTCTTTTATATCATTTTTCTCATAAAATTCTTCTGGTACAGAAAATTTTGGTAAAACTACATCTCTCTCTAAATCAAAATCTTCAACCTTATCAATTATTTCTTGAATATTTGAAATTGATTCAGGAATATCTTTGAATAACTCCTTCATTTCTTCCTGAGATTTGAAATAATATTCTTCGTTTTGATATCCAAACCTTTTGCCTCTCCCTCTTCCAATTGGAGTAGATTTAAATTCTCCTTGTTTTATACATAACAATATATCATGTGCAGAAGAATCTTCTTTATTTAAGTAGTAAACATCATTACAAGCAACAATTTTAATATTGTATTTTTTAGAAAAATCTATTAGTATTTTATTTACATGATCTTCTTCTTCTAAACCATGACGATTAATTTCGATATAAAAATCTTCTCCAAAAACATCAAGCCACCATTTTAATTCTTCTTCAGCAAATTCAATTCCCTGATTTAGAATCAGTTGAGGAATTATACTTAATAAGTTTCCAGATAAAGCAATTACATCTTTTTTATATTTTTTTATTAAGTCTTTATCAATCCTTGGAAATTGTCCATACAAACCTTCGGTATATGCTAAAGATGACAAATGCAATAAATTATTATAACCGTTTTTATTTTTTGCAATTAAAACCTGATTGTGTCTTATATCTTTCTTTTCTCTTGTAAATTTTGTTTTCTTTCTCTCTTCAGAGATAAAAAACTCTGATCCTATTATTTTCTTTATATTATTTTTTTTTGCGATTTTACTGAATTTAAATGCTCCAAACATATTTCCTAAATCAGTAACTGCTACAGCATTCATTCCAGATTCTATAGTTTTTTCTATTATTTTTTCAATGCTTGATGTGGCTTGTAGTACAGAATATTGAGAGTGATTATGGAGGTGAATAAATTGATTATCAGTTAATATTTCACTTGAAATCACCTCATCTTTTTTAAAATCTTTTATTTCTTCATCTTGAAAGTTTGACTTAGTAAGTTGTGGCCCTTCGTAGTTTATATTATCAGGTGATAAATCTTCATTGGCATATTCTCCTTTCTTTGCTAACTCAAAAAAACATTTTGCTGTTGCATTCACATCATGAGAGGCATCGTGAGCATCTGAAAATTTTTCGTTAAATAAGGTTTCGTACATTTCTATTAGTTTTGGCATCTTTAAACCACCTCCAAAACCTCCTTTTAGATTGCAGTATTTTTTTGAAATTTGTCCTGTATCTAAATTTATTTTATCATTTAAATTAGAATTATAACTTAATCGGAAATGTTCTGCTCCAATTATTTTTAAATCGAAATTTATATTGTGTCCAATTACATATTTTGAATTTTTTACGTCTTTTTCGAATTTTTGAATTATACCCTCTAAATCATCTCCTTCTTTCAAAGCTTTTTCAGTAGATATTCCATGAACTTTCTCTGAGTTATAGGGTATAGTAAATCCTTCAGGTTTAACTATTAAAGAGTTATTCGAAATTAGTTTGCCAGTTTCATCATTCAGTTGCCAGGCTAACTGTACTAGTCTTGGCCAATTATCACTATCAGAGACATCTGCTTTAAAATTTTTTGGTAGTCCAGTGGTCTCAGTATCAAATGTTAAAAACATAAATTATCTATGAATTTCTATTATTTTTTTGTCTTTAAAATAATTCTCTGAATATATATCATCTAAATTATATATAGTAAATCTTGAACTAATATTTTTCAACTCTTTGTTAACATTTCCACCTTTAAGTAATATTAACCTTCCTTCATCGTTAAGAAGTCCTTTGGTCCATTGAATTAAATTATCGACCGATGAAACAGATCTGCAAATTATTATATCTGCTTTTATATCTAAATTTTCAGCTCTATTATTTAAAGTAGATATATTTTTTGCATTTATCTTATTAATTATTTTATCAACTGCTGAAATTTTTTTCCTAATTGAATCTACTAGTAAAAAGTTTTTTCTATTGTAATAAATTGCTAATGGAATTCCAGGTAGACCTCCTCCTGTTCCTAAGTCAATAATGTTATTTTCATCTTTAATTAATTCAAATTTTGTTATAGATAAAGAATGTATAATATGATGTAGATAGAAGTTTTCAAAATCCTTTCTTGAAATAAGATTTACTTTATCATTTAAATCTTTATATATATCATAAAGCGATCTATATATTTCAAGTTTTTCTTGGGGTATCTCCATGTAATATCTTTCAAGGAGATCAAAATATTTTGACATTTTAGATTTGAGATTTTTTATCTTTCAGAATTTCAAATAATAATTCTCTTGCTCTGAATAATTGAGCTTTTATTGTTCCAAGAGGAGATTTGGTTTTTTCTGCTATCTCGTTGTAAGATAATTCTTCAAAGTATCTATATTTTATAAGATTCTCGTATTTATCAGGAAGTTTAGAAACAAATTTTCTAACAAGTAAGATTTTTTGTTTGTGAATAGCTTCTTCACCTGGTGTTTTGTCAAGATCTTTGACGTCTATATCTATATTCTTTCCACTATCGTCTTTGAATGTTGTATTTAGACTTGTTGTCTTTAATTTTTTCTTTCTTATGAAATCTATTGTATTATTTGTTGCTATTCTGAATAGCCATGTCGAAAATGTATAGTCTTTTTTGAATTTATCTAACTTATTAAATGCTTTTGAAAATGCTTCTATTGTTAAGTCTTCTGCGTCATCTGGGTCTTTAATCATCTTAAGAATTGTAAAATAAATGGAGTTCTTATAATTAGCCATTAGCTCAGCAAAGGCATTCTGGTCATTAAATTTTATTGCTGCATCAATTAATTCAAAGTCTCTTAACGCTTTTTTTGAAAATTTTCTTTTTTTATCCATTTATGGTTTTAATATTGAGTAAAAATTAGATTATGTCAATATGTTCTTCAAATTAACACATACATCGTCAAAATCAAACGCTAGAGTTGGTAAAGTTTTTACAGATAGAGGAAAGATTGATACACCTATCTTTATGCCTGTTGGAACTTTAGGTTCTGTCAAAGGTGTTTTTCAACATGATTTAGATAAAAAAATTAATGCTCAAATTATTCTATCAAACAATTATCATCTTTATTTAAGGCCTGGTGTTGATATTGTTAATAAAGCTGGAGGATTACATAAATTTATCAATTGGGATAAACCTATTCTGACAGATTCTGGGGGATATCAAGTTTTTTCTTTGTCGAATAATGTTAAGATAAAATCTGAAGGGGTTTATTTTTCTTCACATATTGATGGTTCTAAACACCTTTTTACTCCTGAGTCAGTAATAAAATCCCAGAATTCTATTGGTTCTGATATAATGATGGTATTAGATGAGTGCCTTCCTTATCCTTGCGAATACTCTTATGCTAAAAGTTCATTAGATCTAACCCATGATTGGTTAGATAGGTCTATTGAGGAATTAAATAAAACGAAAGATTTGTACGGTCATAGGCAGTTCATGTTTCCAATAGTTCAGGGAGGAACTTTTAAAGATTTAAGAATCAAATCTTCAGAATATGTAGCCGCTAAAGATCTTCCTGGAAACGCAATTGGTGGCCTTTCAGTTGGAGAACCTAAGGAAATCATTTATGAAAATGTGGATTTAGTTTGTTCTTATTTACCAAAGGATAAGCCCAGGTATCTTATGGGTGTTGGAACACCAGAAAACATTTTAGAATGTATTTCATTAGGTGTTGATATGTTTGATTGTGTTATGCCAACAAGAAATGGCAGGAACGGAATGCTGTTTACTTCAGAGGGTACAATTAATATTAAAAACAAAAAATGGGAAAAAGATTTTTCTCCTATCGATCCAAATCTTAATTTCTATAGTTCAGATTATTCAAAAGCATATTTGAGACACTTAATTATTAATAAAGAAATTCTTGGTTCCCAGATTGCAAGTTTTCATAATTTGAATTTTTATTTGTGGTTAGTAAAAGAGGCAAGAGAAAAAATAATTAAGGATACATTTGAGGATTGGAAAAAAAGTATGATTATTAAACTAAATAATAAGTTATAATTGGATATTTTAAACAAATACGTTCTTAAAAAATTTTTAAAAACTTTCCTTTTTGTTGTAGGGGTGATGGTTCTCGTTGTTGTAGTCATTGATTTTACAGAGAAAAATCATAAGTTCATTCAAAATAAATTATCTACCAGTGATATTCTGGGTTATTATTATGGATTTATACCATATATTATATCATTAGTTACACCAATTACAGCCTTTATTGCAACTGTGTATGTAACTGCTCAATTATCTCAGAGGACAGAGCTTATTGCTATATTATCTTCTGGTAAAAGTTTCATTTACATAATCAAATCGTTTTTTATAGGTTCTCTAATAATTGCTGTTTCTAGTTTTTTATTAAATGGATGGATAATTCCTCACTTAAATAAAGATAGAGTTGCTTTTGAGGTGATGTATATTAAAGGTCCTTATTTTTTTTCAGATAAAAATGTTCACTTTAAAATAGATGAAAACTCTTATTTATATCTAGAGAGATATGATAATAATATGGAAATAGGATATAATGTTACAATAGAAAACTTTGAAGATAATGAACTAAAGGCAAAATTATTTGCAAGACAAATTATATGGAAAAATGATATAGAAAAATGGAGGCTTAAATCATGGAGAACAAGAGAGTTGTATGATAAAGGTGAAGAAATAAATACAGGATTTGAGTTAGATACAACATTACTAGTGAGTCCATCTGATTTTGATAATAATTATAGACTTAGTGAAACATTTACAAATAATGAATTGAATGAATTTATCAATTTACAACAACTAAGAGGAGCAGATGATACTAATATTTATAAAATAGAAAAGTATATGAGAATAGCTCAACCATTTACGGTTATACTTCTTGTTATTCTAGGTGTTGTAATTGCTTCAAGAAAATCGAGGCAAGGGAAAGGTTATCTTATTGCCTTAGGATTTAGCTTTGCATTTGCATTTATAATATCTTTTGTAATGTCAAGGGCATTTGCTGAAAATGGAAGTTTAGCACCTCTTCTAGCAATCTGGTTACCTAATATAATTTTTAGCTTTTTAACGGCTTATCTGTATAAGCTTGCTCCTAAATAATTAGAAATAAATAAGTTCTATTTGATTTTTAAAGATATCGACAACTTGATCTCCGCTTTCAAGTTCTCTTAACACATTTTCAAATTCATCAGTATCCTGATATCTTATCATAAGAGCAATATCAAGTATTTCAATAATTTGTTCAATTGCTTGATCTTTTGTTATTGAATTTGCTTTAATTTTCTTTTTATAATATTTAGGTGTGATAACCTTCTTAATTGCAAAATAAATAGGTTGTTTCTCAATTTTAATTAAAGGAGTACTTCTAGTAGGTGTTGGTGGATCCTCCCATTTATATGCTAAATCAATCAATTTTACTTTTCTTGCTACATCAGCTCCAAGAAAATGAGCCTTGATGTATTGATGATCTTTTAAAATTGTTTCGTCTAAACTTGAAGACAGAAAATCAAACTCAAACTTCTGTGATTGTCCTTTGAATGATATCAAGAATATTGAGAAAATTAAAATTAAATTTTTCATAGCAGCAAAAATATTTATTAATGATATTATATTAAAGTAATTTGAATGTTTTTTAATAATATAGTTATAATTTTATAAATTATTTAATGTTATTACAATTCAGTTATTAATTTTGTAATTTATTAATAAAAAAATTAATTATTTAACAATTCTAATGAAGGAAGAGTGCCATTTGATATATATTCAAGTAATGCTCCACCTCCTGTAGATATAAACGAAATATTATTTTCTTGGTTGTTTTTTTTGACAGCAGATACAGAATCTCCACCCCCAACAAGAGTAAATGCACCTTTTTTTGTTGCCTCTGTTACAGAATTACAAATTTCGAAAGTTCCTTTCGAAAATGCATCAATTTCAAAAACACCCATTGGTCCATTCCAAATTATTTTTTTAGATTTTTTTATAACTTCTTTAAAGGCATTAATGCTTTTATATCCAACATCAAAACCTGAATATTCATCAGGTAAATTGTAAGAATTGAATATTTTTGTATTATAGTTATCAATTGATTTTGAACATACTAAGTCTTCTGGTAATAATATCTTGACATTTTGTTTTTCTGCTTTCTCAATTAATGAGTTTGCTACTGATAAATTATCTTCTTCAAAAAGTGATTTCCCAATGTTTCCGCCTTTACTTTTAATGAATGTATTTGCCATTGCCCCTCCAATAATTATATTATCAACTAAATCAATTAATTTTTCTATTACATTTATTTTATCAGAAACCTTTGCACCTCCTAGTATTGCAGTAAAAGGTTTATTTTCATCAAATAACACTTTATTTATATTATTTAACTCATCATTAACTAAATCTCCAATACAATAATTTTTTGAGAATTTAATAATAGAATTTGTAGAAGCGTGAGCTCTATGACAAGTTCCAAATGCATTATTTACATAAATATCTGCCATAGAAGCTAGTTTTTTTGCAAAATTCAAATCATTTTTTTTTTCTTCAGAATAAAATCTCAAATTTTCAAGTAGTATAACATCACTTTGATTTAAGAAACCTTCAATAGAAAAATCATCTTTAAAATATTGATCAATTAATAAGACATCTTTATTTAGTTTGCTTGATAAATATTTTAGGATATTTTTTAATGAATAATTCTTTTCATATCCATTTCCTTTAGGTCTTCCTAAATGGCTCATGATAATGCATTTACCTCCATTACTGATGACATGGTCTATTGATTTAATTCCAAGGTCAATCCTAGTAGAATCTGTAATTCTTAAATTTTTGTCAAGTGGAACATTAAAGTCTACTCTGATTATTGCAATTTTTCCTTTAAAATTGAAATCATTTAATTTTTTAATTTTCATCATTATCTTCTGCAGATTTAATTAATCTATTATTTATTGTTCTTCCAATTAATGTGTCTTCAACTAATGAAGATAAAATTATATCTATGTTTTTCATATTATCTAGCTCGTATAAAGATGAATATAAATTTTTGCTTGCTTCAAAAAGAGAAGAGTTTTTTGAAAGTAAAATTTGGTTTTTTTCTTTTATAAAATCATAATATTTATCGAAACACAAAACACCAATTCTTTTATCTTTAAATTTATCTGTGAGCATTTTAATATCTCCTAAATATAATTTTTTTGAAGGAGAGTAGTGACTCTTGAATGATCCAGGATAACTTTCTTTATTCGAATAAATAGTTATATCTCCAATACATTTTTCAATATCTTCAATAACCAAACTACCTAGTCTATATATTATAGTTTTTTTATTTTCAAAGCCAATAATAGTTGATTCAATCCCTAATTCACATGCCCCTCCATCTAATATATAATCTATTCCTTGATTAAAATTTTTAAATATATGTTCTGGTATTGTAGGAGATATATATCCAAATTTATTTGCGCTTGGAGCCGATACAGGATAATCTAAATTTTTCAATAAATCTAAGGTAATTTCTTTATTTGGAATCCTAAATCCGACAGTTTTTAGGTTTGAAGTCGTTTTATTTGGTATTAATTCTTTTTTTTCAAATATTAATGTTAGTGGTCCTGGCCAAAATTTTTCAGCTAGTTTATAGGCTACATCTGGAATCTCATTTACATATTTTTCAATTTTTGATATTGAGTTAGTATGGCAAATTAATGGGTCATTGCTTGGTCTATTTTTTAAATTAAATATTTTATCGATAGACTCTAAATTTAGTGCGTTACCCCCAAGACCATAAACTGTTTCTGTTGGGATAGCTACTAAACCTCCTTTATCCAACATTTCCTTAGCAAAATCTATATTTTTACCAATCCTTATCATTTCTGTATAAAATTGAACTATCTCCATAGCTCAACATTCTATAATTATTTTTCAAAGCGAAATTATATACTTTTCTCCAATCTTCTCCGATAAAAGCAGCAACTAGTAATATTAATGTTGATTTAGGATAATGGAAATTTGTTATAAGTTGATCACAAAATCTAAATCTGTAACCTGGAATGATAAATAAACTTGATTTGAAATCAATTTTATCAATTCTTTTTTTCTCCATATAATTTAGAACTATTTCACAGGCCTCTTTTCTACTTATTTCAGTTCTATTATTTAGATAAATATCTTGTTCTATAAAACTTAAATTCTCATTATTTAAAATTTTTAAACTCAAATAATAAATTGATTCTAGAGTTCTCAAGCTAGTTGTTCCCACAGCAACAATATTTTCTGATTTTCTAATATTAGAAATATTATTTTTTGAGATAGTTATATTCTCAGAATGCATTTTATGATCTTTTATTTTTTCAGAGTTTATTGGCTTAAATGTTCCAATCCCTACATGAAGAGTTATTTTGTCAATTGTGTGACTATTATTTAAATCATTAATAAGATTCTCAGAAAAATGTAATCCAGCTGTTGGGGATGCTATTGATCCATTTACTTTTGAATATACTGTCTGGTAATTAACATAATCACTATCTTCTACCTCTCTTTTAATATAAGGTGGAAGCGGAATT
>CEUK01157910.1_pt1 | contig 11055 bp, 10 predicted proteins | sample 356451 | NCBI WGS metagenome assembly CEUK01 (sample SAMEA2622843, study PRJEB7988) | marine metagenome | isolation source: saline water (ENVO:00002010), including
GCGGTTTCCCCGAAGGCCGACCTGTACTTTTCCAACCTTTTTTTTCTCAAAACCTCCTGCTGGCCAATGTCGATTTTCATTACGGCCGCATCCTTGGGAACCTGCCCCCCCAAGTATCCTCCGGCAATCAAGTTCACTTTGTTTTTCAAGGCAAAGGTGATCATTTGGTTGTTGATCAAATTAATGCAGGAGTTGCAAATATTACTAGCACGAGTAATCGATGCCTTCACATGAACGTCGTCACGCTTTAGGCTCTGCCGATACATGTTCGACATAAAGGACAACTTTGGAGCAAATAAGATAAAATCAATTCCAAGTGATGCGGTCAGTTTCCTGCTATTGACGATTGCCTGCTCGGAAAGAAAGCCGTTGTCAATAGTAACTGCGAGAAGATTGAGGCCGAACTTTTCTTTCAGATGATAGAGCGTGTAAGACGAATCTTTTCCTCCACTATAGGCCACAACACAGTCATAGTCGGAGTCGCTTGAGGATTTTGCCTCCCCTACCGCTTCCTCGATTTGAACCGATAATGCCTTTCGTGATTCCTCAATTTCATGAAGCTCGGGAGACGATTGACAGTGGTTGCAAATCCCTTCGGAATTAAGTGAGACGCCAGGAAAAGTCTCCGGCAAAACGCATCTGGTACAGATTGCAGTCATTTATTCGCTTACTTTTCGCTCCACCATCTTAGCAATGCTTTCGAAGGTAGTCAGTTCGTCCGACATCAGTTCCTCGTCGCTAAGTTTAATAGAAAATTCCGATTCAAGAAAGGAGATCAACTGAACCATCCCATAGGAATCGACGATACTGGATTCGAATAAATTTGTATCTTTCTCGAGGTCGTCACCAAAGGTAACTAAAAAGGTTTCCTCGATAAAATTCTTGATTTTGTCTTGTTGTTCTTTCACTTGGGAGAGAAGGTCGCAATGCCTCTTTTCAACGTATTGATAATGGAAAAGATATGGCTGTCTTGTGATCTGGTGGTCTATCTCGAGACGATTCGCCATAATAGCCTTCTAGTAGCGAAATGCAATGTCGAACCATCACTGGTAATTGTATTGGGCCCTTTGCCCCCTTTGCTGGGGGTGAGGCCAATTTCATGAATTTTCCGAATTGGGAATGACCGACTCCGCCGAGGGCATTTTTGGCGTGTTTGATGGTAATCGTCGTTTAAGTTCTGCAGCTAGGTTTTTCATTGTAGAAAAAGGTCGACCGGTATTTTCAAGAAGCTCAAATACTCTTTCTAAAAGTACCATTTTCTCCTTAATTGGAACATTCACTCGCTCCAAACATGTTTCATCATTGAGGTCGGAGAAATCACTGGTATCGCAAAAGTCTGCCGGGTGAGTTAAATAATAAAACCCTTTTGCTCCCAAGTGCTTTTTTAACTTTTTTTCCGTACTTCCAGTGCCAAAAATAAAGTTTAACGTATGCCAAAATGGAAACTCAAAAAGACTCCTGCAAGGTAATGGCAGAACCATGATTCCCGATTTATCGAGTCTTGTAGGTTTGTAGCTCGCGCTGGACCAAAACGGTTGGTTCGGACGCGTTAGAGAAAATGACCAGTCCCGACGAGATAGCACCCGAAAAAAACGGCTCGGCTTTTTTAAGTGATTCAAGGCTATCCGGGCAACAATAGGATAAATTGTTAGTGATGGGAAAAGCGAAGTATCGTAGTGGTATCCATTCTCAATTAAAATAGATAGCAAGCTTTGCGAAGTACTCCATGCAGGAGCGATAAATCCAGAAGGTTCCTCACCCGTGACTGAAGAAATAAGTTCATGAGCACGAAGCACTTCATCCCGAATCTTTTCTGCAGGAAGTGCTCCTAAATTCATATGATGCGACCAACTGTGATTCCCGATTTCATGACCCGCACTCGCCCAATCCCTGACACGATCCGCTACTTCCGGATTTTCCAGATCCCGTCCGATTACGTAAATTGACAAAGGCATTTCGTATCGGTTTGCAAGGTCTTCGACACGATCGAAAACCTCGAAGAAGGATGGGTCTCTGAAATTTGAAGGGTAGCCCAAAGCCTCGTTAAAAGAGTCAAAATTAATATTAAATGCTAAAGGCAAAGAAGTCTCTTCTTTCATGGATAAAGACTTAACCGAAATTGGTGCAACAGGTCAGAAACCGAAATAATTCTACCACCTTTGTCACTAAATTCTTTCATGTCGGATGCAGTAGGCAAACCTCTGTATGAGGTTCGAATGGATTCCCGATTCTGTAAGAAAACCTGCTGTTCCAGCAAATGAAGAGATTTGATCAAATAAAGACCATATTTACTCATTACATGATCGTAGAACCCAATCATGGATTTCGTAAATTCTTCATTAACGTCTTCTTGCACCAAAATTTTTCCGGCGTCTATCTCCTCAACTACCTCATGGAAAGTAAATCCTTGAGCTTCGCCATCGATCTTCGACCAGATATATGGGAAAATTCCTTTATAGCTTGGCAATAGAGAGGCATGCTTGTTGATGATCCCGATTTGGGGGATGGACAAGGTTTCATGCTTAACTATGTGAGAAACCATGATTATGAGGATATCGATTTTTTCCGAACGCATCCAATTTTGAAACAACACTGCATTTGGGCTCTGAGCTTCATACAATTTAATATTGTGAAGAGCCGAAATGTCTTTGAATCGAAATGCGCCTCTTCCCAGCAGGGATGCGAACAAGCAACGAGTTCGACGGATGAAGGCAAATATAGCTAGCATCACTACGTTCATTAAGCCAAAATGGTTCAAATACCAATGGAGGATGGCGTTATTCTTATGCGGGCCCAATCGGTTAGGACACAACCAAAAGCCCCTTACGTCGTAACCCAAACCCTGCAGTTTTGGAATTAGAGAATCCCATAAAGGCAAGCTCCATACTTTATCCGTATCACTGATGACAGCTAAGCGGAGAGGGCTTGAATCACTCATTTCCAAGACCCCCAACTACTTTTCTGAATTTGCCGGCAATCCTTCGGCATTCTTTCCTGGATACATGCAAAGGTAAGTTCACAACGGTCTGAGACAATTGAGTAGCTAAGGGGAAAGTAGCCTCGTTCCCATTGCGCTGAGCATATGCAGGCAAATTTGGAACCGCGTATTCCAAAACATGACCAAGCTCTATTCTTTGGTTCGCCATCAACTCTATCACTCGATCGCGATGGTTAACTCGTGGAGCGTAGTAGCTGTAGCTAGTTCCATTGGGAGCCAAATGGAGTTCCAAACCCGGAGTATCCGCCAGAAGTTCGTTGTATAGTGACGCGACAGAAAGGCGATGCTCGGCAATAGCGCCGTAACGTCGAGTTTGCACAGTGCCTATTCGGGCCTGAAGATTAGTCATTTGCTGAAGATAATCCTTCGGCATATCAATCTGATCAGGTTTATAATATTGAGTGAAACCACCAATTATTGAACTATGTTTTATTTTGCTCATAGCCCAAAAGCCAGGAGGCGAAAGAGCTGATAAACCAGCAGTAAAGTAAGCAAATTTGCCTAAACTGCTCCGCCAACCCGGTTCTATGAGATGAACTTTTCGCCAAGCGCGCAGAGCTTCTGCAAGTTTTCCGTCATTAGTCGTAACCATGCCCCCAAAAACAGAAGTAATTACCTTTCCAAAATTGAGACCAAAAAGCGCCGCTATTCCTTCCTTATGGACAAGCCGACCGTTCCATCTGGTAAACATGGAGTGCGCGCAATCCTGAATAATCGGAACACTAGGGTATCGAGCTCGCAAGGCATCGAGTTGGTCGAGATTCACGGCATCACCAAAAATCGAAGTTGCAATAACTGCGCTCGTGTCCGACCCGATTGCTTTTTGAGCAGCTCGTAGGTCCATATTCACAGAATCTGAATCACAATCGATAAACTTAGGTAATTGCCCTGCGTAAATGACGGCATGAGGAACCACAACGCAGGTATAGGCAGGAACGACAGCATATTGACCGGGGGACCCCAAGACCTGAAGTAAGGCTATTAGACCCGTTCGGCCATGAGGAAAAGCGATTGCAAATTCTTGCTCGGCTATTTCGGCAAAGGAATATTCGAATTCGCTGATTCCATTACTTCCAAAAATAGCGGCCTGAAATTCATCAAAACCAATTTTGGGTCGCAATCGAGGAATCATTTGATTGTAAAAGCCTCGTCTTGCATTTGCCAATACCCCTTGCTCGCCATGTGTATTGGAACAAAAGGATGCTTGGGGTTGATTTTCACATAACCAGTGACCTCTTCGTGCTTGTCTTCCACTTCCAGTTCATGCCCAAAGGAAATAACTCTTTGATTCCAAACAGGCCATTTCTTGGGGTTCGTAATGAGATACTTCACTAAAAACCGCTTGGTGAATTCACGAATGGAAGAGGATCGAAAAACCGTTAGGCAAAAAAATCTCAAAACCCAATACATAAAGGGGGTAGTTATCTTTTTAGGCATCTCAACAACTTGGTTGAGGATTTCTATTTTATCCTCATTCAACTGAAATTCAAGGTTCTCGTCGAAATGCTGATTGCTGCCCAGTCGTTTATTCGCGTCTTCAAAAACTACTCCAGTATCCAAAACCCTCAATTCCCTACCCACGTAGTGCTGAACCACCCCACCCTTCCTGTAGTTGACAACCGTATAATGATCGGCTCCTCGATCCAAAACCATCCCTGCTTGCGGAAAATCCTTTCGGAAGATCTCTTCCAAATTACAGGGGACGACGTAATCTCTAATTTGCTCCGTCTGTTTATTGTCGGCCTCCTGGGCGAGAACCGCCGCCCAACAATAGGAATTGAACATAGGGGTGAGATTGGGTTCATCGATGCTTGAGAGTGAAACAACCCTTTGGGAAGCAATTGAGTCGGACAAAAATACAGATAATGCACCGGCTTCAGGAATCTCATTTGCCAGGGCAAGGATACCGGATGGATAGTAAAATCGCGTAGATCGACTACCATAGTGCCCACCGAACGAACCATCGGGGTTAGCGAAATGCCATAAAAACCGGATGGAACTGGTCAACGGTTCGAGCAAGCCCAAGTCTTTGCGAATCAAATGAACGTCCGCCAAATAATGGGTGCATAGGGATTGATAACCCGGATCTGCCCCCTCATACTCCTTAAACCATCCTTCGCTGGACTGATTCTGAAGAATTCTCTCTAACAACAATTCCGCCTTACAAAGCGCGGGCTTATCTCCTTCAGTCATCTCGTCCCATCGGATCAAGGCTGCAACTGCTGTGGACAGATGGTTGGAGATCAAACCATGGGTCTCATCATTGCGGACCACAAAGTCAATGAGTGGAGAAACGACCTCAAGCCAACTCTTTTTCCTTTCACGATCAATCTCATCGGATAACTGGTCGACGGCGACCAAAAGGTCGAAGGCAACCAGCGCAGTCACACAAAAGGAACCCTCTCGTGGAAAAGCTTCCTCTAGGCTACCATCCCGCCTCGTCAACCTACTTGCCCCCATGAAAAGCGAATCAATCCTTTGCAGAAAAGCATCTTTCCCCGTGGCATAAGGCCAGAGTCCCGATTTCCACAATCGGGCCAAACCATGTACGGTTCCCTGAAAGGTACCGTTCCCAAAATCAACGAGTCCCCACGCCCAGTGATATCGATCTCCGTAACCATAGCTATCGCTAGTTTGATCGCTATCGAACATGGCAAGGACTCTTGGCAGGCCTTGCATAATCTCAGCCGAATATGGGTTCTGGCTTATTACTCTTTCCTGTAAATTAGCTTGTAAACGAGGTTCGCGTCCAAAATAGGTGCAAAAGCCAACGGCCAGGCGGAGACCGAGTCTCTTTTGAAAGTTTCGTCGCATTGAGAAATAATCTCGTCTGCGAAATTCGGATGCTCCCAGCAAATGATCTTGTCGGGATCAATATCGGTATTCTTACGCAACCATCTGCGTGATGTTAAAAACCTGCCTAACCCCCATAGCAATCCGCCCTCAGATGGGATGGCGCCGATCAGCAAGCCGCCCGGTTTCAGCAAACGCTTCATCTCCAAGAGGTTTTCAGATAATGGATTCAAGTGTTCCAGGGAATAGAAGCTAAGGATAAGGTCTATGGAAGATGCCTCGAAGTCCAATGGGGCGTTTCTTTCCACCTCGATCGCCCTATATGGAATTCCAAGCGAATCAAGTTTTGCTTTTGCCTGCTGCATCATTCCGTCATGAACGTCTGCCAGAATATACTCCTTGGGCGCTCCATTCCAAAATTTGTGGTGTCGAATGTCTCCAGCTCCAATTTCGAGAACTCTTTTGCCTTCCAAGTTGATCCCCGACATGACCTCGTAACCCGCATCATTAACCACGGCACCGATGCCCTTTCTTTGGTTTTGCTGGTAGAATTTCAACTTTTCATCCTCCCACTTGCTCCAACAGGGGTCGGAATAATCTATCTCAAGCCCCCAACGGCTACGATTTCCCCATAATACCTTTTTTAAAAATTCAGGAAAACAGTTTCTGATCTTGATCATTTTCGCAATGGTTTAACTTCTAGCCACCTCGTTCAATAGACATTCCAATCCACCCCGCCACCCATATTCTTCGTTCAACGTATGCGGATGCCACAGAAAGCAACATTGACCCTCAACTGTGCTGCATTCTCTTGTCCAACGGGCAATTTCAGCTTTTCTTTCCTCTTCGGTTAAGGAACGATAATCGTAGAGATGTGAATCCATCAGAACGCTATTAATTGAGGTTAGCGGGTAAGGCTTGGAATCCTTGGGATTCCAGGGATTCCAAGACAAACATGCGCTGTTTCGAAAACCGGGGCGATCGTTGAACATCAGTGTCGAATCCTTCTTAATTCCACCGTTGGACTGGGCGGCCCAAGTTTCCTCCCAGCTAAAACGCAGCCAATGCTGTCTGCACGATAAGATCGTGGAACCGATGTTTTCCTCCAGTATCTTTCTTTGATTGGCAATAAGCTCTGAATCACGCCATGCGTCAAAGGCAGGATGAAGCCCGACTTCGTGGCCGTCATCCCGCAGCTTGAACATCAGAGCTTTCAACTCGTCGCTGGAGACGTCATAGCCAGGATCGAAAAGCCATCTCTTGATGGTTTTCCTCCGATCGTCCGCATAAAAGTGGAAGACGGCGGATACCTCCGCATTGGCTTCCATTTGTAGGAGTTCGTCGAATTCATTCCAATCTCCTTGCCCAAAGATCATCCTCAAGGCATTCCTGCAAGAATTTGCCGCCTCGACAATCTTTCCACGGGATGAAAGCTTGATGACGTTGAACAGGTTGAAGGCCCCCTGCTTAAATCGAATAGGGATTGTTTTCTCAACCGCATCCACATCGTGTGTAACGGTTAGTTTCGCACTAGGAATCGGCCCCAAAAAAGCATCATTCCATTCATTCTCTCTTTTGACCCATTTTCGAAGGAAGATGGCAATCCGATTAACCCATGCATGATCCCATGCCCGCGAGTCCCAGCCTCTGAGACGAAAACTGTAGGAATGAATGACCCCTTTAGTTTTTTCCCAGAGGCGCTCGTGCCACCCTTCCAAGAGCAAAAAAACAGCAAGCCACCAATCAACTTCTTTCCAGGAATTTGGTCCCGAATTACTAGCGGCGCATTCCCGGGGAACAAGAATCTTTCCCTTCACTCCGCAATCTTCGGCCCATATGGGCAACTCTATCGATACCATCTCGAGAGGGAGGTATATCGACACCTCATTTTGATGGTTTGCAACGGGAAGGGAGGACGACAGGTTCGCAAGATTCGGCCAATAACCACAGAGGGCGGCATGTGCATGGCGAATAAGATCTTCTCGCGATGGCAGTTGTAGTTCAGTCGTCAATCAATTCGGCTTAGCTTAATGGGTAAAAACTCCCATCAATTGAAAGGAAAGGACAAATTAAACACGGGACAAGACCCGCAATTGCACTGGCAAACCAGTAAATACGTTTGTTGGCTTGCTGACGGTCATTGACCGAATCAATAGGAGTCATTCGAAACTCTCCATAACCTATGATCCTTGCCAATTGAAGTTCTCCACCCACCCCAAGGCCAGTGATAAAGGATCGTCATCACCAAGTAACCCAGCGTGGTAACGCTGCTCACCATCTTGCTATCGCTCACCTTTTGGTCATAGCGATGAAGAAAGGGGATTTCAGCGAAGCTCGCCCCTATGAGTTTGAGTTTGACCAGTTTCTCTAGGGTGCAGGTAAATCCAAGACCTTTAAGGGTAATGAAATTATTGCCGAAAAATTCGACCGCTTCCTTTATCTTCGAATAGCGATAGCCTCTATAGCCACAGGAGTATTCCCTCAGACCCTTGATTGGAAAAAATAATTTCATAAACAAGTTGGCCCCTCGGCTTATGAATGCACGGAATCCGTCCACACCCATCTGCCCGCCACCCTTTTCGAATCTCGATGCTACCACGACATCATATCCCTGCTCGAGTTTCCTGAGAATATCGGGAATATATTTTGGCTCATGGGTATCATCACAGTCCATGCGAATTATTACGTCGCCTTCCTTGCCGATCTGAACCGCTCTCTCGAAAAGGTCGCGCGAAGATTCGCCCAATCCACGATTTATGGAGTGATCAATGATCTCAATCGGCAGCTTGGCTGAGTATTCCAGCAGGACTTCCGAAGTGCGGTCCGTACTACCGTCATTGCAGACAAGAACCTTGAACTCTTGACCGGTTTGATCCAAAACTTTTTCAAGTTTCTCCATCAAGGGGGGAAAGGATTGCTCCTCGTTGTAGGCAGGCAAGAGTACGATGATCATAAAAGGTAATTCCTTGGGACGTGGTGGTTTACTATAAAATTTAGAATAAGCGGGAAGTCAGGGTGAGAACGGACGCCAAAAACCTTCACCCGCTTGGCGCTATAAAACCCATGGAGGTCCAATGCAGTAATGGCAGAGAATCACGAGGCGAGAATCGCATCGATAACTTTTTCTTGGTCGGAACTTGAGAGATAGGGACTCATCGGTAGGCTGAGGCACTGTCCCGCTATGCCTTCCGCCACCGGGAAGTCTCCCTTTTCATGCTTCAATCCCGCGAACACGGGCTGGAGATGAAGGGGAACGGCATAATAGGACACCGATGGAATTTGCTTTTCTCTCAATCGATTTTGGATGAACCCCGGATCTTCGCACAAGATCGTATATTGGGCGTATACCGAAGTGTTTTCCTCTGCAATGGATGGGGTCTTGATGCCCGGTGCCTCCGACAAAGAAGAGGAATATCGATCCCCGATTTGATGACGTTTGTTCACTTCCTCCGGAAAAACTTCGAAAATCGATAGGAGGATGGCGGCCTGCAAAGTATCCATCCTGCCATTCAATCCAATGATGGGGTGGTGGTGTTTGCGCTCTTGACCATGAACCCTGATCCAGCGGAATCTTTCCGCCCATTCGTCATTATCGGTAAACAGAGCGCCGGCATCCCCGTAACACCCCAAAGGCTTGGACGGGAAAAAGGAAGTACTCCCCATGGAGGAAAGGTTGCATGATTTTTTCCCCTTGTACGTCGCGCCAAAACTTTGCGCGCCATCCTCAAGCACGGGAACGTCATATTTCATGGCAACTTCATTAATCGCATCCATGTCCGGGGTTTGACCGTAAATGGAAACAGGCATAATAGCCTTAGTCTTTTCGGTAATGGCGGATTCAAGAAGCTTCTCATCCATGTTCCACGTATCCGGGCGAACGTCCACGAAGACCGGTTTCGCACCAAGCAAGGCAATCACTTCAGCGGAGGAAATCCAAGTGTAGGGAACGGTTATTACCTCATCTCCTGGACTCACACCGAGTGCCATCAAGGCAATAAGGAGGGAATCGGTTCCACTTGAAACAGTCACGCAGTGCTTGGTCCCGACGTAATCGGCAAGGACTTCCTCGAGCTCACTTACCTCAGGGCCCAAGATGAACCTCCCGTGCTCCATAACGCCACGCATGCGTTTGTCTATATCCTCGCTGATCAATTTGTGGCGGCTCTTTAAGTCAATGAAATCCATTTCACGTTTTCTTTGTTTCTATGCGTTTTTGAAAAATTCGTAGTTACGCGATCCAACAGCCAAATCATCCGGCAATGGGGCCTCTTCCGACAAGTCCTCGCAGTGCACTTCATCCCCGCTCTTCCGATACAGGTATCCGGACTCCGGACACCTGCCCTTCCCCGCATCATCGAAGCGCAAGGGATGCCCATGCCTGCTCATGTATCCCTTAAGCCGACCGGGGTTTCCCAAGATCAATCCATAATCAGGCACATCCTTGGTAACGACGGCGCCAGCGCCAACGAAACAATATTTTCCGAGGGTTATTCCACAAACAATGGTCGCGTTTGCCCCGATCGTCGCTCCTCTTTTGATCAGAGTAGCTTCGTAGAGAGACCTTCGAACAACCTGTGACCGTGGGTTGGTAACATTGGTCAACACACATGAAGGACCAAGGAAGACATCGTCTTCGACGGTTACGCCTCCATAGATGGCAACGTTATTCTGAACCTTTACCGAGTTGCCCAGAATCGCGTTGTCCGAAACTAGAACGTTTTGCCCAAGAGAACAGTTCTCGCCAATAACGGCGCCGGAGCAGATATGCGCAAAATGCCAAACGGAAGTCCCCTTGCCAATCTTGGCGCCGTCATCAACCAAGGCAGTTGGGTGAATCTTATTATCTTTCACTTTAGATTGCGACGGGATTGCCGTTTTGCTCGATACTGTCCTGACAGGCATGAAGAACCTTGAGAGCCTCGATTCCGGAAGATGCATCCGTCAGGGGTTCTTCTCTAGATGCAACGCATTCAAGGAAGTGACGGCATTCCTCAAGCAAAGGCTCGGTCTGGGCGTGTTCCACGAACTGGGCGTCTTCTTTTTTCAGAACAGGTAGCTTCCCCTCGAAATCGACGGAGTTCGGGTAGAGCTGAAGCTTTTGACCAAAGGGAGCAACATCATTAAAGATTACCATCTTGCGATCGCCAACCACCACGAGCCTCTGTTCCTTGAAGGGATGGAGCCAACTGACGAAGATGTGCGCTCGACTCTCGTTTGAGAAACGCAGATTGGAAACGGTTACGTCGGCCAGTCCCGCCGTCAGG
>CEUK01077308.1_pt1 | contig 11032 bp, 11 predicted proteins | sample 356451 | NCBI WGS metagenome assembly CEUK01 (sample SAMEA2622843, study PRJEB7988) | marine metagenome | isolation source: saline water (ENVO:00002010), including
GGAGCATATGGAGGAAGAAAAGAAATAATGAATTTTTTATCTCCAAATGGTCCGGTTTATCAAGCAGGAACATTATCTGGAAACCCGTTAGCAATGAGCGCCGGATTATGCATACTGAATAAACTCAATAATAAAATTTATAATTCTTTAGAAAAAAAATCAAAAATTATTTATGAAGGATTAACAAAAAATATTAATGAAACTGGAACTAAAGCTATTATTAATCAAGTCGGATCAATGCTAACATTATTTTTTACTGAAAAAAAAGAAATTAATAATTATAACGATGCTAAAAGTTGTAATCTAAAATTATTCGCAAAATATTTTAAGTTTATGTTAAACAACGGAATTTACCTTCCTCCATCACAATTTGAAAGTTTATTTATTTCTGATGCTATATCATACGAAGAAATAAAACACTTTATAGAGATTAATAAAAAGGCTCTAAAACATATTAATAATGAATAACATATTTTTAGATAAATTAAATAAAATAGATACACCAAGACCACCTGTATGGTTTATGAGACAAGCTGGAAGAATTCTTCCTTCTTATCAAAAGTTAAAACTAAAATATACATTTGATGAATTAATGAAAAACTCAGATTTAGCTTCCACCGTCTCAATTTTACCTATTAAAGACCTTGGTGTTGACGCTATAATTTTATTTTCTGATATTTTAGTAATTCCCGATGCTCTAGGGCTCAATCTTGAATTTACTAGTAATGGACCAATTTTTCATAATCCCTTAAAAATTGAAAAACCAAATAAAAATATATATTTTGATAATAAAAAACTTGAGTACATATACAAAAATATTACTGAGATAAAAAAGAAAGAGTCTAGTATTCCTCTTATTGGTTTTTGTGGAGGACCTCTAACAACTTTTTGTTTTATGTTTAGAGGAGATTTATCTGATAAAAGTTTTAATCAAGCAATAAAATTTCTGTATAAATATCCAAAACAAAGTCACAAAATTCTCAATATAATAACGGAGGCAAGTGAATTCTATATAAAAGAACAAATTAATTATGGAATTGATTGCTTTCAATTGTTCGAAACATACTGTGGTTTAATACCATCAGAAAAATATATCAAGGAAATATTACCCTACAGTCAAAGAATACTAAATGTAGCAAAGAACCGAATCCCTTCTATATTTTTTCCAAAAAATTTAGGTAATGGTTTAAAATATTTAAATAAAAATATTTGTGATTTTGTAAGTATTGATTGGCAGATTAACATCAATGAGGCACGTCAAATATTAGATAAAAATTTGGGTATACAAGGCAATCTCGATCCAAGGATATTATATTCGGATATTAAAAATATTGAAATAGAATTATATAAAATAAAGAAGTTTGCTGCTAAAAATGATGACTTCATCCTCAATCTTGGTCATGGTTTTCTTCCTGACATCAATCACAAAAAAGCTAAGTTTGTAGTAGATTGGGTAAAGAAAAAAAATTGGAAAAAATAATTATGAAAATAGATAACTACATAGTAAAAAAATATAATAGACAAGGTCCAAGATATACCTCTTATCCACCAGCTAATTTATTTAATAATAATTATGATGATAAAAAATATATAAAATCAATTGTTCAATCGAATGATGAGAATCCTGAAAGTATATCAATTTATATTCATATTCCATTTTGCCCACAAATATGTCACTTTTGTGGTTGCACTACTGAAACCGGTTTTTCATATAAATTTATAGAAAGATATGTAACTGCATTAATCAAAGAAATTGATATGATAACTGAATTTATTGATACAAATAGAAAAGTAACTCAAATACATTGGGGAGGCGGTACTCCTAATGCTATTTCATATAAGTTTATTAAATTAATAACTGATAAAATCAAAACATGCTTCAAAATACATGAAGATTATGAAATGGCTATTGAATGTAGTCCAGCATATTTTACTTTAAAAAATGTTGATCAACTTAAAGAATATGGATTTAATAGAATATCTATTGGGCTGCAAGACTTTGATGAAAAGATTTTAAAGGCTATTAATAGAAAACCATCAAAAATTCCTATTGATAAAATCATTAATAAAATTAAGAATACAGGATTTAGCGGAACAAATATCGATTTAGTTTATGGTTTACCACTACAAACTATTGAGGGTTTTAATTCAACTGTAAAAAAAGCAATAGAATTAGATGTTGACAGAATAGCTACATTTTCATATGCGCATGTACCTTCTGTTATACCAAGACAAAAAGTATTAGAAAAATATAAATTTCCTTCTGCTAAAGAAAAAGCTGTAATGTATAACAATGCTTATGAAATGTGCAAAAAATATGGATATCAACCAATTGGAATGGATCATTTTGCGAAACCAAATGATGATTTGTCAGTTGCGTTAAGAAATAAAAAATTACATAGAAATTTTCAAGGTTATTGTACTTTAAAAACAACTGGACAAGTTTATGGTTTCGGTGCATCATCAATTTCACAATTATACTCTTCTTATAGTCAGAATGAAAAAAACACGGCAAAATATATCAAACATATAGAAAACAATAAGTTTGCTACATTTAGAGGATACTGCTTAAATAACAAAGAAAAAATAATTCGTAAAATAATAAACGAGGTCATGTGTAATTATTATGTTGATTTGTCTGAAATTGCTGAAAATTTTAAAGTTAAATTACAAGAGATTATTGAATTAACCTCTTTCAGTAAAAATAGATTCAAAGATTTTATTGAAGATGAAATATTAGAAATTAGCAATAATACAGTAAAAATAAATAAAAAAGGAAGAATTGTCATTAGAAATATAGCAATGAGGTTTGATCCCCTAATGAACAATAATATAAATTCCTATTCAAAAACGATTTAATCAAGTAGACAAATAATCAATATTATGAAAAAAACTGGGGTACTATTAATAAATCTTGGCACTCCCGATAGCCCAAAAACAAATGATGTTCGTAGTTATCTTTTCCAATTTCTGAATGATAAAAGGGTGATTGATTTGCCATGGATAATTAGAAAAATACTCGTTAACCTTATAATTGTACCATTCAGAGCTCCAAAATCAGCTAAAATATATAAAGATGTTTGGACAGATAAAGGGTCTCCAATTATATATCATACTAATAACTTGACACAAAAATTAAAAGAATCACTTGGAAAAAACTACTATGTTGATTATGCAATGAGATATAAAAACCCCTCCATTAAAAAAACTCTACAAAAACTAAAACAAAAAAATTTAAATCAAATAATAATAATACCTCTGTTCCCTCAATTTGCGTCCGCTACTAATGGTTCAGTAATTGAAGAAGTTATGAAACACATACAAAAGTGGTGGGTTATTCCAGAAATTAGTTTTATTTCTCAATTCTATTATGAAAAATTATTTTTAGATGCCTTTGCAGAGAAAGGCAAAAAATATAACCTTAAAGATTATGATGAGATTATATTTAGTTTTCATGGGTTGCCAGAAAGACATGTTGACAAAGTGTATGAAACCAGTTTATGTAAAGATAATAATTGTGAAAATGGTATCACAGAAATTAATAAATTTTGTTATAAAGCTACTTGCTATGAAACAGCTAAACAAATCGCAAAAAGGCTTAATATTAAACAATCTGACTATATAGTTGCTTTTCAATCTAGATTAGATAATAAATGGCTCAGACCTTTCTCTGATGAAATTATTAAAAAACAAGGTAAAAAAGGAAGTAAAAAGATTTTATGTTTTTCTCCATCATTTGTAGCAGATTGTTTAGAAACAATAATTGAAATTGGAGATGAGTATCAAGAAATATTTGAAAAATACGGTGGAGAAAAAGTTCAATTAGTAGAAAGTCTAAATGACAGTGAAATTTGGGTAAAATGTCTTAAAAAAATGATTATGGAACGTACAATATAATTTATTTTCAATTTAATGAAAAAACATATCGAAAATTTAATTATTGGAGCAGGAATATCAGGACTTGCTACTGGTCATTTTTTAAAAAAACAAAAAAAAGAATTTTTTATTTTTGAATCTAATGATAGTGTTGGTGGTGTAATTAACACTCAAAAAATTAAAAATTTAATTTGTGAAAATGGTCCTAATACCGTTTTATTAAATAATAACGCTATAATCGAGTTAATAGACGATTTAGATTTATCAACAAAAATAATTCAACCAACAAAATATGTTAAAAATAAATTTTTTCTACATAAAGGGAAAATAGTAAAATTACCTAATAACCTCAAATCTTTTCTAAGCACAAAACTTATATCAATAAAATCAAAAATAAAAATTCTAAAAAGATTATTTTTTTTTAATCAGGAAAAATATGAGACAGTATATAAATATGTATCGGAAAACTTTGGAGAAGACGTTCATGATAATATCTTTGAACCATTTCTAAATGGAATATATGCAGGAAATACGAAAAAAATGAGTTTCGAACATGCATTACCTAAATTATGGAAAATTAACTCAATATATAATGGTTTTATTGATTACTTTTTTAAAAAAAATAAGAAAAAGAAAAATAATAATCCTATTTATTTTAAGGACGGTTTTGCCACACTTATTAACGAACTAAAAATAAGCCTTAAAGATGAAATATATACAAAATTTAAGGTTAAAAAAGTAAGAAAATTAAATGATGAAAAATATTTAATAGAATTTTTGAATAGTAAAAAAATAACATGTAATAAAATCATCTTTACAATTAGTCCTAAGAATATCATAGAAATTATGAATTTAAAAATTGTAAGTTTTGATAAAAAACTATATAACCCTATAGATGTCATTCATTTTGCCTTCAATAAAAAAGATTATCAAAGAAAAATTAAAGGGTTTGGTTTACTTTCAAAGAAAAGTGAAAATACATCATTCCTAGGTATTTTATTCAATAGTGATATTTTTCCTAATGTTGCTCCAAATGAATTAAAACTTATAACAGTTTTGGTTGGCGGAGAGAATCAATCTGACTTATGTAAATTAGACAAAAATAAAATTACTAGCATAGTTGAAAGTGAAATAAAAGAATTATTAAAAATCAAGAAAATAGTTTTCAAGAAGCATTTTAGGTGGGAACAAGCTATTCCAAGGTATAATGTTCAAAATATAAAGTTTCTTAGTTCAAATCTTAATAACCATTTAATTTCTTTCAAAAATATTTATTTAAACGGAAATTATCTAAATGGAATTTCTGTGAGCGACTGTATTTTAAAATCAAAAAGAATTTCAAAAAAAATATAACTTTATTTAACACAACATTTTCCAGGAACATATGAAGTGATACCAGCTTTTTCTGCATAACAATAATTATCATATGTAACGCCGTCACATCCACAAACAGGTTCAGCGATTTCTATACAAGCAATAGTGTCATTAATAAGAGCTGGATCTATACAAATTCCTGAATGTACTGAAGGAGAGGATAAACAATTATTATTTTTTTCACAACTTAAAAAAGCTATAAATAAAGTTGAAATTAAAAATAAATTTTTCATAGTTTTTCTATTTGTTTGCAATTATAAAATTTTTATTATTTATAACTTCAGTTCTTAGATGAATACTTACGAATACAAAAAATTGAATTTTCAAATAAGTTCGAAATTAGTCCCTATAGGTTAACTAAAAAGAAACCAGCACAAATGAGTGGGTTTTATTATTTTAGCACTTATAAAAAAAATTCTTTTGTGTTATTGAAATTTATAAGATTAGTTTTTAAAAAAGATGGCACCGCACAAGCAATTGCAATGCACAGATTGATTGAAACTCTTGCTAAAGAAAATAAAAGAGTTATCAGTGATTCATATGCAAATAATTTTGTTTTTGGAGGACCTATATTTACACTGATTGGATATAAATTAAATACATTTATACTAAAAAACATTATTCCGGGTCTTCATGAACATTTAATTGCTAGAACTAAGTACTTGGATGACATCGTAAAAAAAAATGTGACAAATGGAGTCAAGCAATATGTTATTTTAGCAGCGGGATATGATTCTAGAGCTAATAGGCTAAAACTGCCTTCAGATTTAAATATATTTGAAATAGATCAAAGTGAAGTGCAAAAAAGAAAGCTAAAAATACTAAATAAAATTATTCCGAGATCAAAAAAAATTACTTACATAGATATTGATTTTAGTGAAGATAGTATTACAAATAAATTATTAAATGCTGGATTTGACTCTAAAAAAAATACAATTTTCACTCTTGAGGGACTTTCACAATACATAACAAAAGATTCATTTTCTTCAACATTAAAAGAAATTTCTCAGCTCACAAAAAAAGCAAAAACAACAATATTTTTTTCATATACGGATAGTATAATAAATCAATCACCGCAACATTTATTTGGTAAGGACTATCCCAATCCTAAAAGAATTGTAGATAGAATAAAAAAAATAGTTAATGCTTTAGGTGAACCATGGATTTCTTTTTATTCCAAAAATGAAATCGAAAAATTATTAATTAAAAATGGTTTAAAATTAAAAGAAATCAAAAAACTTGAAAATCTCAACGATAAATATTTTGCAAGTATAGGTAAGCCAATTAACGAAAAAAAAATATTTAATCTTGAAAATTTTGTTTTGGTACAAAATTTCTGAATCTGATGATTACTAGTAAAAAAATAGTAATTAGCAATCATATCAGTATCTATACCGCTTAGTAATAAATTACTATTTTTAATAAATATTCTGGTGTTTCTAATTTCAGTTTATTTTCAGTAATAATAAAAAAAATAAATATACTTATTTAGATTGATTCTAAATAAGCTATATTTGCAACATGAAAAGAATTACTTTGTTTTTAATGTTAATTGCAAAAATTAGTTTTGCGCAAATAATTTTAGAAAATTGTACAAAAGCTAAAGATAAATCTAGAATTGTTTGTGCTGGAGGATCGATAACGGAAATTATATACTTACTTGGAGAAGAAAAAAAAATAGTTGCAATAGATGTTACATCAGTTTATCCAGAAAATGTAAACAAAAAACCGTCTATAGGATATGTTAGAAATCTATCTTCTGAAGGTATACTATCAATGTCTCCTACTTTAATTTTAGGAGAAGATGATATGGGACCACCAAATATAATTAAACAACTTGAAAGTCTAAAATTAGATGTTAGAGTAATTAAAGAAAAGCAGAATACAGAAGGAATAATAGATAAAATATTGTGTATTGGAAAAATACTCAATATAGAAAATAAGTGCAAAAAAATTATTGATGAAAAAATATATCCATCCGTAAAAGAATTACATAGAATTTCTTCAATTAAAGAAATGAAAGAAAAAAAAGTAATGCTTGTACTAAGCATGAAAGGATCTTCTCCTATTGTTGCTGGAAATAACACATCAGGTAATAGCTATATAAAAATGCTAGGTGCTAAAAATATTTATGACTCAATTGAAGGTTGGCAAACCGTGTCAGAAGAATCAATAATTGAGCTAAACCCTGATTTTATTATTTTACCGCAAAAAGAACTACATAAAAATTCTAATGTAAATACTCTTACTACAAAGAAAATTTTTTCAAACACAAATGCTGGTAAAAAAAATAATTTTATTTATGATGATGGAATGGCAATTTTAGGTTTTGGTCCAAGAACAATTTTTAGCGCAATAAAAACAGCAGAAATTATTAGCAAAGATTTAAAATAATAAATATTCCATAAACACCTGTGTATAAAAAACAACTAATTATTATAAAAACATTAATTATATTATTAGTTGTAGTATTTATAATATCTGCTGCTTATGGAAGTTTTAATATTTCTATAATAAATTTTATTAAAGGAAACTTAACTCAATTGCACAATGATGTATTATTAAATATAAGATTTCCAAGAGTTGTATTAGCTGGTTTTGTAGGGGCATCTCTATCACTATCAGGTGCATGTCTTCAAGGATTGTTTAGAAACCCACTTGCTGATCCTGGATTGATAGGTGTTTCTTCTGGAGCTGCTCTTGGTGTTGCTTTAACTATTGTTCTTGGAAATAGTTTTATCCCAATTATGTTTAGTCCATATATTCTTCCTATTGCAGCTATAATAGGATCTGCCATTGTAATTATTGTCTTATTTTATATTACAAAAGGTTTTGGGTACGGAGGCATGATGTATATGCTTCTAGCAGGTATAGCTATTAATGCATTTGCTGGAGTAGGAATTGGTTTTTTAACATACATTAGTGATGACTCTGAGCTAAGAAGCTTAACATTTTGGACCATGGGAAGTTTTGGTGGAAGTACATGGAGATTAATAATACCTGCTATTTTAATAATTTTTATTACCGTAATATGGATATTAAAAATATCTAAAAAACTAGATTTAATTCAACTTGGTGAAGCTGAAGCTCAACGACTAGGCGTTAATATAAGAAAGTTAAGATTTGATGTTATTTTATCTTCAGCAATAATAGTTGGTGTTAGTGTTTCTTTAGTTGGAATAATTGGATTTATTGGTTTAGTTATTCCACACTTAATTAGAATTTTAGGAGGAGTTAACCATAATTTTCTTCTAAAAGGATCTATTTTAGCTGGGGCATTAATTATGATACTATCTGATCTTATTTCAAGAACTATAATTGAACCAGCTGAATTACCTGTTGGTTTAATAACCAGTGCAATTGGTTCACCATTTTTTTTATGGTTAATTTTTAGAATACGAAAAGTTTAAAATGGGGATAGTTGTTAAAAATATTAATTATAGTATAAATGACTATAAAATACTAAAAAATATTAGTTTAGAAATAAATCAAGGTGAAATACTAACAATAATGGGTCCGAATGGTTCCGGAAAATCATCGCTTATTAAAATTTTAGCTGGAGATTTTTCTGCAAATAGTGGAAAAGTTATATATAATAATAAAGAAATAAATAACATAAGTTTAAATGAGCAAGCTAAAATGCGAAGTGTAATGTCACAATCTCAAGAAATAGTATATGATTATACAGTTAAAGAAATAATTGAGATGGGTTGGATAGAAAAAAAATTAATTACTGAAAATAATTTAACATTAAACAATTCGCTATCACAAATTTGTAAAGAATGTAACATAACTCATCTGATTAATAAAAAATATAACATACTAAGTGGAGGAGAAAAAAGAAATGTAAATTTTGCAAGAACATTAATTCAAGTATCAAATAACAATATCACAGATAAATATCTTATTCTAGATGAACCAACAGCAAATTTAGATATATCGCATAAGATATCAATGATGGATATACTATGCAAAAGGAAATCTGATGGATTTGGTATAATTATAGTTATGCATGATTTAAACCTCGCATATAAATACTCTAATAAAATAGGATTAATGAAACATGGAAAATTAATTTATTATGGTAAAACAGAAGAAGTTTTCAATAATGAGTATCTTACATATATTTATGATACTAATGTGACCGTCAATAAAAAAACCAAAACAATTAAATATTATTAAATATGACACTAGAAAAATACACATATAATGCGATAAATTTACTTCGAAATAGCAATTCAGGAGTACTATCTACAATATCAAAAAAAAATAATGACTATCCTTTTGGTAGCCTCACTACTTTTATAACTTGTAGAAATAGAACAATTTACTTTTATTTAAGTGATATTGCACAACACACAATAAATTTTAAAAATAATTCTAAAGCATGCTTAACAATTTTAAGCAACAAAAAAGAAGATGACACTCAAAATAGTCAGCGACTGACTTTAATGGGTGATATAAAAGATGTTGCAGAAGAAGATCTAGAATATTGTAAAAATAAATTTCATTATGTATTTCCTGAAAGTAAAAAATATGCGCAATTTCATGGATTTAATTTTTATCAATTGGAAATAAATAGCGTTAGATGGATTGGTGGATTTGGAAAAATTTCATGGCTAGATTTAGAAGATTGGAAAAAAAATATTCCTGAATGGAAAAATGCTGAAAATTCAATTATAGATCATATGAATAAAGATCATTCTAATTCAATTGTATCATCATTAAATGCACAACATTCTATAAAAGATAAAAATGCTAATATGATTTTTATTACAATTGATGGATACCATGTTAAATGTAAAAAAGGATGTTTTTTCATTCAATTAGATAAAACATGTAATACAACTGATGAATATAGAAAAGAACTTATAAAGTTAGCAGAAAAATATAGAAAATATGAAGTTAAATAAATATTATGATTAATAAAAAAATCTCAACAATAATACAATCTCGTAGATCAATTTATCCAAATGAATTTAATGGCAAAATGATAAAAGAAGATGTTATTATTCAATTACTAGAAAATGCAAACTATGCCCCTACACATAAAATGACTCAACCATGGATATTTAAAGTATTCTATAATGATTCAAAGAAAAAACTACTTGATGAGATAGTGAAAAACAAACTCGTCACTGAAAACAAAAAAAATAAACTAGAAAATAGTTTTAATAACTCAAGTCATATCATCTGCATATGCATGAAGAAGAATAAAGATTTATTGCCTGAATGGGAAGAAATAGCTGCTACTGCTATGGCAGTACAAAATCTATGGATATCTTGTGTGAATAGTAATATTGGAGGTTATTGGAGCACTCCAAAATATATTAGTAAACTTAGAAAGTTTCTAGCACTTAATAAAGATGAAATATGTTTAGGATTCTTTTATTTAGGAATTCACGACTCTAAAAATGTAAGAAAAATACGAAGAGATAATGTGTCTGAAAAGATTCAATGGTTTAGATAAGTGCTAAAAAAGTTTGAAACTGTTTCCAAGAGGCCTCCTTTAATTATAGATTCATAATTTCTTGGATTTTGTTAATTTAGCAAAAATTATTAATTTTTAAATACTATGAAATTTATAAAACATACTTTCCTATTAATTATTTGTTTTACAGTATATTACTCAAATATTTTTGCTTTAGAAAAGAATAAAAATGATGTAATAAAAAACAAAAACAGCTCAACTTTTTCAGGATTAAAATTTAGAAGTATCGGTCCAGCTCTAATGTCCGGTAGAATTTCTGATATTGTTATTCATCCAGAAAACGAAAATTTA
>CEUK01065709.1_pt1 | contig 11018 bp, 10 predicted proteins | sample 356451 | NCBI WGS metagenome assembly CEUK01 (sample SAMEA2622843, study PRJEB7988) | marine metagenome | isolation source: saline water (ENVO:00002010), including
ATTTATTCTCAGCAGTGTTTTGAGTGGCTGAAAAAATTAAGACCCGACTTTACAGAGGCCCAGGAAATCGCCGCCAGATGCCAACATTTCAGAAGATGGGATATTCCTCGGGAGGATTTTCCCATGGATAAAAAAGGATATTATCAATGGCGAATAAAATTGTATACTTATCAAGCTGAAAAAACAGCCGACATTCTCTTAAATGCAGGCTATTCCAAAGATTTTATAGATGAGGTGAAAAGTATGATTGCTAAAGAGAATTTACGCAAAAGTGAAAACTCACAGCTTATTGAAGATGTTGCATGTCTGGTTTTTTTAGAGCACTATATCGAGCCTTTTGCCTCTACCAAAGATTACTCCGAGGAAAAATGGGTTAAAATTATTCAGAAGACCTGGGGTAAAATGTCCGATAAAGCACATAAATTTGCATTGGAAATAAATTATCCATCACCAATATTAAACCTTATAAAAAAAGCATTGACTTAAAAACGATACTATGATCCAAAGAATTCAATCTTTATACCTTCTTCTGGCTGCAATCATTCAGGTACTTTTTGCAACGGGAACCTATTTCACCTACAAAATATCAGATGATTCATATTTTGTAACAGGGTCTGGTAGTTTTAATTCTACAGGTGAAAAGACGAGTGGCGATATGAAAACACTTATTCTTGGGCTTGGAATTTCTTTACTGGCATTAATTTCCATCTTTTTATACAAAAGCAGAAAACAGCAAATGAAAATTTCCAGAATTGGTGGTTTATTAACAATGGCTGAAATTGTGTTCATTGTAATTTCTTATTTTAACACCACGGAAATCGCTGAAAGCGGATTTAGTTTTGGATATGTAATATTTATTTTACCAATTTCAACTTTATTTTTCTTTCTGGCTGCTAAAGCAATAAAGAAAGATGACGAGTTAATAAGGTCTGTAGACAGGATACGATAAGATGATTTTTTATTTTACGGTGTTGAATAAACCAATGAAATTTTTAAAAAAAATGTTTTTTTAAAAAAAAATCAATTTTTACACTTGTGGATTGGATATTATTCATATCATTGTATCATAAACATTTCAGCATAATTCAGCAGAATATTTTTTCCTATTTTTTCTCATATTGAATAATTACAACAACCAATCAACTTTTATATGTACAGCATTTTGGATTTAAACAAAAAGCTAGTAGCTGATTTGCGTGAAATCGCATCAGTTATTAATGTTAATGGAGCCGATAAATTAAAAAAAGCCGAATTAATTGAGGCGATTCTGGACGGACAAAAGAGTAACAAAGAAAATGGGGTTTCTCAAAACTCATCAAATGATGAACCAAAGAAAAAGCGAAAAAGAGTTCGAATAAATAAAGACTCAAATGAGGAAAACAAAGCAAATTATATGAGCGATGATTTCAAAGACTCAAAAAGTTCCGAAGAATCCAATAATTTACCTGATGAACAAAAACCTTTGAACCAGGAAAATAATGATTCTTCAACTGATCGTAAAGAAAAGAATGAACGAAGAGAACAAAAATTTGACAGAAAAGACAAACATAACGTGAAAGATAATAACGACCGAAAACCTTCGGAACCACTTTATAATTTCGATGGTATTGTAGATAGTGAAGGTGTTCTGGAAGTTATGCCTGATGGGTATGGTTTTTTAAGATCTTCTGATTTTAACTACCTGACTTCTCCGGATGATATTTATGTATCCCAAACTCAAATAAAATTATTTGGATTAAAAACTGGTGATACTGTTGTAGGTATGATTCGCCCTCCCAAAGAAGGAGAAAAGTATTTCCCGTTGGTTAAGGTAAAAGAAATAAATGGCAGAGAGCCAGATGTAGTAAGAGACAGAGTGCCTTTTGATTACCTGACGCCTCTTTTTCCTGAAGAAAAATTCACTTTGGTTAAAGGTCAAAAGCAATCCATATCTATGCGTATTTTAGATATGTTCGCTCCTATTGGAAAAGGTCAGAGAGGACTGATAGTTTCACAACCGAAATCAGGGAAAACAATGCTGCTTAAAGAGGTTGCGAACTCAATTGCAGAAAATCATCCTGAGGTGTACATGATTGTATTACTTATTGATGAAAGGCCTGAAGAGGTAACTGATATGGCCAGGTCAGTTAATGCAGAGGTTGTTGCTTCAACATTTGATGAACCGGCAGATAAACATGTTAAAGTTGCCAACCTGGTTCTTGAAAAAGCAAAAAGAATGACTGAGTGTGGGCACGATGTTGTAATCTTGCTGGACTCCATTACTCGTCTGGCAAGAGCATATAACACAGTTTCTCCTGCTTCCGGAAAAGTTCTTTCTGGAGGTGTTGACGCAAATGCTTTACATAAACCAAAACGATTTTTTGGAGCTGCCCGTAAAATTGAAAATGGCGGTTCGTTAACTATTCTGGCTACAGCATTGGTAGACACCGGGTCAAAAATGGATGAAGTTATCTTTGAAGAATTTAAAGGTACCGGTAACATGGAGCTTCAGCTTGACAGAAAGCTTGCCAATAAGCGCCTTTACCCTGCCATTGATCTAAACTTGTCATCCACAAGACGTGATGATCTGCTCATGGACCCGCATGCCATTAAACGTATATGGGCTTTAAGAAAATTCCTGGCAGATATGACGGCTCAGGAAGCTATGGAATTCCTTCAGGAAAGAGTGCGTCATACTCAAAATAATGATGAGTTCTTAATTTCAATGAATAGTTAAAAAAAATATTTCAAAAACATATTTCAGCGATTAAGGTTGTACCTTTACACCTTAATCGCTTTTTTATTTTATGAAGGAATATAAACTTTTGGTTTTAGGAACTCTTATTGCAATTTTTGCTCTTTACTTCATTACGTATTCATCTTCCGAAAATGCATCAGATTATGATCATCTTAGTTTAGATGATAAGATTTTTTTCTTTAACGATTTGAACGATGAGCAAAAAGAGGGAATTGCCTCTACCTCTATGGATTCGTTAAAGGCCAGCTTTTTTGAAGATTCATTAACATTTAAAAAGATAAAATCATTACCTGTTGAAACGTATGAGTCGTATCAACAAATAAGTAGAAACAGTCTTGATATTGAACAAAACCTGCACATTTATCGAAGATTGATTTTGATTTTATGCTTGGTTTTGAACTCCTATCTTTTATTTTCAAAAAAGTATAAGTTCAATATTACTTTTCAAAAAGCGATGTTTCATAATGCAATTTTCAGTTTAATATTTTCTCTGTTCTGTATTTTCTCTTTTATATTAACTCAAACAATACGAGGTACAGTTGGAGATTCATCGTTTATGCTGCAGTATGGTTTTGCGCATTTTATATCCATACTAAAATCAACTCTTTTCTGGTTTGTGGCTGTTAGCTTCTTTATTTACTTTCACCCGCAAAACATTGACTGGTATCAAAGAAGAATGGCTAAAAAGAATGCAAAAAAAAACAAAAATTGATTTCCTCGAACAGGATTATACTACCTATAAACTAGTAAAATTGATAGCTTAATCAAGATAAACGTGTTCTATTTAAAAAATTATTCTATATTAGAACTCTGATTTATAAACGGATTAATTGTAAATAAAAGCAAACTAATGGACAATAACGAAAATGGAAACGGGCGTGAAAGAAGGGATGAAATCTTTTCGAAAGCCGTGAGAGCAGGAAAAAGAACCTATTTTTTTGACGTAAAAGCGACAAAAGGTGATGATTATTATTTAACAATTACAGAAAGTAAAAAGAAATTTTCCGATGATGGTAAATTTCATTTTGAAAAACATAAGCTTTTTCTTTATAAAGAAGATTTTGAAAAATTCTCATCAGGACTAAAAGAGGCTGTAGATTTTATTCAAGACGAAAAAGGTGTTTATGAGGGTTATGAACCTGAGGAGGCAACTGTATCCTATAAAACAGAGGTTGAATTTGATGATTTAGTGTAATCAAAATAATATTCATCTAAAGCTGTTCAATCTGAGCAGCTTTTTTTTTAACAATTAAGTATGTCTGCTTTAATGAATTTTGCAATTTTCCCCTTAGATAAAGGCGAAGATATTGGAGACCACGTTAGTAAAGTTGTTCAACACATTAAAAATTCTGGATACAAATATCAATTTGGCTCTATGGGTACAACGGTAGAGGCTGATAAAGTGGGTGAATTATTAAAACTCGTGGAAGAATCCTATGAGATTCTGGACCCGGTTTCTGACCGAATATACTGCGTAATGAATATTGATTACAGTAAAAACAAAAGTGACTTGCTCAATCGAAAACGAAATTCAATCGAAAAAAGAATAGGAAGTATCTCATAATGTTTTTTGTTCTTTCCAAAATATTATCCTTCCTCCTTTCTCCTTTTACATATCTAATATTTTTTTTGTTGTGGATGTCTTTTTGTAAAAATCATCGCAAACAAAAAAAACTTCTGGTGTTTACGATTTTTGGCGTATTCTTCTTTGGAAACAGTTTTATTTTAGATGAATTTGTACGTTTATGGGAAACCCCTGTTAGTGAATCCAAGCATAAAAACTATGATATAGGCATTGTTTTAAGTGGAATGATAATGTACGATGCAAAGAATGATATCACTAAATTTAACAGTAACGTGGATCGCTTGCTACAGGTGTTGCCAAAAATAAAAAGAAATGAAATCCAACATCTTATCTTTTCCGGAGGTAGTGGTGATTTATATCACCCCGAAAATAAAGAATCTGAAATTTTAAAAAAATACTTAACGTCAATTGGCTGGGATACCAATAATTTTATTTTCGAATCAGAATCCAGAAACACATTCGAAAACGCTAAGTTTTCTGTTGATTTATTGAAGCGAAATTTCAGCGATTTATCAGAAAAAAAGATTCTTTTGATCACCTCTGCAGGTCATATGCGAAGAAGTGTCGCATGTTTTGAAAGACAAGGTTTAAAAGTTGACTATTTATGCTCAAACCGATATGCAGGACCGAGAAAATTCGAATTCGAACATTGCTTTATTCCGAACATGTCGGCCTTTAGTGGATGGACCCATTTATTGCATGAAGTTGTAGGCTACACAGTTTATAAACTGAGTGGGAAAATATAGCCCTGTACTCACCCGTTATAAAAGCTCAAAATATAGATTTACTTAAATTAGGGTTACCTTTTTTTAAATTCGACATTAATGAATAAAAACATGAATGATTACGATTTAATTACTGCCTTACAAACTTCTAATACAAGAGGAAAGGCCATTAAGGAACTTTACAAAGAATTCCCTAAAATTAAAGCAAACATTTGCTCATCTGGAGGATCGCGACAAGAAGCTGAAGAGGTGTTTAATGATTCTCTGCTATTATTAATTGAAAAGGTACAAGAGGATAATTTTCAACTAACTTCTAAACTCTCTAGCTTTTTGTACGGCATCAATCGATTTTTATGGATGAATGAATTACGAAAAAAGAAAAAATCCGTTAGCCTGGAATGGGAAAACACAATGATTTTAACACATGAAAGTTTAGAATATGATTCAGAAAAAGAAGAAAAAATACAACTCATAGAGAAAGCTTTAGGGTTGATTACATCAAAATGTAAAGAACTGTTTACGCTTTTTTATTTCAAAAAGGAGCGAATGGCTGAGATTGCAAAATCACTTGACTTTAAGAGTGTTAACTCAGCTAAAACACAGAAGTACAAATGTATGGAGCAGTTAAACAAAGTGGTAAGTCAACAACTAAAAAAAGCTTAAGTCATGAGAAAAGAATTGGAAGAATTGGCATTAATAGATGCCTACATAAATAATGAATTAGACGGTGATCAACTTAATAAGACCGAAGAGCTAATCCAGCAAAATCCTGATTTTGCAGCGAAAGTTGAAAATCAAAAGTTGATTATAAAAGCTATCAAAAGAAGCGAATACAAAAAAGAAATTAGAAAGAATAAAAAAGGAGGAAAAAACGGTTATTTCTTTGGGGGAGCTCTGGTAATATTAGCAATAGGGATTTTATCTTATTTTGCTTTGGGTAGTGAATTGAACGAGGTTAAACCATCCACTCCAAAAATTGATAAGAAAGAGGTCATCTCTAATCCTTCAACTTTTTCAGAAAAAAAACTCACGAATGATTCTGAAAGTTTGGAAAAAAAACCGATTATTCCTTCCAAAACAAAAAGTAAATCAAAGGATAAAAAAGATGTTATAAAAGTAATAAAAACAAAGACAAATGAATTAAAAACTTGGATTGAACCAGAAATTCAAGTCTTTCAACTGGATGCATCTAAAGGAGGTATAATCGAAGGTGAAAATGGAATGGTAATATCCATCCCCTCCAATTCCTGGGTTGATAAAAACGGTAATCTTGCAAAAGGCCCCGTTGATGTGGAGTTAATTGAGGCGCTTGATTTGGATAAAATGGTAATGTACAATCTTACCACAATGAGCGGCAAGAGAAATCTTAGAAGTGGTGGAATGTTTTCAATTAAAGCTTTTCAAGATAAAAAAGAGGTGAAAATCAAGGATGGAAAAGAGATGATTATCAGTGTGCCTACCGATGAAATTGATCCCGAAATGCAACTGTTCACTGGAAAAATAACAAATGGAAAAATGGATTGGATAGACCCCAAACCCATGAAAAAATATTTGATACCTGTAGATCAAAAGACGTTAAATTTCCTACCAAAAACATACGAAGATGCGTTTAAAGCTAAAGGGGAACAACTTACTAAAAGAGCTTTTGATAAATATCTTGCTGATAGTGTTTACTATACTTTGGACAGAAAACATGAACCTATGGCTTCTATGGATATTTTGGATGAACGGATTTACAGAAAGGGAAAAATAAGGAAAGACGCTGTACTTTATGATGGACCAGATGTCGTAGAGGCTAACTTAGCGCAATATGATACTCCGACAAAAACAAATTACAATTTTGATTGCGGAATTAACTCTACATCTATACAAACCATTTTACAAGATGATTTTAAAAACACATATCTGGCAACTAGAGAATTTGAAAAACGCTTAAATGGCCTACACTCTGCAAGCTGTGGAGAGGATATGTTGCAAATTTACATCAATGGTTTGAACGACGATTTGTGGAAGTCCGATAAAAAAGTAAGTGAACAAATAGACTCTAGTCGACGTGCATTATTTGTTGATTTTTACAATGAACAGCTAACAAATACAAGGTTCTCTGTTTCGCACCAAAAAAACTGGAAATCATACTTTGATAACCAAAATAAAATCAATGAAAAAAAACAAAAGGTATTGTTGGATATGTATTCAAATCTTAAAGCAGAACAAATAAAATCCATTCGAGAGGCCTATTTGAAAGAAGTTGTCAAGAAAGGAGTTGTTTATCAGAGAAAACCTTCAAAAGTGAGCAGAGCAAATGTTTTTCGTCCATTAAGCAGTAGTGGAAACAATTACATATTTGGATGGGCAAGTTCTGGTTGGACCAACATTGATGCGTACCTAAAAACAATTAGAAAAAATAGTAAAAGTGTAGCTATTGAAGTCGCAAAAATTGGAGAATCAACTCAGGAGGTTTACCAGTATTTAAATACAATAAATACATTAACGCCACTAATTAAGGTAGAAGGAAATTTCATTGCTCGATTTCCAAAATTCAGCAAAGAAATGACAAAAACATACGCTATGTCTTTAGCTAAAAAGGGAAAGACTTTTTATTGGGATTTTAAGGTTTACAACCCTTATAAAACGGAAAACATTAGTCTTTCACCTTCAGAAACTCCTATTTACGACATTCGCTCAACTTTGCGTTCATATGGAATAAAACAGGATGTTGTTCAGCGAATTAAAAAAGAAGAAAAGCTTATTGTTAAAAGATTGAAAGCAGAGGCAAAACGAAAGGCTGAGCTTCAAGCCCAGAAAGAGAGAATGGAAAAAGCAAAAAAAGAATATAACAAAAAGATGGATATCCTAAAGCAACAAGTAAACCTTAGGAATGAATTTAGACAGGCTGCTTATGGTTGTGGGATTAAAAGCAGCAGTGAAGAAGAGTTAAAACCAGTTGTTATTTTAAAGTCGATTGATTCTTTTAAGCAAGAATAATGAGATTGATAATTTTATTAAAAAAAAGGCTAACTATACGAGTTAGCCTTTTTCGTACTGTAATTTAATTGTAATAAAAAACAGCTCCATTAGGGGCAACGCCCACTTCAACAGATGCCACTTGATTTCCTGACGAATCGTATCTCCTTATCATACCTGCAGAAGAATAATCAACCGCATCAAAAACAAAAACATCCCCTGATTTTGGATCCACTTCAATTCCATATAAGCCTGTGGTAGGAATAAAAACATCTTCATTTTTATATTCACCGTTTATCCCCAAACGATAAACACCATCACTCTTGTAATAATATATAATATCTTTTTCTGGATTGATCGCAATTTTTGAAATGGAATTCCCTGCTTCTCCAACTATTATGGTATCCTCTACTATTTCATTTAAAACATCAATTTTCACAAAAGCAGGGGGCTTATCATTTCCATAATCATATTGTCCATTACCTGAACAACCAACCCATACCTTACCGTTTTTATCTTCAACAAAATCGGTTGGTTTCGACCACGCTAACAGTTCCTTTTTAGATAAATCTGAGGGATTTATTATTGTTACGGCAGAATCCGTAATGGTTGAAAACAAAGCATTGTCCCAAGATCCTAAACTCCCAACTAAAATCTTACCATTTGAAGCAATTATTGGATTTGGTCCGGAAGCAACGGATACACTATCTACAATTTTATCATGTTCATCTAAAACATAAACATAGCCATTTATTGTGCCATTGGTTATAAACCCTCTTGATTGTTCAAATGCCATATACCTGGGATATGAAAGTTGTATCGATTTTTTATATTCAAAAGTATTTCGATCGACAACTTGAATTTCTCCAGAACCATTAGCAACAATATAAACTCTGTTTTGGCGAATCGCAGCCGACTGTAAGAACATTCCCGCAGGAACATCACAATTTGCATTTAAATATAAATTTTTAGAAATAGCGTTTGTAACCAAGTTATAATGAAAAACTTTTCCTGAACCTTGAAACGAACCTTCATTTATAACTAATGCGCCTGTAGAAAAATCAAAAGGTATTCCTCCGCACTCAGTATAATTATCGTCTGTTTTTGAGTTGTTTTTTATTTCTTTTTGGCACGATGAAAACACAAATAACACACACAGTATTGAAAAAAAGATTTTCTTCATTTGAAATTTATTGAAAACTAAATTTTTATGATTTTAAATTTTAGTGACTGACAGCAAATAAAGTAGGTGCCTTTCGGAAAGTTTGAAATATCAATGGAACTATCCTTTGTACACAATAACTGCTGACCAGAAAGATCATATAAGACTTTCACACCTTCTAAGTTTATATTTAAAGTAGATGACGTAGGGTTTGGGTGAGGCATTAAATTATTTAAAACTAAATCATTCATAGAAGTTCCACTCCCTAGAACTGCTACTGCCTCCAAATCAAAACCTCCACTGTTGAATGGAGTTGGAAAAGGGTCTATTATTTTATTCCCATTTGAGTCGAATGAACCGTAAACGGAGTTTGTGCCAATTACATCAATAATCTTAACATATTGAACAGCCTGCTTATTTAAAAGAGATGTATCAGGTAGCTCTGCTAAATCGAAAGGTGTTCCGTAACCAGCAGAATATTTACCTGCAAGGTTGTTCAAATTCGTAGCGTCTAAATTTCCAAATGTGCCAACATTAGAGGAGCTGTCGGTTAGAGAAGTTGAAGGGAAACGAAAAAAGTTTATTCCATCCGAACTTACCTCGACAAACGCCAATTCCAAAAATGTTTCAGAAAAAGAATTTTCAAAAACAGCAAAATCAAAACCTTCATTATCTGAAATGTACTCAGAAAATTCAAGAACAACCACTCCCGAATCACCCAAGCTCCATGTTGAACCATTAGAATACCCAAAAGTGTTTTCGATATCACCAAATGAAACAAAACCCAACTGTTTATTTTCAATGTTTAAATAACCTGAAAACTCTACGTGTCCATTTACTGCCCAGGAAGTAATCATAGGAGAATCTTTTGAGATGGCAGTTGTACCAGTTACGGAAGCAGGTGGACTGAAAGGACCACCTGCAAATGCATTCAAAGAGGCTAAAACCAATATTAGCTTTTTCATTTTATCGTTAACATTGTTGTTGAAATTCCCGTATTGTTAATCGCTTTAACCAAATAAACTCCCGTTTTTAACGAAGAGATATCAACTGAATTTACTGGGTTTAATTGCGATAAAACTATATCTCCTTTAGTTGAATAAACATCTAAACGCTCAATTCCTACTGGAATATTAATTACTGAACCAGCTGGATTAGGATACAACGTTAAATTTGTTTTACTAATTTCTTTAGTATTTGTTGTGATATCAAACATAACATTATCCAAAGCAAAAAAATCAGGAGTATTCATTCCCCAATCCCCTACATCAGAAGAAGTTAAGTCAAAAGTTAGTTTTGTAACAGCTCCTAGAGAAGAGAGGTCTACTTCTTTCCAAGTATCTAAAATTGTTGGGGTTGAATTAGACGAATCCGCTAAAAAAACGGATACTGTTCCCGTTGACGTAGCACCATTATATCCCTCTATTGTTAATTTAAACCAATCTTCGCCTGTAAATTGTTTTCCAAAAGCATCTCCATTTGTCATAGAATGAGCTGCGTATGATGTATTACAAACTTGAATAGTACTAAAATTTGCAACACCATTAACAATAATTTCTGAACCGGATTTCCCTATAGCAAAGTTATCTCCAGAATATACTCCTGTTGAAAAACTATGATAGGTTTGAGATGCGACTTCTAATGTTGAGTCAATAAGATTTGAGAATGCCCAGCCACCAGACCAATATGACCAAGAATTGTTCCAGGTGGTACTAAATGATAAATCACCTTCCATATATTCGGAAGTATAATTTCCTGATCCATCATCTGTTCCCGATAAATCAGAACCATCAAAATAAGTTGACAAGGAAATATTTTCGAAATTGGTCTGCGCCTGAGTTATAA
>CEUK01023448.1_pt1 | contig 10978 bp, 9 predicted proteins | sample 356451 | NCBI WGS metagenome assembly CEUK01 (sample SAMEA2622843, study PRJEB7988) | marine metagenome | isolation source: saline water (ENVO:00002010), including
TTATTTCTTCTTTAAGTAGTGTTTGAAAATTTACCATCTTACAAAAATTAAATTAAAAGGTTTATATTCATAATATTTAATAGATTATGTTTGAATTTATTTTCAGATTTTAGTTATGAGTAAGAATGTTATAGTAGTTCCAACCTACAATGAAATGGGTAATATTGAGATAACATTAAAAAAAATCGAAAATCTCAAATATAATTTTGATGTAGTAGTTGTTGACGATAATTCTCCTGACGGCACTGGTGATTTTGTTCAAAAAGCAATCAGTAATAAGACATATGAGTATAATTTGATTCTAATTAGAAGAGATGGTAAAAATGGTTTAGGAACAGCATATATCGAAGGTTTTAAAAAATGTTTAGAACTAAAATATGACTATATATTTCAGCTTGATTGTGATGGATCACACAATCCCGATCAATTAATAGATTTATATGATGAATTAAAGTCTAAAAGAGCTGATATCGTAATTGGATCAAGATATATTAAAGGGATAACTGTTATTAATTGGCCTCTATCTAGATTACTACTATCATATTTTGCAAATTACTATGTAAAAGTAGTAACAGGTTTAAAAATTAATGATTCTACTGGAGGATTTAATGGGTATAGTTTTAACGCACTTAATAGCATTACCAAAAACAAAATTTTCTTTAAGGGATATGCCTTCCAAATTCAATTGAAATTTATTGGTAGTAAGCTTGGTTTTAAAGTTAAAGAAATACCTATAATTTTTAAAGATAGAGAAATAGGAGATTCAAAAATGTCAATGAATATTCCTGGAGAAGCGTTTTTTGGAGTTATCTATATGAAAGTTTTGAGCCTATTTAAAAAACATAGACGCTAACTAAATTTAATTGAATTAATTACCCTGATTCTATCTATAAAAATAATAGGAAGATAAATTGAAATTATTATCATAACAATTAGAATAATATTTATAGATAAAACATTAATAATATTAAAATCTACGGGAACAAAATCAATATAATAACTCATTTTGTTAAGCTTAATTAACTTATATTCATTCTGAATAAAATAAAATAAGAAGGAGAAAATATTTCCAATAATTATTCCTCTAATTGACAAATTAAATGCTGTCCTAAAAAAAAGTGAATAAATTAATTTTTTTCTAGCACCAAAAGATTTTAAAGTTCCTACTAATGATGTTTTCTCCATTATAATTATAAATACAATTGATAGCATATTGAAACATGCTACAATCACAACTATTATAAAAAATACAATTACGTTTTTGTCCAATAAGGCAAGCCAGTCAAATATCTGTACATATTTTGATTTAGTTGATTCTATATACTCATCGTATGAAGAAATTTCTTTTAGTTTATCAATAAATACATCATCCTCATTATAATTTTTCAAAAAAACATGAATCCCTGATGCATTTTCTTCCTTCCACTGGTAAATTTTTCTTGATAATTGAATATCTCCAAATGCAACTAGATTGTCAATCTCCTCTAATCCAGTTGAAAAAATTCCTTTAACTTTTAATCGTCTAAACACAGGAGGATCATTAGGAAAAAACACTGTAACTGTATCATTTAGACTAACAAGTAATTTCTTTGCTAAATCAGCACTGATTAATATTGATGTACTAAAATCTATCTCATTATTGTATTCTTCAAAAAAAGATTCAATTTGAGCTAGATAACTGCGATCAACACCTTTGAAAATAACACCTTCAATCTTTCTCTTATCTCCTTGAAAAAGTGCAGAATTTAAAATGTATGGATGAATTGATTCTATAGTTTCGAGTTCTTTATAATTTTTGTTAACACCATCATTTAAATTGAGAGGAGAATTTTTGAAACTTAGTCCATTACTGTAGCTAGATATATCATAATGGCCTGAGAAACTATAAATTTTATTTTTAATTTCTTTCTTAAAACCATCCAAAACAAATGAAGAAACAATGACAGAAAATAATCCCAATGAAATACTAATAAGAGCTATTTTTTTTATAAGTGATGAGAAAAAAGAAGCATTCTTATTATTAAGCTCATATATTCTACTTAAGAGATTCATTTGTTAATTTTGTTTCCATCAAACATAATATATTAAATGAGGAAAGATATACTAAAACCTTTATTATTTATATTGATTATTGCTTCATGTAATAGTATTGATCCAATCTCCGATAATCCAGATTCCGATAACAACAATATTGATACAACTAAAAATGACAATCTGTTTTGTGAGGACTGTATTAAATCATTCGATTTTGAAATTACGACATTAGGTGTAGGACCTGAAGGTGAGATTGTTGATGAACCCAAAGTTCCGGCAGCTCTAACAATTAAAAGGTTAGATTCTACTTTGTATGAAGGCATTATTGGTATAGAAATAAGAGGGGAATCCTCACAATTTTTTGATAAAAAATCTTACGGGTTTGAGACTTGGGATTCTCAATATAACGATTTAGATGTAGCTCTAATCGGATTTCCAGAAGAGGAGGATTGGATATTGTATGGTCCTTTTAGTGATAAATCTTTAATTAGAAATAAATTAATTTATGAACTTTCTAATAGAATGGGGAGATATACAACTAAAACTGAATTCGTAGAACTAACTATTAATTATGAATATAAAGGACTCTATATATTCATGGAAAAATTAAAAAGAGATAAAAATAGAATTGATATATCTAAACTTGAGAATGCAGATATTGATGAGGAATTGATCTCTGGAGGATATATAATTAAAATAGATAAGAGTGATATGGAGGACGGAAGTTATACTGATTATAATTCTTTTCAATCTCAGTTCGATGTATTTGGAAATGAAAATGGTGATATAAGAATAAATTTTAATTATGAATACCCTAAGCCAGGAGAAATACATGCTAATCAAAAAAATTATATAAAAAACTATTTTTATGAGTTTGAGTCATCTCTCGCATCAAATAATTTTAAAGATCCCATAAACGGCTTCAGAAAATATATAGATGAAGATTCATTTATTGATTTTTTTATTTTAAATGAATTATCCAATAACGTTGATGGATATAGATTAAGCACCTACCTTCAAAAAGATAGAAATGAAAAGTTAGTCATTGGTCCAATTTGGGATTTTAATTTATCATTTGGAAATGCAGACTATTGTGGAGGAGAAAGATATGATGTGTGGTGTTTTAAATTCAATGAAAGGTGCCTTGGAGATTATTGGAATGTTCCGTTCTGGTGGAATAGACTTTTAGAAGATGAAAAATTTGTAGATAAACTTAAAGGTAGATGGAACCAGTTAAGATTAAATATATTGTCAGATAATAATATACTAACCTTAATCGAAGAACAATACTCATTCCTTAATAATGAAACTGATATAATCAATAGAAACTTCAATAAATGGAAAATATTTGGAATATATATATGGCCAAATAGTTTTATCGGAAACAATTATTACGAAGAGATAGATTTTTTAAAAAATTGGATAAAAGAAAGAACAAAGTGGTTAGATGAGTCAATAAATAATTTATGATGATACTTAGGATATTAAAGTACTTATTTTTCTCAATGATTAGTTTGTTAGTAATAACATTAGCAATTGTCTATATAAATCTTGACTATAAGATGTATCCACTAAAAGCTAATCAAGAGCTATACTCCAAAAATATATGGGATATAGATACTGATAGTTTAGCTGAAGAGCTTATTAAAAAAATGACTCTAGAAGAAAAAATTGATCAGATGTATGGTGAAAAAATGTATAAGTCTATACCCAAATTTTTTGGAAATTTTATATTTAAGCAGCGTTTTCCACATATATATGTTGGAAAAAATGATAGATTAAACATACCACCATGGGTATTATCTGACGGGCCGAGAGGAGCAAGAGTGTTAGATAAAGATGTTAATGCTGTAACAACTTTTCCTGTCGCAATGGCTAGAGCTGCATCATGGAATATAAACTTAGAATATAGAGTACATGATGTTATCTCAAAGGAGATGAGAGCAAATAAAACAAATTATGCGGCGACTCCGTGTATCAACTTATTAAGACACCCTGGTTGGGGAAGGGCTCAAGAAACATATGGGGAAGACCCATGGCTCCTTGGAGAGTTTGGGGTTGCAGCTGTTAAAGGAATTGAGAAAAATAATGTCATGGCGTGCCCGAAGCATTTTGCATTAAATAGTATTGAGAATTCAAGATGGGTGATAGACGTGAAAGCTGATGAGAGAACTCTTAGAGAAGTATATTTACCTCATTTCAAGAAAGTAATTCAGGAAGGTAAACCGGCATCAATAATGTCAGCATATAATAAGGTTAGAGGAAAATATAGTGGTAGTAATGAAGAACTATTGACTAATATTCTAAAGAAAGAATGGGAGTTTGATGGATTTATTTCAACTGATTGGATGTACGGGATTTATGACGGAATTGAAGCAATAAATGCTGGATTAAATGTCGAAATGCCCTGGCAAGACGAGTACAGTTATGGTACTATTAAAGATGGATTGAAGGAAGGTAAAATAAAAGTAAAAGATATTGATGAACTTGTTCTTTCAACTCTAAAAACTAGATTAAAATATGCTTTTTCATATGATAGTATAGATTATAATCACGAGTTAATATTGAATGAGTCGCATATAGATTTAGCTAGAGAGGTTTCTGAAGAGAGTATGGTGCTCATAAAAAACGAAAATATATTACCATTTGATTTAGGAAAAAATTTAAAAATTGGTGTAATTGGTAGATTAGCAGATACAGAAAATACCGGTGATTTAGGAAGTAGTGACTCTAATCCTCCATACGTAGTGACACCATTTGAAGGCATTAAAAATTATCATATAAATAACAGTAACGAAGTATATTTAGATAAAGCTAATGATATTAATAAATCTGTGGAATTAGCAAAAGAGTTAGATCAAGTAATTCTAGTTGTTGGTTATGATTACTCAGATGAGGGAGAATATATAATGAGTAGAGGTCAGATGTTAAAATCAGCAGAAGCTAAGAAATTAATCGGAGCTAAAGGTGTAGGTGGAGACAGATTAAGTCTCAAACTTAGAGAAGATGATGAAATATTAATTAAAGAAATATCAAAAGTTAATGACAATATTGTTGTTGTATATATTGGAGGAAGTGCAATTGATATGAGTGGATGGGAAAAAAATGTACCTTCTATAGTCTTTTCATGGTACTCAGGTATGGAAGGTGGAAATGCATTGGCAAAAATAATTTATGGAGATGTTAACCCAAGTGGAAAATTGCCTTTTACTATAGCTAAAAACTCAAGTGACTACCCTTATTTTAATCCATATACTGACACAATAACATATGGATATTACCATGGTTATTCATTATTTGAAAAATATAATAAAGAAATTGCTTATCCATTTGGACATGGACTTAGTTATAGTAATTTCAGATATGAAAATTTTAATCTTACAAATAATATCCTAGAAGATTCAATATTATTTTTTAGTGTTGACTTAACTAATGTAAGTGATATAGGAGGAAAGGAAATATTGCAGTTTTATGTAGGATTTGAAAATTCAGAAATAGATAGACCTCTCAAATTATTGAGAGATTTTAAAAAGGTTTATTTAAAACCAGGTGAAAGTAAATCAATCAATTTCAAGATAAATAAGAATGATCTATCATATTACAACACAGAAAAAAAGAAATGGATGAATGAAAATATTCAATATAATTTCTATGTAGGAGGTTCATCAAAACAAGACAAATTATTAAAAATCTCAGAATTTATTTATCAATAAATTCTAAAGAATCACTTGCAGTTTTAATTGGTAGTAAATGATATAACTTTTTAAAGTCATCGTAATTCTTTTCATTATTGTTTTCAAAATCAATATTCAACTTATAATTATTTGATGGCTTTACAATTCCCACCCCACAATCTATATTTGAAATAATAAAATCTATATTTTTAGAGTTCATTAGATTATAACATAATTTCCAAACATCACCGGTCCATATTTTTTGTCTATTTCTAGGGATTTCCTGAGAGATTTTGTTTAGAGGAATCATATCGTGAATAAATATGATACCATCTTTTTTTAATGAATTAAGAGAATTTTTTAAGTCTTCTAAAACTTGATCATAATGATGAAGACCATCAATAAAAATTACATCAAATGTTTCATTATTATTTTGAAAGAATTCATCACTCTTAACTCCATGAATGTTATTTACTGAGTCAAAAGCTGGATCAACTCCATATTTATTATTAATATCAAGAGATACCGAATTATAATTATTACAATCACCTAGCCCAATTTCCAAATACTGACATTTTTTTTGATCATATTTATTTAGTGCTCTATTTATTAAACTTAACCTATTATAATTTGCATTTTCGAATTCAAAATCATTTTTCGGTTTAAATTTAGATTTTAACTTGATGTATGATTGGATAATCTTTTTCATAACATATCTATTTTTTTCTCACTCTCATTTTGTTCCTCTCGATAATCATATTAGGAAGCAAAAGTAATAGTTTAAAATAAAACCCTAGAAGATTAAAAAAAGTAAAAATAGAATCTGAAATATTTTTTCTTTTCTTAAAATAGTATTTTGGAAGACCAAATACTTTAGTCAAAGCAATAGAATAAGAAATAAAAATATTTTTATTGATATTCAATACACAACACTTAAGCATAGACCTTGATAAAACAATATTTTTATTATAACTAGCATTTTCCTCCCTATCATGAAAAATTTTTGAGTTTTTAGAAATTCCAATTTTAACTTTAAAATAATTTAACCGATCACAAAAATTTCTATCCTCACCATAATGAAAAAATTCTTTGCTAAACAGACCATATTTTAAAAATACATCAGACCTAACCATCCAAGCTGCTGCATTTATAAATTTAGTTTCATTGATATTCTTTTTTTCTAAATTTATATCTAGATACTTTCTAAAATTAAAATCATAATTATCCCCTTTACCATTATAATGTAGAGGACTAATTATTCCAAAATCTTTATTTTTTTCTAATACATTTACTAAATCAGAAATTGTGTTTTCCTCTACTTTAGCATCTTGATTTAACAAAAAAATATAGTCAGCATTATTTTTTTGAGAATATTCTATTCCAATATTATTTGCCTGCCCAAAACCTAGATTAAGATGGTTATCAATAAGTTTAATTTCTTTAAATCCAGATAAAATTTCTAATGTTTTATCACTTGAACCATTATCAATTATAACTATTCTACAGGAATATTTAGATTTAAGGAGAGACTGAATAGTGTCCTTTATCCATCTGTCACCATTGAAGGTAACAATAATTACAAAAACATTTTTTCTCATAAATTTTATTCTTCTGAATAATTATTTCGATAATTTATAATTTAATTCTTAAATATGTCTCATATTTAAAAAACTTCTAAATATGAAAAAACTTTTAATATTACTTTTTACTAGTCAATTAGTGTTTTCACAACAAAATAGTGAAATAAAAGTTGGTTCAGAGAAAATGAATGAGTACCTAGATAAGATATCTAATAAGTCAGTAGGTCTCCTTGTAAATCATTCTTCTACAGTAAAAAGTACTCATCTAATTGATACCTTAATTTCTAAAAATATTAATATCAAAAAAATATTTAGTCCTGAACACGGGTTTACCGGTAAAATTGAGAGAGGAAAAACTGTTAATGAAGACACTTTAATTATAGATGAAAAAATAATTCCTATAGTATCTATGTACGGTAAAACGAGAATTCCAAGTAAAGAATCTATGAAAGGATTAGATATTATAATTTTTGATATTCAAGATGTTGGTGCAAGGTTTTATACATATATAAGCGCTATGCATAATATGATGAATATTTGTGCTGAGCTAGGAATATCATTTCTAGTATTAGATCGACCTAACCCAAATAGTGGTTACATTGACGGACCTGTTTTAGAGATGGAATACCAATCTTACATCGGAATGCACGAAATACCTATCGTTCACGCCCTAACAGTTGGTGAGTTAGCTAAGATGATAAAAGGAGAGAAATGGATTGAAAATAGTGAAAAATTAAAATTAGAGGTGATTAAGATTGATAATTGGGATCATTCCAAAGAATATGAATTACCTGTAAGACCATCACCTAATTTACCTAATCAACAGTCCATTTTACTGTATCCTTCCTTGTGCTTATTTGAGCAAACTACCGTTAGCATAGGAAGAGGCACTCCTTTCCCTTTCCAAGTTATCGGTCATCCCAACTACGACAACAAATCTTTTTCATTTACACCTCTAAGTGTTGTAGAGGAAAGAAAACCAAAACATGAAGGCAGTGAATCTTTCGGAATAGATTTAAGAAAAATTAAAGTTAAAAAAGAGCTAAATATTAAATATTTGATAGATTTTTATAATAGGTTGAAGGAGACAGATGCTGATTTTTTTGGAAAATATTTTTACAGAATAGCTGGCAATAAAAAACTAGAAAATCAAATTAAAAATGGCATCTCAGAAAAAGAAATAAGATCTTCGTGGGAAATTAAGCTTTCTCAATATAAAGCAAAAAGAAAAAAATATTTACTGTATAAAGATTTTGAATAGGTGAAAAAAAAGTCAATAATATTTATGGGTACACCAGAATTTGCTGTACCATCTCTTGATCTTCTTATCAAAAATGATTTCAATGTCATTGGGGTAATAACTGCAACCGATAAAAAAAGTGGTAGAGGAAGAAAAATCAATTCTTCACCAATAAAAAAAATTGCTCTTAAATATAACATACCAATTTTTCAGCCAGAAAACCTAAAAGATCCAATTTTTTTAAATAAATTAAATTCATTAAATCCTGATTTATTTGTAGTGGTTGCATTTAGAATGTTGCCCGAGATTCTGATTAATATTCCCAAATTAGGTACTATAAATTTACATTCTTCACTTCTGCCAAATTACAGGGGTGCTGCACCTATCAATTGGGTGATAATCAATGGAGAAAAAGAGACAGGAGTAACTACATTTTTTATAAATAAAAAAATTGATGAAGGTGACATAATTGACTCTGTTAAAGTAAAAATACAGGAGGGGTATTCTGCTGGGATTCTACATGACAAACTTAAGAGTATAGGAGCAGAATTAGTATTAAAAACTGTTGAAAATATTTTTACAAATAAATTTTCAAGAAAGAAGCAAATAATATCTAATGAGGATAAGGTTGCACCTAAAATTGATAAAGAATTATGTAAAATAAATCTCAATCAAACTGGCAAGGAAATTGTAAGACTGATAAAAGGATTAAGCCCCTACCCTGGTGCAAAATTAAATTTTGATGACAAAAATTATAAAATAATTGATTGTAAAATATCAGATGTTAACTATTCTAACAAAAGCATAATGTTTGTTGAAAATAATAAATTATATTTCAATAATTTAAATAATGAAAGCATTGAAATTTTAGAGTTACAAGCGGAAGGAAAGAAAATAATGAAATCTTCTGATTTCCTTAGAGGAAATAAATTATGAAAAATATATCTCTTATAGTAGCAGTCACCAAAAATATGGTAATTGGTAAAGACAATAAATTAGCTTGGCATTTGCCAGACGACATGAATTATTTTAGCAATATGACAAAGGGCCACTCAATAATAATGGGACGTAAAAATTGGGAATCTATACCCGAGAAATATAGACCATTACCCGGCAGAAAAAATATTGTTGTAACAAGAAACAAAGAATTTCAGGATAATGGAGCAACAGTAGTAAATTCTATTGAAAAAGCTATTGAGGTATCGAGGGCTTCTGAAGATGAGGAAATTTTCATAATTGGTGGGGGTGAAATTTATAAACTTGGATTTAAATATGTAGACAAATTATATATCACAGAAATTTATGCTGAGGTTGATGGAAATACATATTTTCCTGAGTGGAATAAGAAAGATTGGAAAGAAATCAGCAGAATTTCTCATCCGTCAGACGAAAAGCACGAGTATTCTTTTGACTATGTAATCTATATGAAAAATGAGTAAAGTTTCCTGTAGTATAATAACGATAGGAGATGAAATTCTTTTCGGTCATATATTAGACACAAACTCCAAATGGTTAAGTCAAGAACTAAATAAAGTCGGAGTAAAAATTTTAGAAAAGAAAAGTATAGGTGATGACTACGATCAAATAAATAATTCAGTAAAGAATTCATTATCTAATTATGATATAACAATATTAACTGGTGGCTTAGGCCCCACAAATGATGACATAACAAAAAATTGTTTGAATGATTATTTTAAGGGTAAGCTAATATATCATGAGAAGACACTAAACCACATAAAAAAAATCTTCGAAAAAAGAAGTTTAGAGTTCACAACAAAAAATAAGAATCAAGCATTAGTGCCTGATACTTGCAAGGTACTTCACAATAAATTTGGGACTGCACCTGGGATGGTATTTAAAGATGAAAATAAAATTCTTATTTCGCTTCCTGGAGTTCCTTTCGAGATGAAAAGTCTATTTGAAGATGAATGTAAAAAAGTTATTTTAGAAAATTTTGATCTCCCAAAAATATTTCATAGAATAATCAAAACCGTTGGTATTGGAGAGTCATGGCTCTCAGATTTAATTCAGAATTGGGAGAATAATTTACCTGAAAATATAAAACTAGCATATCTACCTAGCATAGGAAGAGTAAAATTAAGATTAACTGGTTTTGGAGATGATATAAAAAAAATAGAAAAGGATATTAAAAAAGAGGAGGAAAAAGTTATTCCACTAATAGATAAATACGTTTTTGGTTATGACTCAGACGAGCTTGAAAAAATAATTGGGGATTTGCTAAAAAGTAAGAACAAAGATTTATCGATTGCTGAAAGCTGTACCGGTGGTTACGTATCTAATCTTATTACCTCTGTACCTGGATCATCAAAATATTTTAAAGGGTCATTAATAGCATACAGCAATAAAATTAAAATTGAAGAATTAGGAATCTCACCTGATACTATTAATAATTTTGGTGCTGTGTCTAAAGAAACAGTTGAAGAGATGGC
>CEUK01139657.1_pt1 | contig 10963 bp, 9 predicted proteins | sample 356451 | NCBI WGS metagenome assembly CEUK01 (sample SAMEA2622843, study PRJEB7988) | marine metagenome | isolation source: saline water (ENVO:00002010), including
ACTGTTGATAATGGGGAATATCCAGTCATTGATAATTCATTGTTAGATGATATTTCTAAAAATGTAACGGTTTTGAAAACTCCAATTTGGGAACCTTATGATTTTTATAAAAAACTAACTGGTAGAAAAAAAGAAGATAAAATAAATAGTGGGTTTCTTTCAGAAAATAAAAATCCTAAATTTTTAGAAGAATTAAGTAAGTGGATAAGAGGAAATCTGTTTATTCCAGATGCAAGAAAATATTGGATTAAACCATCTGTTAAGTTTTTAAGTCATTTTTTAAAGAATAACCCTGTTGATGTTGTTATATCATCTGGCCCTCCTCATACAACTCATTTAATTGCAGAAAAAATTAATAATATATTTAATATTCCATGGGTATCTGATTTTCGTGATCCATGGACTAATATTGATTTTTACAAAGATTTAAAACTAACCAAATGGGCAGATTCTAAACATAGAAGGCTTGAAAGAGAAGTTTTAAATAAATCTGATTTAGTTTTAACTATTGGCAGTAATTTGAAAAAAGAATTATTGTCTTTGGGCGCTCATAATGTTGAAGTAATTGAAAATGGATATGATCAAGAAGATTTCATCAATCAACAAAAAAATGTTTTGGATAATGAATTTACTATTGCTCATATAGGTTCTTTTACCCCTTCAAGAAATCATAAGGTATTATGGCAAGCTTTAGAACAAATATGCAATGAGAATCCAAACTTTAAAAAAAGCTTTCGTCTAAAGTTAATAGGTAAGGTAGATCACTCTGTTAATGAATCTTTAAAAGAAACTAATTTATTGGAAAATACTATTTCTATGGGTTATATTTCTCATAATAATGTTATTAAGGAGCAGCATAAATCAAAAGTGTTGCTTTTAATGGTTAATAATACTCCAAATGCTAAGGGAATAATTACTGGGAAAGTGTTTGAGTATATTGCTTCAGGAAGACCTATTCTAGTAATAGGGCCAAAAGATGGTGATTTAAGTGATATTATTAATAAAACTAATAGTGGAATTGTATGTAATTATAACGACATTGACATTTTAAAATCATCCATATTAGAAATGTTTAATGATAAATTAGTTTTTAAACCAAATGCTTCTGCTTATTCAAGATTAAATCTTACCAAAAATTTGAGTAATTTGCTTAACAAGTTATTGGATTCGAAAAAGGTAAAATGATTAATTTAGAAGATACAGCATCTGCTTTTGCATATAAGTCAAAATGGGAGTTAAAAAAAGCTTATTATTTATTTTCTGTTCTTAAGTACCCAGTTATTGTTAAAATAGGAAGTTCTCTTGCAAGATTTATTTTAGCCATAAAATTACCAATTAAAAAAGTTATTAAAAAAACTATATTTCAACAGTTCTGCGGTGGTGAAAATATTGAGGATTGTGAGAATAGAATTTCTCAGTTGGCTAAGTATGGAGTAGGTACTATTTTAGATTATTCCGTCGAAGGTCAAGAGAGTATTGATGATTTTGAAAAAAATAAAAATGAAATTATCCAAACTGTTCTTAAAGCATCTTCATGTCATAACATACCATTTTCGGTATTTAAAGTGACCGGTCTTGGTAAGACTTCTTTAATAAGAAAGCTGAATCAAAAGGATATAGAGCTTTCATCTAATGAAAAAAAAGAAAAAGATGAATTAATTAGTAGAGTGAATCAAATTTGTAAGGTTGCTTATGAAAATAATATTTCTGTTTTTATTGATGCTGAAGATAGTTGGTTTCAGGATTTTATTGATGAGGTTGCTGAGGAAATGATTAAAAAATACAATCTTAAAATGCCAATTGTTTACAATACAATTCAACTTTATCGTCATGATAGAATTCAATACATGAAAAACTTGATTGATAAGTGTAAAAAACTTGAGGTCTATTTGGGCTTAAAACTAGTAAGAGGAGCATATATGGAAAAAGAAAGAGAAGTCGCAGCTTCTTTAGGTTACCAAGATCCTATACATAAATCAAAAAAAGACACAGACAATGACTACGATAGCGCTCTAAGGTATTGTGTTGAACATTTAGATTTTATTAGTGTTTGTGCTGGTTCACACAATGAAAAGAGTAGTATTTTACTTAGTGATTTAATGAAAGAAAAGAATCTTAAAAATAATGATAAAAGAATATATTTTGCACAACTTTTAGGTATGAGTGATCATATCAGTTTTAATCTTGCAAAACATGGATATAATGTAGCAAAATATGTTCCTTATGGACCAATAAAAGAGGTTCTTCCATATCTTATTAGAAGAGCTGAAGAAAACACTTCTGTTTCTGGTCAAACAGGAAGAGAGTTAACTCTGATAAAGAAAGAAATTAGAAGAAGATCAGTTTAAATAATTTATTGGTTTTTTTGTTCCAGAAATAGATTTAGCATACACTCTTATTGCTCCAACTATGATTTCTGTTTCAATATAGATTGGGACTTTGTTTTCATCATCACTTACATAAACATCCATTTTTTCATTTTCTTTAAAAATAGTTCCTTCAATTAAATCTAGTTGAAAATGAATACAGTTAAGTTTTTTTCCATGTTGATCGGTTATTTTTCTTTTCCCTTTATATACTATCCCTACATCCTTAAATATTTGTTTGTCCAAAACTATATCAATTCCAACAGTATCATCAATATGCATAGAAGAGAAGTCAATTGCTCTTGAAAAATATACCGATGTCATAATATCATAACTACAATTTTCAATTTTTATAGTTTCTTGTTTTTCTCCTTCTTTCTTTTTCTCTTTAATTTTTGCTATTTTTTTTTCGTAATCAAAGTCATAATCAAAATCTAGGTAGAATTCGCCTTCTCTTACTCTTCTAATAAAGTGAATTGGCTTATAATTTTCTTTTGAAATAAAACTGGCATATTTGTCTCTTACTTTGAAAAACCAATCATAGCTTTTAAGTGATTTACCTTTTCCTTCTAAATATAAACAGGATTTGTTGTTATATATGGAATCCTTTACTATGAATCTTACCTTTCCAGCAGAAACCCAAGTTTTACCCATTTTATATTCTACATCATAAATGATTTGTTCCCCACCTTTAAATGGTAATTCAATTGGAGAACAATAATTTTGAGCATTAGTTATAATTATAGTGGATGCAAGTAAGACGGTTAAAACAAATTTATTCATTCATTTTATTTACAAAAGCAGTTATCTTAAGAATGGTGTTTTCTGGATCAGTATTAGCAGTAACAGTTACAGTTTTAGTTTGTTTTGTCCCAGCTTGTCCTTTTGATGGTGTAAATACTACATCAATTTTACCACTTTGCCCAGGCATAATTGGATCTCTAGGGAAGTCAGGAACTGTACAGCCACAAGAGCCTCTTGCATTAGTAATTTTAAGTGGTTCATTACCTGTGTTAGTAAAGCTAAAAGAATAGTTGTTTTTAGAATTCACATCAACATTACCAAATTCATGCATTTCCTCTTTAAAACTCATGTTGGTTTTGGGAAGATTAATAGTATTATTGGTTTGAGGGGTTAATGGGCTATTAAGCATGTTTTTTTCCAAAGTATTCAAATTATTTTTTGATTTTGGATCTGGATTTAATAGGTTTTTTCTGAGGATTTTTCAAATACTGTATTACTTTCATTGGTTGATAAAGTGTTGAAAATGGATATTCCAAGTGCGGAGATAGCAATAATTAGAGTAGGTAAATGAAAATTTTTATTCTTTGATTGATCTTTCATGATTATTTAATGTTGGCAAGTTTAGAAAAAGCTTCCTCATCATCCATTATTTCTAATGATTTTTGAAGACTTGTGTTTAAAGTATTAATGACTTGATAGAATTTTTTATAATCAAATAGGTCTTGAGCAATATTTGCTTTAAGTCTGACTTGGATAGTGTTTTCAGCTTTTTCGTATTCTTCCTTATTGAATTCTAGCTTTTCTTCTTCAGCATATTTTATTAGTTCTTTGGTAGCGTTATCTATGTCAAAATTATCGTTATATGATTCAAAAGTAGGGTATTTCTTTTCTAATTTTTCACGATTTTTATTTACCCAGTATAAAGCAAACTGGTTGAAAATACCTTTTCTTACTAGCTTGCTAAAATATGCGCTAGTTCCTGTTGTGTCAAGTGGAATAAAATAATCTGGTGTAATTCCTCCGCCACCGTATACTTTTCTTTTGTTTAGAAGTGTTTCAAAAATTTCATTTTCATTATACTTAACACTATCTAAATTAAAAGATTCACCAGAAGCATAGCGTTCATATTTTTCTTTCCTGTAGGCTACAGAGCCTTGGTCATATGGCTTTTGAATACATCTTCCACTAGGCGTGTAATATTTTGAGGTGGTTATTCTTACTTGAGATCCATCAGGAAGTTCAATAGGTTTTTGAACTAATCCCTTACCAAATGTTCTTCTACCAATAATTAATCCTCTATCCCAATCTTGGATAGCCCCACTAACAATTTCACTTGCACTGGCGCTACTTTCATTTACCAAAACAATTAATTTTCCTTTTTCTAAAAGACTAGAATGGTCTTGAGAATAAATTTTTTCTGGAAATTGTCTACCCTTAGTGGATACTATTTTTTTGTTCCCAGGTAATAATTCATCCGCTAAATTAACAGCAGTCCTTAAATAGCCTCCCCCATTATTTTGAAGGTCAAGGATTAGATTTTCCATTCCTTTATCATTTAATTCAAAAACAGACTTTCTTATTTCACTTATGCTTGTGGATGAAAAATTATTGAGTTTAATGTATCCGGTATTCTTGTTTACCATGTAAGATGCATCTACGCTATAGATTGGTATTTTATCTCTTATTATTTTAAAATCTAGTACTTCATCCTTAACCCCTCTTTTGACACCAACTTCCACAATTGTTCCTTTATCTCCTAACAATCTTTCTCTAACACCAGTATTTTTTATTCCTTTTCCAGCAACTAATTCATTATCAATATTAATAATTTTATCACCTGCCATTAGCCCCACTTTTTCAGATGGCCCCCCAGGGATGGCTTGAACTATCATGATTGTATCCTTGTATATTTGAAATCTTATTCCAACTCCAGTAAAAGATCCTTTTAATGGAGCGTTCATGTCATGCAAATCTTTTAATGAAATATAGGTAGAGTGGGGATCTAATTGTTCTAGCATGTATCGTATCCCATACTCTGTTATGGTGGATTTAGATATAGAATCCGGATATAATTCATCAAATAGTTGAATTGCTTTTGCATATTCTTTTATGCTGTTGCTGTTATTTATAAACGGGATTGGTAAAATTTGATAGCCATTTATTGGTAATCTTGTTAAATTAATGATAGTCGTGTCAGTATTATCAGTATCATTTTTTCTAACAATCTTTATTTTACATTCTGATTTTGTTTCTCCAACTGTTAAACTGTGAAAATCAGAATAATAAAATACATTTTCTAAATTGTTGTTGTCTATACTTATTATTTCATCATTTTTCTTTAACTCAGCTATTTCAGCTCCGCTATTTTTTAATACACTATCAATAATAACTTTTCCTTTTTTAAATTTGATTTGAATTCCAAAACTTGATTTTTGTATTGGTTTTATTTGAAATTTATCAAAAAAGGAATCTGGTTGATAAAGAGTGTTAGGACTTAATGAGTTATACATTCCAATAACAAGATCTTCTCTTATTTTTTTACTGTCAACATCTTCCACATACATTTGTTCAATTAAGAAGAAAAGACGTTGCACTTTAATATCAGTTGCTCTATATTCCTCATTTTGACCAAAACTGTTAAATGAAATAAGAATTGAAATTATTGAAAGAAAGTAGTATTTCATAAAAGTGATAAAATCTAATAATCTAATATAGAAATTCTGTTTGTTATAAACTGTTAATTTATTTTAAATAGTACAGTAATTTCATTTTTTGTAAAGGTGAAGAACTTTTTTTGTTTCAAAAAATGGGTCATCAAAATATTTATTTATATCTATTAGGTTAAAAAGGTATTTATTAGTAACACTATTTATTTCGTCTTTGAGATCGCCCCCCTTTAAGTAGATAATTCCATTTTTAATTTTATGATGATGATTTTTATTAATTTTATTTGCAACCCATGGGCAAAATTTAGATAGATGGGTAACAGCTCTGCTTACAATGAAATCATACGTTCCATTTACTTGTTCAGCTCTAAGATGATGAGCTTGAACATTGTTGATTTTTAATTTTTCACTTATTTCTTTTACTACTTTTATTTTTTTTCCAATGGAATCAACTAAAGTAAATGAACTTTTAGGAAAATATATTGCAAGAGGAATTCCTGGAAAGCCACCACCTGTTCCAACGTCAAGAATTTTGGATTTAGAATGGAATAAAATAAATTTTGCTATTGAGAGTGAATGTAAAACATGTCTAGTATAAAATTGATCGGTATCTTTTCTACTTATGACATTTATTTTTTGATTCCAATCAGTATATATTTCTTTTAATGCTTCAAATTGAGAAATTTGCGCATTTGTAAGTTCCGGAAAATGATTGGTTATTATTGATACAGAATCAGATTGTTTCAATATTGTGTTTCATTATGTTATGTAGAAATTCTCTCGCTCTAAACAATTGTGCTTTAACAGTACCAAGAGGAAGACCAAGTTCAGATGATATTTCTTCATAACTCATTTCTTTAAAATATCGCATTTCAACAAGAGTCTCATACCTAGGTTTAAGTTTCTTCACATATGATCTCATAAGTTGGATTTTCTGATCTCTAATTGTTTCTTGCTCAGGGGTCATTACATCACTTTTTAAATCAATCATGATTTCATCACCATCTTTATTTGTAATTCTATTGTCAATAGACATTACATTTTTTTTCTTTTTCCTTAAGAAGTCAATACAATTGTTAGTTGCAATTTTAAATAACCATGTGCTAAATGCATAGCTTGGAGTATATTGATTTAATCTATTAAACGCTTTGCCAAAAGCCTCAATGGTTAAATCCTCCGCATCATCATTATTGTTAACCATTTTAAGTAGCATGTAATAAATAGCATCTTTATATCTCTCCATCAACTGAGCAAATGCCTGTTGATCTTTTTCTTCTGTAGCTTTTAGTACTAATTGATAGTCTTTTTTAGCTTTTTCAGAAAGGTGAGATATTTCTATTTTTTTACTCATTTTTTACTATTATTCAAATTTAATTGAAAGATAGGTTGGCAAAATAATAAGATGATTTCATAAATAGGAATAGCCCACAAAAGATCTTTACACAATAGAATCTTGAAAGGTTTGTAATAAATGACCATTATAAGGATACTTCTTACCATAAAAAGAATGGATATATAACTTAGATATTCACATCTAATTATTAATGAAAAAATGCTTAAATAGTATAATAATAAGCTTGTGTAGCTAATTATAAGTAAAATTTTGTGTTTTATTTTATACTTTGAATTTGTTGTATGATGTCTTCTTTTTTGTCTTATCCATGTTCTCCAAGTTTTTTTTGGTTTGGATAGAGTTATGCTATTTTCATTGAAAATTATTTCTGTATTTTTTTTGTTAGATACTTGATTAATAAATAGATCATCATCTCCTGAAGCTATATGGTAATGTGATTTGAATCCACTTACTTTTTCATAAATATTTTTGCAGTAAGCTAAATTTCTTCCAACCCCCATATATGGCAGTTTTGATTTTGCTAATCCCAAATAGTTTATTGCAATTTGTGCAGTATCAAATCTTATTAGTTTATTTAAAACCCCTTTTTCTTTAATATAACTACTAGCTCCTAATACCAGCTCTTTTTTTTCTAAAAACCCACTGCTCATTTCTTTTAGCCACAAGTCGTTAATAGGGTAACAGTCAGCATCGGTAAACAATAGATATTCATGCTTTGAAGCTTTAATGCCTAATGTTAAAGCAAGTTTTTTTCCAAAATGATCTGAACCATTATCAGGGATGTTAACAATCTTTAGATTGTTATATTCTTTTTGCTTTGATTTTAAAAAGTCATTGCTGTTGTCCCAAGATCTGTCATTTACAACAATTACTTCGAAGTTTTCATATTTCTGATTTAAAACCTTTGAAAGAAATAGCTTTAAGTTTTCTTCTTCATTTCTACTACATATAATTATTGATACACCAAAAGATTGATTTAAAGTTTGATTTTTATGAAATGTTACTCTTGAATAAAATATAATAATATATATAATTTGAATTACAAAAGAAGAGGTTAGTATATAAATTAAAATTTCTGTTAATGTCATATTCAATATGATGAAATATTGATTTAAAATTATTGCTTAATTAAGTTGTTATATATTTGTTCGATACTAGTTTATTCACATATTTATGAACTTTAAATTGCAAAACATAGATGCTGGTTCCAAAGCAAGGAGTGGGCTTATATCAACAGATCATGGAGATATACCTACACCCATTTTTATGCCTGTTGGAACTGCTGGTAGTGTTAAATCTGTTTCTCAAAAAGATTTAGAAAATGAAGTAGATGCTAAAATTATTCTAGGTAATACTTATCATTTGTATTTACGTCCAGGCATTGAAATGTTAGAAAATGTTGGAGGTCTTCATAAATTTATTTCCTGGGATAGACCAATTTTAACTGATTCTGGAGGTTATCAAGTATACAGCTTATCTGAAAATAGGAAAATTTCTGAAAAAGGAGTTAAGTTTAGATCCCATATAGATGGTTCTATTCATCTTTTTAGTCCAGAAAATGCAATGGATATTCAACGTTCTATAGGGGCAGATATTATAATGGCCTTTGATGAATGCACACCCTATCCATGTGATTTTAATTATGCAAAAAGATCTATGAATATGACACATAGATGGTTAAAGAGATGTGTTGATTACTTTCAAAATACTTCATCAAAATACAATTATAATCAAGCTCTTTTCCCAATTGTTCAAGGCAGTACCTATAGTGATTTGCGTAAAGAAAGTGCAGAAGTTATTGCTAGTTTTGATATGCCTGGAAATGCTATTGGTGGGCTTTCAGTTGGTGAACCTCATGATCTACTGTATAAACATACTGAGGAGGTTTGTGAAATATTGCCAAAAGATAAGCCTAGGTACCTTATGGGTGTTGGAACTCCAGCAAATATCTTAGAATGTATTTCTTTAGGAGTTGATATGTTTGATTGTGTTATGCCTACTAGAAATGCAAGAAATGGAATGTTGTTTACATCTGAAGGAATAATAAATATAAAGAATAAAAAATGGGAAAATGATTTTTCTCCAATTGATCCAATGGGAATAACATCTCTAGATACAAGATATTCTAAGGCTTATTTAAGACATTTAATTGTCTCTAGGGAAATGTTAGGTTCTCAAATTGCTAGTATTCATAATTTGTCATTTTATATTTGGTTAGTTAAAAAAGCTAGAGAGAAAATAAATGAAGGAGTTTTTTGTCAATGGAAAGAAAAAATGGTTTTAAAATTAGTGGAAAGGCTATAGTTATTTTATGAAAAAACTGGATTGGTTTATAATTAAGAAGTTTTTAGGAACTTATATTTTCATGATTGGAATCATCATGAGTATTTCAATGATTTTTGATGTTTCTGAAAAGCTTAGTTATTTTATGGATCCTGAGAATAACCTTACTTTTTTCAAAATCATTTCTGAATATTATCCTTATTTCTTTATTCATTATGCCAATATGTTTTCATCTCTAATTATTTTTCTTTCTGTTTTATGGTTCACTAGTTTTATGTCTCAAAGGTCTGAGATTATAGCTATTTTAAGTAACGGTGTTAGTTTCTTGAGGTTTTCTAGATCATATATCATTGCTTCTTCTTTTTTGCTGATTATATCTGTTTTGATGAATCATTATGTTGCTCCTTTTGCTAACAAAAATAGATTGGAATTTGAAAATCAGTATACCAATTATAATGTAAATTTTAAAGATGCTCACCTTGAGATAGAAAAAGGTACTATAGTTAGTTACAGGCAGTTTTTGGGTAATACAACGACTGTTAGAAGATTGTGGGTTGAAAATTGGGTGGAAAAAGAAAATGGCGGATGGGAATTGTCTAGTGATATGCAGGTGGAAAAAGCTATTGGAGATAGTATAAATTATAATTGGAAATTAAATAATGTTTTCATTAGAAAAATCGGGGAAATTAATGATGAGATTATTATTAAAAAAAGTATAGATACTGTTTTATCTTTTAATATAAGTGATTTAGGTCAAAGAGCAGAAATTACGTTTGCTATGACTACACCAGAATTAGTAAAATTTAGAAAAAAAGAAGAAAAAAAAGGAAATTCTATAGCAAGTATTGATATTGGTATATATGAAAGAACTGCTTATCCATTTGCTGCATATGTTCTAACTATAATTGGAATTGCAGTTGCGTCTAGAAAATCAAGAGAAGGCGTAGGTAAAAACTTAGTTATAGGTTTGTTTAGTGGTCTTATTTATGTGTTTTTCATGAAAATGACTACAGTTGCAACGGTGAATGTAGGAATGAATACTTTATTAGCTGTTTGGTTACCAAATTTGCTTTTTTCTATTGTAGCACTATATATGTACTATAAAAGATTAATGGATTAATGGATTATGGCTATTAGCTAATATTTTTTAACGCAGCTGTTTATAAATAGATTTTTTACAATAGAATTATTTTCTAAAGGTTGATCAAATAAACCAATTTTTTTTATTCTAATCCTATCCATACCTTCTTCAAATAAGATGTGGTAATTTTTTTTGTTAATGTAAATAGTTCCAATAAAGTATGGGTGTGGGCGTTTATATGGTTTAGATAATTCCCATGTTATTTTTAATGAATTAAATGAGTTTAAAAATTCTTCTGTTTTTATTTCAACTTCACTTAGTTGACATTTAAATGTTTTACTAAGCTTAATTTCTTTTTCATTAATTCTTTTAAAAAAGTTAGTAGAGTCTATATTAAGATTAATAAGATTTGATTCTATGCTATTTTCGTTGAAAAAAATGTTGTTGTTAAATTGTATTATTTTAGATA
>CEUK01164262.1_pt1 | contig 10959 bp, 7 predicted proteins | sample 356451 | NCBI WGS metagenome assembly CEUK01 (sample SAMEA2622843, study PRJEB7988) | marine metagenome | isolation source: saline water (ENVO:00002010), including
TACTTGAACCTTTAAAATTTGAGTAATGCCTCTGCAAACAAGCCCAATATTTGAGCCAATCTAAATTTAATTCGTGTAGTTGAGCATCCTTGACAAATTGACTTCTATCGAAATCACCCCAGCTAAAAAGTGCTGTGCGATTATTACATGCATCCATCCAATCCTCAAATTGCTTTATAGCCCCATCAAAGTGAGGAGCATCTTTCACATCTTCCTGAGTAATTGAAGTCAGCTTAGTACAAAACTTGTCAATCTTTGGATGAAGGAGTGGTTTGATAAATATGCAAAAATCATCTACAATTTCTAATTTTTCATTAACCTTAACAGCACCAATCTCAATGATTTCAACCTGTCTGGGCTTAGGAGATCTCCAGCACGTAGCCTCCAAATCGTAAATGATAAATTGTCTATCTGACATACGTCTGCAAAGATACATTCTCAGCATCTGTTCACTAAATTTATAGTGCTCATGAAATCGTTAAAAAAATTAGTCGTTTTATCAGGTGCAGGAATGAGCGCTGAAAGTGGAATCACAACCTTCCGTAGTGCTGGTGGTTTATGGGAAGGGCATAGGGTAGAAGAGGTTGCTACTCCTGAGGCATTTGCTGCAAATCCAAGACTTGTTTTGGACTTTTACAATGCAAGGCGTTTGAATGTTCTTGAAGCTACACCCAACGGTGGTCATTACACTTTAGCTAAAATGGAAGAATGTTTTGATGTCAATATTGTTACGCAAAACGTAGACGATCTCCACGAAAGAGCTGGTTCATCTAGTGTTTTACACCTACATGGTGAGCTTGTTAAATCAAGGTCAACAGCTGATCCTAGTGGTGTTTATGAAATTGAGGGTGCAGAACTTAACCTGGGTGATTTTTGTCCGTTAGGCAGTCAGTTAAGACCTCATATAGTTTGGTTTGGGGAAGCTGTGCCAATGATAGAGCCTGCTGTAGAGATTGTAAGAAAAGCAGATGTGGTTATCATAGTTGGAACATCTATGCAGGTTTATCCAGCAGCGGATCTTATTAACTATACAAGACCTGATGTGCCAATACATTTGATTGATCCAAACCCACCAGAAATTTCAATGGCAAACCTGAATATCCACTCTATGGGAGCAGTAGAAGGGCTTGAATTAGTATTCAGCTCTATTGCGCCAAGGTGATCTTTCATATGAGCTTGTAACTCTCACGTTAATAGATTTTTGAGATAGTTCTCTTAAAGAAAGTTCAGTAACTAATTCTGCGAAAACATCATCGCTAACTGGAAGATCTCTTATGAGCTTTTCAGGTGAGAAGTGCTCGTTTACAAACCCAGTATCAAAATTGCCTGATCTGAATGCTTCATGGTCGCAAGCAAATCGACCAAAATCCAAAGTTGTTTTCACACCAACAACTTCATAGTTGTCAATTGCCTGAATCATTCTGTCTATAGCAGCTTCACGTGTGGGTCCATGAGTGATAAGCTTTGAAAGCATTGGGTCGTAGTGAATGCTAACTTCACCACCTTCTTCAACGCCATCATCTACTCTTATGCCAGGACCAACAGGAGGGGAGTATCTTTTCAAAACTCCGGTGTCTGGTAGGAATCCTGCTCCAGTGTTCTCTGCGTAAACTCTAAGTTCTACAGAATGCCCAGTGATTTTAAGATCTTCTTGACTGAATGAGATAGGATGTCCCTCAGCTATTCTAATTTGTTCTCTAACTAAGTCAACTCCAGTGATACACTCAGTAACTGGGTGCTCTACTTGAAGTCTAGTATTCATCTCTAAAAAGTAGAAATTACGTGACTCATCAACTAAGAACTCAACAGTTCCAGCACCAACGTAGTCGCATGACTTTGCAACCTCGATAGCGCATTTACCCATTTCATCTCTTAGCTTATCATCTAAAAGTGCTGAAGGGGCTTCTTCAACTACTTTTTGGTGTCTTCTTTGAATGCTGCACTCTCTCTCGAAAAGGTGGACAACGTTTCCATGTGTGTCAGCTAAAACCTGCACCTCAATGTGTCTTGGTTTTAAAACTAATCGCTCCATAAATACAGCACCATTTCCAAACGATCTTTCAGCCTCAGAAATAGCTCTAGCCAGTTCATCTTCTACAAGTGCAGCATCGTGAACTGCACGCATTCCTTTACCACCTCCACCTGCACTAGCCTTGATAATAAGAGGCATTCCAATTTTAGCTGCTTCTTTAATAGCTTCTTCAGGATCAGAAATGGCTCCCTCAGTTCCAGGAACCATTGGAATATTTCTAACAGAGACAGCTTCTTTAGCACTGAGTTTGTCGCCCATTATACGTATTGCGTGTGGTTTGGGCCCTATAAAAGCAATGCCGGCACTCTCTACAGCTTCAGAGAATTCAGGGTTTTCAGACAGGAATCCATATCCAGGGTGAATAGCATCAGCTCCAGTTTTCTTTGCCGCACCAATTACCTTTTCAATTACTAAGTATGATTCGGAAGATGGTGCAGGGCCTACACATACAATTTCGTCAGCCGCCAAAACAAAGGGGGCAGTTACATCAGCTTCTGAATGAATTGCAACAGTTGCAATTCCCATTTCTCTGCAAGTTCGGATTATGCGTAGTGCAATTTCTCCTCTGTTGGCTATCAAAACCTTCTTAATCGATCTCATCCAATTCGCTTGTATAGTCTTAAAAGAAAGGGGCAAGCGATTCTTATCGCACCGCTCAACCTCTTACCCTTGCTGTCTTCCGACCCTGGGGGATTCAGAGGGAGCTGGTCGTAAGAGACTTGCCCCAACAGCAAATATAGGTTGTATCAAACATTTATCAGGACTATATTTAGAGCTTTATTCTAGTAATCCCAAGTAAATGGACCTTAGCATAGTAGTGCCTCTATTCAATGAGGAAGAGAGTTTGCCAGAGTTGATGGCGTGGATTGATAGAGTGCTTGCAGGCCGCGAATATGAGGTCGTTTTTATCGACGATGGTTCTAGGGATAATTCTTGGTCTGTTTTGGAAAATTTATCTTCTCAATATATGGCTAAACTCAAAGCCATTAAGCTCTCACACAACTACGGCAAGAGTGCAGGCCTTCAGAAGGGCTTCGAATTAGCTTCAGGTAAAGTGGTATTCACAATGGATGCTGACTTACAGGATAGTCCAGATGAGATTCTGCCAATGGAGAAAATGCTACTAGATGAGGGGCTAGATTTGGTGAGTGGGTGGAAGAAGAAGAGGCATGATCCAATTACAAAAACTATCCCAACTAAGCTCTATAACTGGATGACTAGAAGAATGAGCGGGATTAAGTTGCACGATTTTAACTGTGGTTTAAAATGTTATCGCAACGAAGTTATTAAAGCTATTGAGGTTCAAGGTGAAATGCACCGATATATGCCGCTTATAGCTAAAGCAGCTGGTTTCGATAAGATTGGCGAACACGTTGTTCAGCACCAAGCAAGAAAATACGGTGTTACTAAGTTTGGAGTTGAACGATTTACCAATGGAATGTTAGATCTTATGACAATTGTTTTTGTTCAAAGGTTTGGAAGGAAGCCAATGCACTTGTTTGGTCTATTAGGCACTCTAACTTTTATAGTAAGTGCTGCAATATTCTGCTACATAGGTGGGTATAAGTTATATGCTTTGAATCAGGGTATTGAGGCCAAAAACATTACTGAAATTTCAGGTTTTTATATAGCGTTAACCGGAATGATTTTAGGCTCTCAACTATTCCTTTCAGGTTTTATTGCTGAGATGGTTTCTCGTACTGACCCCTCTAGAAAAGACTACGGAGTTTCTAAAACTATCTAAGCTATAGGCCCTGAACCCACAAGTGCATCTCCGTCGTACCAAGTAGCGAATTGCCCTGAGGCAATGCCCTTTTGAGGTTTCTCAAAAAGTAAATACAAGCCTTCTTGTGTCATTTCAATACGACCTTTTTGGAGTGATTGTCTGTATCTAAATCTTAATGAATACTCTTCTGATTCCCCAAAATTAAGAATGCGTGAGGGTTGAACCCAGTGTATTTCATCAGGTTTAATCAGAATGGCATCTCTATGAAGCCCTGGGTGGTTCTCACCACACCCAACATATATAGTGTTTGTGTCCACGCAGGTTCCGATTACAAATAGCGGTTCAGGTTTACCCCCAACATCCAATCCTTTTCTTTGACCTATTGTGTAAAAGTGAGCACCTTGATGCTCTCCAACTTCTTTACCCATATCAGGGGAGTATGAAAAGCTAGCCGCTCTTTCTGAATTTGAAATTCTAGGTTTTGAGTATATCTGGTGGTCACTTGGTATTTCTACAATTAACCCAACTTTTACCTTTAATTGTTGCTGTAGGAATTCTGGTAATCTAACTTTTCCAATAAAGCATAGACCCTGACTGTCTTTTTTTTGGGCTGTAGGTAATCTCGCGTCTTTTGCTATAATCCTTAAATCAGGTTTTTCCAATTCACCAATCGGAAATAGCGAATAACTAAGTTGCTCTTGAGTTAGTTGACAAAGAAAGTAACTTTGATCTTTGTTGGAATCCGAACCGGCTAATAATCTATACTCGCCATTTACTTTATCCTTCCTGCAATAATGTCCTGTAGCAACTGCGTCAGCACCTAGTTTTTGAGCAGCTTTTAAAAAGAGATCAAACTTGATTTCACGATTACAAAGCACATCTGGATTTGGAGTTCTTCCAGCTTCATATTCTGCAAACATATAGTCTATAATTCTCTCTCTGTATTCGACACTTAGGTCAATTACTTGGAAGGGAATTTCAAGTTGATCTGCTACAAGCATAGCATCATTAGAATCATCTATCCATGGGCATTCGTCACTTATGGTTACACTCTTATCATGCCAATTACGCATAAATATGCCGATTACTTCATGGCCTTGTTCAACTAGCTTGAGTGCTGTTACACTAGAATCAACTCCTCCCGATAAACCTACAACTATTCGCATATGCAAATGTACGTTTGGGTTGGTAGAGGATATACACGAAATTGCAATACCGGTCTTAATAAAAATGAGGCAACCATGTTAATTGGTTTGCGTCATTCAACCGGCGACCAATATGCAAAACAAAGAACTGCTTGCCCACATCGATGGATGCCGACAAGGGGAATCAAAGTCCCAGCGTTGGATCTTCGAACGGTACTACCGTGTGATGTTTGGGGTTTGCATGAGATATGTTTCGGATAAGGACGCTGTACAAGATGTTGTACAGGATGCGTTTCTTAAGGTGTTTACCAACATTGAAGGATACACTTCCAAAGGTTCTTTTGAAGGATGGATGCGTCGGATAATGGTGAATACCTCTATTGATGCCATCAGACGCCGTAAAGCGACTGGTTTAGTTCTAGGAGATGAAAAATCTTTTGAGGACGTGGTAGATGAAGGTGAAGAATTCGAAATTACTGACGATGATTACACTTTTACAGTTAGTGATGTCCAAGAAGCTATGGCTAAACTCACTCCTATGTATAGAGCTGTATTCAATCTATATGTTTTCGACAACATGACTCATCAAGAAATAGCAAGTAAACTTGGGGTTAATGTTGGGACCTCGAAGTCGAATTTGGCCAAGGCTAGAAGAAACCTTCGAAAAATTTTAACAAAGAAAAAAACAGACAATGTCTGATTCTAAGTTTGACGATAAAATAAGAGATACCCTAGAAGGGCATGAACCTGAAGCTACTCCTAATTGGAATAAGATGAGGGATAGAATCGCTGCTGCTGCCGCTATTGGGTCGATGGGGGTAGATGCTGCTGGATCTAAAATTGCGACTCAGTTATATATTGGTGCTGCAGTTGTAATTGGAGCTGCATCGATGTGGATTGCTCAACAATTTATTGAAGTAGACGAGGATATTCTTGAAGATTTACTTTTGGAAGAAGTGTCTGAAGTAAATAATGCAGATGAAAGTGATGCAACTGATATTACTACTTCATTTGAAGAGGAAGAAGATATTTACGAAGATGAAGTTAAGGACTTAACAACTAAAACTGACTTACCTGATTCAAAACCTAGAAAAAAGTCAAGCAATACAAGTAAGAATTCTAAGTCATCAAATTCTGCTGAAAAAAAGGACATAAAAAGCGATAAAGAGAAAGATTTAGACTCCTTAAATGAAATTTCAAAAGAAATTGACGAGGTTTCAATTACCGCTTCTACTCAAACATCTTGTGTTGGCGCTCAGGTTTCTTTTGAAGTAGAAGGATCAGATATTAGTAAAAGCTATTTGTGGAACTTTGGTGATGGAAGTTTTTCATCTGATCCGAATCCAATTCATACTTATGAAATGCCAGGTGTATATGATGTTACACTGTCTTTAAGAACGACAGGAAAGGGTAGTATTCAGACTCGAACTATTGAGAATCTAATCACAATAAATCCTCAACCAATTGCTAAAATGTCTTGGTCATTCCCAAGAATAATAATTGGAAATAATGTTCCTGTTGAGTTAATTGATCAAACCCTAGATACAAATGATGCAACTTGGATTGTAGATGGCAATATTTTAAGCTCAGAATCTCCGAGACTAGAAAATCCAGGTACCTATCAAGTCAATCTTATCGCTAGCAATCAATATGGCTGTCAAGATCACACTTCTAATATTGTCATAGTAGGCAACAGGAATCAGATAAATGCTCCCGCAAGATTTAGCCCTGATGGTGATGGAAGGTATGACTCATTCATGCCATTTGATTTAAGTGGAATGTCAGAAAAGTGGGAGCTTGTTATTGCAAACAAGGATGGAGAAGAGGTATTCTCATCTTCTGAATTTGATAAACCTTGGAATGGAGAATTGGCAAATGGAGAATTGGCTAAAAATTCGTCAGTATTTTATTGGACTGTATTGTGTACTGGGTTTGATGGAAACCAAAGAGTTTATTCAGATAAGGTAGTTGTAGAGCGATAATCATAATCACTCTTGATAAGAGTCCAACCATTTAATTTTTTGCAAGTCCATTAATAAGTTTCAGTTCTTATCTTGCACTATTGAATTTCTCCCACAAATGAAATTAATTAAGTACAGTATTCTAAGTCTGTTTTTTGCAGCTTCACAAAATTTAGTTGCTCAAGAAACAACAATTATTACTATAGGGTCAGGCGACAATTTTGTCGTAGACTGCAATGTATCCACAATTTTCACTGATGATAATTCTGGTTCCGTTGACGCTCAAGATCCATATTCATGCACTAACAATACCATTACTCTATGTCCGAGTAATCCAGGGGATGCAGTTCAAGTAAACTTTCTTGGATTTGACTTACAGACAAATGCAAATCCAAATAATAATGACGCATTATACGCTTACGACGGAGATAATACTGGAGCCAATCTTGTGGGAATTGGTACTGGAAATAGCTTTGTGGGGGTAAGTATTACTGCTTCTATTGATAACCCTACGGGTTGTGTGACATTCCAATTTGTTTGTAATAATGGAGCAACAGGCGGGGATATAGGTTGGGCAGCAGAAGTTTCTTGTGTAACTCCTTGTTCTTACCCGGTTTCTGGGCTTGAGTTGGTTTCACCGGAACCATTCCCGAATAATCAAGAAGGATCAATTAGTATTGGCCTATGTCCAGATGACTTTATTACTTTTTCTGCTGAGTCAGCAATGGGAACCGGAGGATTTGAACTTGACTCATTGGTTTGGAACTGGGGAGATGGTCAGGTTGAAACAACTGCTGTTGATGATGGTTTGATTGTTAGCCATTCTTATTCAGAACCTGGAGAGTACATTGTAACATTAACTGTTGTAGACGAAAATCAGTGTAATAGTACCAACCTTCAGCCTCATCAGGTTCTAGTAAGTACTATTCCAATTTTTAATACAGAATACACTACACCAATTTGTGCAGGGTCACCAGGTTATGTTAATGGAAATCCTGTACAAGGAATTACGTGGACAGCACTGCCTCCATTAGCTGTTTCTGAAGAAGCAGACCTACCCGATGCTACTGGTGTTGCTTTTACATCTGAATTGTTTATTGACTTTTTTGAACAAGACCAGGTGTTGGAGGATTGTGCAGATTTAGAATTGATTACGGCAAACATTGAGCACTCATTTATTGGAGACCTTAGTTTTTGGATTACCTGTCCTGATGGAACTGAAGTGTTGTTGATGGATAATGGAGCGTCAGGTGGTCCAGACCCAACAGGGTGTACTCCAAACGACTTAGGTGGAAATGACCTTGGAATTGTAGACGTAGAAGGTTGGGATTATTCTTGGAGTACTGACGGAGTATGGGTACTTGATGACGCAGATAATCCAGATGTTGATTTTGCAACAAATCCACTTCCTTCAGGTGTTTACGCATCATGTGAAGATATATGCAACTTTGTTGGATGTCCACTAAATGGTATTTGGACATTTAATGTAATTGACCAATGGGCAGCGGATAATGGAACACTTTTTGGTTGGCAAATAGATTTTAATCCTGAGATAGTACCCGGTGTTACAACATTTACGCCAGTTGTTGGAATGGATGCGGATTCAAGTTATTGGATGTTAAATCCTATGGATGAGGGAGTTGTTTCTATCTCTGATGATGCAAACTATGTAGATTTAAATTTTCCAAATCCAGGAGATTTTTCTTTCACATACGAAGTGACAAACAACTTTGGTTGCACTTGGGATACTACTGTTAATATTACCGTAATTGAAGGCCCGCAAAATAGTATTACTGCAGGTTCTGACTTGGTGTTTTGCCAAGATCCAATTCAACTTCAAGGAGATTTTAATGGAACTGACCCATCGCCTTGTGCAGCTTCGGGGGGTTCATTTGAATATTGTTACGTAGATAACGATAATACAATCTTTAGCTATTGTCCAGATGTGATTGGAGACGGCACTATGATGACAATAAGTTTTGATGCTGGTGCTATGGAAGTAGGGTGGGACCTTTGTACAATTTTCGATGGCCCCAACGGAACCGGTGCTGTTTTAGGAACATTAGATGCAGTATTTGCAGGCCAGTCATTTACAGCAACAAACCCTGATGGATGTATTTCAATGCAATTCACATCTGATGGTTGGACAAGCTGTAATAACACTTGGTTCCCACTAGAATCTGTTTCTTGGTGTGTGAGCTGTGGTGGTAATGATATGTGTGGATTTGATTGGGTATGGGAGCCAGCCGACTTTCTTGATGATCCTAATACTGCACAACCTATGGTAACGGACTTTTCAGGTTCTCCAACAGAATATGTGTTATTTGTTTCTCCAGTTGGTTTTGATAACTGTGCAGCAACTGATACAATGTTGGTTATGCCAGGATTTGATTATTCAATTACAGACCAACAACCTTCTTGTTTAGCTACTGACGGCATAGTTTTAGTTGAAATTAATGAACTAGTAAGTGATGGACCATTTACTATTGAATTATTCCAAGGTGCAAATCTTATTGAAAGCGTTCAATTTGATGGAAGTGATTATGTAAACCAAAACCTTGGGCCTGGTGATTATACAGTGAATGTATTTGATGACGGTGGGTGTCTTTACACTTACGACTTCAATATGGGAGATCCTGTTCCTATGGAAATAGAAACTGGTTCTGATGCAGTTATATGTCAATCTGCTTCAGTGACTTTAGAGGCATGGTCTGATCAAGATTTAACCAATTCATGGACGTATAATTGGGTAAATGCCCTAACTGGCGATACCGTTACAACAGTTGATGGAAATTTCGTTGCAAGTCCTCTATCTAGTACTGTTTATACAGTATTTGCATTGGATACTAATGGGTGTCCGTCTGATGATGAAACAATAAATGTAAACGTACTTGGTGAGCTAATAGCTGATTTAGATGGTACAGATTTCATTTGTAGTGGTGAAGATGCTCAACTTGATGCTAGTGGCTCATTTGGCGGATCAGGATCGGGTTATACATATACATGGTTGTGGGAGGGAAATCCTATAGGTAATGAATCTGGCGAGCAAATTGAGAACATTCCTATTTCTTCAGGAGAATACTGTGTAATTGTAAATGACGATTGTGAAACGCCACCTGCACAAGCATGCTTTGAAGTGACTATAGAATCTCCAATTGATGTTCAATTTGAAGCTGATACTACTCAAGCATGTGGAACTGGAGCATTTGCATTTACCAACCTTATTGATCCATCATTAATTACTACTTCTGTATGGAGCTTTGGTGATGAGCAATATGCTGCTGAACTAAATACAACTCATATTTATGATTCTCCTGGATTCTACGATGTTGGATTAACAGTTACATCGCTAGCAGGTGGTTGTGAATATGAGGGTGTTAAAGAGGCATACATAAACATCTACCCATTACCGGATGTTGGATTTTACGCAAACCCACAACCTACAAGAGTGCCAAATACTACAATTACATTTGATGGAGTTCAAAGTGAAAATGTAATTTCTTGGTTGTGGACATTCAATACATATAATCCACTTGGATTTGATATTGTAGAAGATCCAGTCTTTACATTCCCTTATGATGATGGTGGATTCTACCCAGTAACATTAGAGGTAGAAGATGTGTTTGGTTGCACTAATTCTGTAACAAGAGAGATTGAGATCAGAGATCTATTTAATCTGTTTATTCCAACTTCGTTTACGCCAAACAACGATGGGACAAACGATGCATTCTTTGTTTATGGAACAGATATAGACCCTTCTAAATTCGAATTCGAAATCTATGACCGTTGGGGCGAGTTAGTGTTTGAAACAAATGATATCAACACTCCTTGGATAGGCCAAGTTGGAAATGATGGTGAACATTATGTGCCAAATGGAACATACATGTATAGAGTAGAAGTGCACAGCATAAGTGAAGAAGCGATCAGAAAAGAAGTGTTTGGTCACGTAATGGTGATCCGATAGCTAATCGTTTGCTTCGATTTTTAAAAGCTCATCCATTGTTGCTGTAGCTACACTGTGATAATTCTTTCTTGCTTTATTGTATATATTAAGTGCCATCTCTTTTTGCCCAGTTTCTAACATTGCTTTGTAAA
>CEUK01053816.1_pt1 | contig 10944 bp, 5 predicted proteins | sample 356451 | NCBI WGS metagenome assembly CEUK01 (sample SAMEA2622843, study PRJEB7988) | marine metagenome | isolation source: saline water (ENVO:00002010), including
TAATTTAACATTCTTCTTCTTAGCATCAAGTTTTGCTGATTGAATCCTCTGTACACATAGTGAGCACTTCTCCATAACTCCACGAGCTCTAACAGTTACGTCTGGGTTTAATACCAGGCGTGCAAGGCTATCTGAAGCTGGATTAAAGTTTTGGAACTTATCGTGGCCTTTATAGTTGAACCAGTTAAAGCGCCTAACCTTGTAGGGACAGTTATTCGCGCAGTAACGTGTTCCAATACAACGGTTGTAAGTCATTTGGTTTAGACCCTCATTACTGTGTGTCGTTGCAGCAACTGGACACACCGTCTCACAAGGAGCGTGATTACAGTGTTGACACATCATAGGCATGTGTATCGTCTGCGGGTTTTCTGATGGGTCCTCCATCTTTCCGTAGCTAGAGATAACACCCACACCTTCTTCTGCCCCCTTTTCAAGGCTGTAATCTGAAGAGTAGTAACGGTCAATTCTCAACCAGTGCATGTCACGGTGTCGACGAACTTCGTCCTTACCAACAACACTAACATTGTTCTCGATGTGACATGCAGTTACACATGCGCTACATCCAGTACAAGTGCTTAAGTCAATGGTCATACCCCAACGGTGACCAACCTCCTCAACTGCATGGCTATGCCAAAGGTCAAATGCGCTAGTTTGTTTCTTATCCCTAGCATCAATCACGCCATCACGGTTCACGTCCTCGTGAACATTTAGTCCTATAACCTTATTCCAAGAAGCCTCGCCTTTTTTAGCATCTGCTTCGTTAAGGTATTCAGCAAGAGTAGTTTCCTTTACAACTGAATCACGGCCCATTGCTGTGCTGTGAATTTGTGTACTAGCTAGTGGGTATTCTTCTCCTGTAGCTTCGATTGTTACATCATAGTTTTTACCTGAAGTAAATGGGAATGCATTTACTCCAATTGGGATTGGCTGACCATTTGTATCAACAAGATGATCGCCATTTTCTCCAGTTTGATATCCGGCCTTACCGATATTTTCTCCGCGAGCTCCACGACCGTAACCAAGTGCTACAGAAACTGTGCCTGGCTTTTGGCCTGGTTGCATAAACGCAGGAAGTTCGATAGACTTACCATTTGAAGTTAGCTTTACAATAGATGCAAAATTCTCTTGGGCTATATAGATGTTAAGGCCCATTGCCTCCATATCCTTGCGTGACATAGTCAGGTAGTTATCCCAAGTGATCTTAGTCACAGGATCAGGAGTCTCCTGAAGCATTGGGTTAGCTGCGTGATTACCCATACCAATTGTTGGCTTTACATAAGTGCTAAGTTGCATTATACCTCCCTTCCTTGAAGAAACTTCACTTGCAGCAGCTGCTGTACTTATAGCAGTAGAGTAATTCGGTGCAGATGCCACAGCGTCAATAGACATATGTCCATCGTGAACTGCTGAGTTCCATTTGGCATCAGTGTATAATGCATCAGCTGTATACTTAGCATTGTAATTGGTTCTTATGTATGAGTACCAATCTGTATTTGATGCACCAGCCCAAACCAATAATGACTCACCCACAGCTCTCGTATCAAATAACGGAGCGATCGTTGGTTGAACTAAATCAATTCTACCAGAGTTAAGACTTAAATCGTTCCAGCTCTCTAGGTAGTGGTGGTTAGGTGCAACATAAGTCGAACGAGAAGCAGTCTCATCAGAAATACCGCTCATGCTAACTGATGTTTTAACCTTTGAAAGACCAATATTGAACTCATCTGCATTTGGCAAATCGTAAGATGGGTTACAATCTAATGTGATTAGCGTGCTAACCTTACCTGCATTCATATCATCAACTAATTGTGCTGTAGCAGCGTCATCTCCACGGAATGCAAGAGATGGATTATCTAGATCAATAGTTGAACCGTAGTTACCAAGTGCTTGGTTAACTGCTGCAACTAGAGTTTGGGTTGCTTCGTCGTTTGAAGCGGCAAGTACGATTGACTTTCCACGTGCTCCATTAAGTGACTTCGCAGCTTCTTCAACTCTTGCTATTGTAGCTTTATCTAAGTTAGAAACTGATGATCCATTAATTGCAGAAAGTAATCCTGCAACAATATTTCCTTCATCTGAAGGTAAAATTGGAGTTCTAACGTCAGCATTAGTTCCAGTTAATGTCATAGCCGACTCGAACTGGTAGTGCTTTGAAAGTGACCCTCGCTCAGGTCTTCTAAGATCAGAATATTGTGATTCTATTTTAGTGTTGGTTAGCCAGTTATTCAAAAAATCAGCTCCTATACTAACAATTACTTTCGCTTTTGAAAAGTCGTATGAAGGAACTGCGTCAACACCGAAATTGTTTTTGTGAACATTTCTCAGAGCGTTATATGAAATCGCATCGTATTGAATATGTTCAACTCCAAGAGAAGCAATAACTTTCTTCAATGAAGGGCTAAGAATAGTGTTTGAAAGAATAACTGAACGACCAGACTCAATAGAAGATTTTACTGCAGAATCTAAATCAGCCCAAGTTATAGGCTCACCGTTCTTAAGTGGGCCGTTTAGACGAGCACTGTCGTAGATACTCATCACAGAACCAATAACTCGTGCATTAGCATGTCCTATCTCTGAGTGCTTATTTCCTTGAACGAAAATTGGGCGACCTTCTCTAGTTTTGACTAGAACATTACAGTAGTCTAAACCATCATAATAAGTCGAGGCATAATAATTTGCTACACCAGGAGTTATTTCTTCAGGCTTATTTGCGTAAGGTATTGACTTAATAACAGGAGTTTCACATGCAGCTAACGTTGCAGCAGTTAAAGAGAATCCCATGAACTTTAAGAAATCACGACGACCTGTAGTGGAAGTGTTGAGGCGCTCGTCTGAGATGAACTCGTCAACTGACTGTGCTTCTGGGAACTCGTGACCCTCAGCGCTTGTGTAAGCATCTGTTTGGTCTAGTTCGTCCAATCCGGACCAGTATTTTTTCAAATTAGCCATGTCTTGTCAGAATCGAGTTTAATAGTGACACTTTGAGCATTCCCATCCACCAAGCTCTTTAACTGTTATTTTATCATCTTCTAAGAAGCGACGAAGTTCTTCATTGCCTCTTAGTGTTGTCTTAAGTCTATCATGCATCTCCATATAATACCCATTAGATGCCAAATCAATATCAGCTTTATTGTGACACTCAATGCACCAGCCCATCGTTAAAGTTGGTTTAGACAACTCAATAATACCCGGGAACTTATCTCTTAATTCATTGATTTCTTCTACTGGAGCAATTCGACCAACAGAATATGTTGCAACATCTCCATGGCAGTTTTGACATTGCAGACCTCCAACAACAACGTGTTGTTGATGACTAAAGAATACGTGATCTGGAAGGTTATGCACCTTATTCCATTTTACAGGCTCTCCTTCATAACTATTTTGTGGTATTGTATATCCATTATTTCCATCACCATCAATATATGTCCCTGTTGCTGGATCAAAACCGATGGCAGCGTAGATCTTAGAGATTTCATCTTCACCTGATATCTTGCCTTTTTTTATAGCTTTATGACAATTCATACAAACGTTTGTTGATGGAATGCCTGCATGTTTAGACTCATATGCACTATGGTGACAATATTTACAGTCAACTTCATTTTCACAGGCGTGTACACTGTGAAGAAAATCAATTGGTTGGCTCGGACTATATCCCTCATATACACCAATTCCCATCAATGCAGCATATCCTTTTGTCACTCCTAATGCCACAAAGAATACCCCAATTATTGAAACAAAAACAATATTTCTCCACGCCCAACTCTTAAGCCTAACGATATATGGTGAATCTGGCAGTAATTCCTGTCCTGTCTTTTGTGAAATTATATCTGTAAGTGAGCGTCTAACACCTGATGCACTAAGTGCAATAATTGTAAAGAGTACTAGTAGTAAAGTAAACCAAAGTATGCTTGAGCTATCTACTTCATCTGATTTAGAGTCATCGATTGTTGGACAGGCATCACTTGTGTTAACCGCTACCTCAACGTTTGGTGGGTTAGCAACGTAAGCCATGATGTCTTTAATTTCATCAGCACTTACTGCTTGAGCATTCATCCATCCGTAAGTGCCAACGTATCTATCAACAAGTGACTTGATGTAGGCATCACCGGTCTCTGCAGCTTCTTGTGGATTTTGTATCCACTTTACAAGAAGCTCGTCTGAGGCTCCCCAACGATCAGCAATTCCAGCTAGACCTGGTGCTGCTAAAACTTCGTCGGTTACTTTGTGACAAGAAGCACAGTTTGCGTTAAAAAGAGATTGACCGTTCTCAATGTTGCCTCCTTCCCAAATTGTTTGGGCTGAAAAAGTCGAAAACTGCAATGATATCAAGGCAAAGAATACCGTAGCTAATAAACGCATATGGCTTTTCCTCCTAGTCTTCGGTTTTTGCATGTTGCTCAAATGGTCTCAATTCTGCTGCAAAAATACACTTTAAGACCTCTTTTATGGGCATGTAAGTGCTCACAATATACCCTTACAAACCTTATTTAGAACCTTTCCAAACAAGCGTAAAAAATAGATGGCAGGATATTTGGAATTTAACTCGTTGACATCAGTAGATTTGTCAAATATGAAAACGAATTTTTACTATCTGAATGTTAAAGTTGTAATAGTAACTCTATGCTTATTTGTTACGGTTGACACATTAGGCCAAATCGGCAAAAACAAGCGTCGAACTACTGCGATTGACACTCTAGATGGGGACTCTGTACAAATAGACTCAACTAAAACTACATTAATTAAACTTCCAGAAAGAACTGAAGAGGGTGAGTTTGTCCTTAACATGGATTCAGCAATTACTTCACTATATATAGATGCAGCTGAAAAAGAAGTTGTTTTAAAAGGCTATAGAATTCAAATTTATTTTGGCGATTTAGAATCTGCTAGAGCCGTTAGAGCTAAGTGTAGAAAACAGCTCGATCATGATAGAATTTATCTAGAGTCCATCACCCCAAATTACAGTGTAGCAATTGGTGATTACAGAGATAGATGGGAGGCTGAAATTGCTCTTTCTAATTTGAAAATAAAGTACCGAGACGCTTTGATTGTGCCGGCAGAGATTAAAATGCCTGACCTGAAGTAATTACCCTTTTTAGGCGTCTTCTAGAGTCTGCTTTACTTCTACATCTTCATATGCTTCAACCAAATCACCAACTTTGATGTCGTTGAACTTTTCGATGTTTAATCCACACTCATAACCTTTAGCAACATCTTTCACATCGTCTTTAAACCTCTTAAGAGATCCAAGCAAACCTGTGTAGACAACTATTCCTTCACGTAGAATTCTCACCTTGCTAGATCTAAGGATCTTCCCATCAGTAACGAAGCAACCTGCGATTGTGCCAATCTTAGAAATCTTAAACGTTTCTCTGATTTCAGCAGTTCCAACAATGTTTTCTTCAATCTTAGCAGATAGAAGCCCCTCCATTGCGTCTCGCATTTCCTCGATGGCCTTGTAAATAACCGAGTAAAGTTTGATTTGGATTTCCTCTTTCTCAGCAAGCTTACGAGCAGTCGATGAAGGACGAACTTGGAAACCGATAATATATGCGCTTGATGCAGATGCAAGAAGAACATCAGATTCTGAGATTTGGCCTACAGCTTTGTGAATAATATTAACCTGAACCTTCTCAGTTGAAAGCTTCTGAAGTGAGTCACTCAATGCCTCGATAGAACCATCTACGTCTCCCTTAACAATAAGGTTAAGTTCCTTGAATTCACCAACTGCGATACGACGACCAATTTCTTCAAGGGTAATAGACTTTTGAGTTCTTACACCCTGCTCACGCTGCAGTTGCTGACGCTTAGTTGCAATTGCTCGAGCTTCTTTTTCATCTTCAAACACGTTAAATTTATCACCCGCACTTGGAGCTCCATCGAATCCTAAAACAGATACTGGAGTTGATGGCCCTGCAATCTCAATTCTTGACCCACGTTCATCGAACATGGCTTTGATTTTTCCGGAGAATTGACCGGCCAAAACTGCATCGCCAACTCTAAGTGTACCTCCTTGAACAAGGATGTTAGTCACATAACCCCTACCCTTGTCAAGAGAACTTTCTACAACCGTACCGTTCGCCTTCTTTTCAGGATTTGCTTTTAACTCTAACATCTCTGATTCAAGTATAACTTTCTCAAGAAGTTCATCGATGTTAGTTCCGTTTTTAGCCGAAATTTCTTGAACTTGATACTTCCCGCCCCAATCCTCAACTAGGATATTCATGTCGCTAAGTTCAGTCTTAATCTTATCTGGATTTGCAGTTTCCTTATCCATTTTGTTAAGGGCAAAAATCATAGGAATATCTGCAGCTTGTGCGTGGTGAATTGCCTCTTTAGTCTGAGGCATAACTGCATCATCCGATGCAATTACAATGATCGCAAGGTCTGTAATCTGAGCACCACGTGCACGCATTGCTGTAAATGCCTCGTGACCTGGAGTGTCCAGAAAAGTAATTAGCTTACCATCATCCATTTTCACAGAGTATGAACCAATATGCTGTGTGATTCCACCAGCCTCTCCATCAATTACATTAGCCTTTCTGATATAATCTAGAAGAGATGTTTTACCGTGGTCAACGTGACCCATTACAGTAACAATAGGAGGCCTTCCTGTTAGATCATCTTCCTTGTCTTCTTCAATCTCAATTGAATCCTCAAGTTCTGAACTCACAAATTCAACCTCAAAACCAAAGTCTTCTGCAATCATGGTGATCGTCTCAGAATCTAGTCTTTGGTTTATCGACACCATAATTCCAAGCATCATACATGCTGAAATAACATCGTTTGGAGACTTGTCCATCATACTAGCTAATTCAGCTACGGTAACAAATTCAGTTAGCTTCAGGATGCTATCCTCAAGCTGCTGTTGAACTAGTTCATCCTCCGTACGCTCACGAATGTTCTTTCTCTTCTCTCTTCGAAGCTTTGAAGACTTCGATTTTTTTCCACCACTAAGGCGTGCTAGCGTTTCTCTGATTTCCTTCTGTATATCTTCTTGGCTAACTTCCTTCTTAACGTATCCGACCTTATTACCCTTCTTCTTGTTTTTGTTGTTTTGACGTGAAGCATTAGCCTGCTTCTTTACGTCCACCTTCTTTACTCTAACTCTCTTTCTTTTTCCATCATCAGAAGATTTAGGCTTTTCAACAGGAAGCTCAATCTTACCTACAACTTTGGGTCCAGATAATTTATCAACCTTTGGCTTTACAATGTCCGAAGATTCCTCAGCAGTATTTTCATCTTGCTGTTCAATAGGCTTAATTGCTGATTTAACTATAATCTTTTCAGATTCCAATTTTGCCTTAATTCTAGCCTCTTCTGCAGCAGCTCTTTTTTCAGCAGCCTCCTTTTCTTGAGCTTTGAAGTCTACTTTTCCTATAACCTTTAGAGAGCTTTTTAAAGCTTCTTTGTGATCTTCTTTTGATGTCTCTGTAGTAGAAGGCTTCTCTTTAACAAGCTTCTTCTTTCTCTCCTTTTTTCCCTCTTCCTTTTGAACTTCTTCTTTTTTAAAGATTCTTAGGTCGATCTTTTCTGGTGACTCTTCTGTAGCAGGTTCTGCCTTCTTTGTGCTAGCAATAGAAATGTTAGCTCGATCTATACTTACAGAAGATCTTTTGGCTGCTTCTTTGGCATCCTTATCCCCTTGGAAATTACTGCGCACAAGCGCATAAACCTCTGGGTCCAACTTTGAATTTGGCTTAGCCTCAACTTGAATCCCCTTTGTTTCAAGGAAATCCACAATAGTGCCAATGCCTAGATTGAACTCTCTAGCAGCTTTACTTAATCTTACTGGTTTATTTGCGTCAGCCATTTGCTTTTTAATCGTTGGGGAAGGTAGGTATTAATTAGGGTAGATATTGAATTATTCTAACTCCTTATTTAAAATCCTAAGAACTTCTTTTACAGTCTCAGCTTCAAGGTCTGTTCTTGCAATCAGACTCTCCTCGTCAATTTCAAGAACAGAACGTGCCGTGTCACATCCAATTTTGATGAATTCCTCAAGAATCCATGTGTCGATTTCGTCACTGAACTCCATTAATTCTACATCATCCTCTGTCTCATCTTCTTCACGGAATACGTCAATTTCATACCCCGTTAAATGACCGGCTAATTTGATATTATTTCCTCCTTTACCAATTGCTAGACTTACTTGGTCTGGCTTTAGGTAAACCTCAGCTCTTCCACTTTCTCCACTAAGAGTAATAGAAGTGATTTTTGCTGGGCTAAGAGCTCTTTGCATTAATAGCTCTTCGTTCTCAGTCCAATTAATTACATCGATGTTTTCATTTCTAAGCTCACGCACGATTGAATGTATCCGAGACCCCTTCATCCCTACACATGCTCCTACAGGATCAACTCTATCGTCGTATGATTCAACTGCAACCTTAGCACGCTCACCTGGTGAACGAACTATTTTCTTAACAGTGATAAGTCCGTCGTAAATCTCTGGAACTTCCTGCTCGAATAGACGTTCAAGGAATTCTGGAGCTGTACGAGAAAGGATGATTCTAGGAGTATTGTTACGTAGTTCAACAGCAGCAACAACAGCACGAACATTATCGCCTTTCTTGAAATAGTCGCCAGGAATTTGGTGCTCACGTGGCATTACAACTTCATTATCGTCATCGTCAACAAGAAGAATCTCTCTTTTCCAGATTTGGTATACTTCAGCTGTTACAACCTCACCAATACGCTCTTTGTACTTCTGGTAAATCTTGTCTTTCTCGATGTCCATTATTCGGCCTACGAGGTTTTGACGAAGAGATAACACCGAGCGACGTCCAAACGACTCAAGCTTGATTTCTTCAGACACTTCCTCTCCCACTTCAAAGTCATCCTCAATCTTGAGTGCTTCATTAATTGAAATCTGTACGTTATCATCCTCAACTTGACCATTTTCTACAATTTCGCGATTACGCCAAATCTCAAGGTCACCCTTCTCAGGGTTGATAATAACGTCGAAGTTCTCGTCAGATCCATACTTCTTAATAATCATGTTTCTGAAAACGTCTTCCAAGATTGCCATCATGGTCTCCTTGTCGAAGTTTTTGAATTCTTTAAACTCGCGAAACGAATCAATTAGGTTCAGTTCCATTATACCTTATTTAAACGAAATTTTAACTTTTGTCCATTCTAAATCGCAGGCGTTAAAAGGATGTTCCTCTTCAACCCACTGTTTTGCCTTGCGCCCTTCGATACGCTTTTTCTCAAGTGTCTTTAAGACCAAACCACTCATCTCTCCTTCCTCTTCCTCTACACTAACTAGATCACCTTCGATTTTCTTTCCCACTTTGGGAAGTACAATCACCTGCTTCCCAACTAGCTTTTTGTATTGACGCAAAACTTTTAAGGGTTGATCTAAACCAGGAGAACCAACATCTAAAGAGAAGTCCTCTTCCTCCCTGTCTAAAGACCCCTCAATGTGGCGGCTTAAAGCCATGCAATTCTCTATCGAAGTGTTGTCATCATTATCAAGGGAAATTCTAATAACATTCCCTGCAGCGACACTTACATCGACCACAAAGCCTGGAGTTCCTTCAACGAACTCTTCAGCCATTTTACTTATTGTCTTTGCGTCTATCATATCGAAAAGTTTAAAGCATAAAAAGGGGGCTTATGCCCCTCACATTTACTTCTCTTCACTATTTCCGTCGCAAAAGTACACAATCTTTCTGTAAATACATGCAATTACATAGCACAATATCCCGAACTTCGCTTGCGTACAAGAGGCAGTGAAGTCAATATTGAATAAAATATCAACGTCTTTTTTGTGTTTGGGCTTTACCCTATTTGTCTTTATATCAGAAGGCAAATCACAAGGAAACAGGCCAATAGGCACTTGGAACGATTTTTTACCTTACGGTCAGGTATTGAAAGTTGCCCCTGCTGTGGACGTAGTTTACGCTATGACAGAATATGCCGTTTTTAGCTATTATCCTGAAACAATTGAGCTAGAAAGGCACAGTATAATACAAGGATTGAGTGAATCTAATCCATCTGCGATTGCAGTTGCACCTTTTGGGACACAAGACTCTCATGTACTTATCATAGGTTATGGAAATGGAAATATCGACTTATTGACAGAAGTTGGAGTCTACAATATGCCGGACATAGTTAATAGCAATCTTATTGGAGACAAGTCCATTCGTGACATTTTTGTTGATGGCCCTAAAGCTTATTTAGCTACTAGTTTTGGTGTGGTGGTTATAGATGTCAATTCTGTCGAGGTTAGCGATACATGGTATATACAAGGTCAACAAGAACTTCTTGGTGTTAATAGTGTAATTAAGCATGACGGAAAATGGTTGGTAGCAACAGATTCAGGTGTGTTCGAAGCTGATATAGATCACGACTTTCTTGCTAGTTCTGAAGCATGGACTCAATGGAGTGATCTTCCAGAAGACCCAAACACAGTTGTAACAGAATTACATTTTACGTCTAATAGAGTTTTTGCTCATTTGGGCGATGGAATACTTGGAAGGCTTTGGGTAAAAGAGGAAGGTAATTGGTCCTTGTTGGATGGATGGCCTGCGGAAGGTGACAAGCTATGGGGTCTTGATTCTAGAGGTGATACACTTCTTGTGGGTAGATGTTGCGACGTAGAGAGATATGATATTCACCTTAATTTGATTCCTGAGACTAATGCAGTGGGTGGATGGATGCAAATAAGAGACGTTGCTTTTGGGCCAGAGGAGACATCGACTGTTTGGATTGCAAGTAGAATCGGAGGATTGGTTCGATTTGTAGCTGAACCTATTGAGGGCGGTGTGGTCAACGCCAATTTTTATCCAAGTGGACCCGAAAGCGCTCACGCTAGAAAATTAGACTGTTGGAATCACAATCTTTGGGTTGCTACTGGAGGTGTTGACGAAACTTGGAATGGATTATACACTTCTGTTGGGGTAACTGGGCTAGTAGATAATTCTTGGATCGATGTTATTTCTC
>CEUK01186473.1_pt1 | contig 10942 bp, 7 predicted proteins | sample 356451 | NCBI WGS metagenome assembly CEUK01 (sample SAMEA2622843, study PRJEB7988) | marine metagenome | isolation source: saline water (ENVO:00002010), including
CAGAGACACAAGCGGTCATTCTTTTTCTTGTGGGTATTAAAACCCCTTCAACCACAGCTTCATCAGCTAATAAAAATGCATTTTTGATTGTCTTATCATTGCTTTTTTGAGCTTCTTGAAGAGAAATAGCTCTTATTTCAAAATTATCATCAATTATAGTTCGTAAACTTTTAGATAAGTTAGTCATATCTTGAAAAGAAGTGGCTCTTTTCTTCCATAACCATTCATAAACTTGTTTTGCTCGGAAAGGTTTTTCACCAAAGTACACTAATTTTTCCGTTAACTCATCTAATGATAGTTGCCTTATGTCAATTTTTGTTTTCATAAAAAAAAACCTCGTATAACGAGGTTTAATTTTTTAAAGGATCAGCATAGCATCTCCATAAGAATAAAAGCGATATTTTTCTTTAATCGCTTCTTTATAAGCTTTCATAATTAAATCATGCCCTCCATACGCAGAAATCATCATTAATAAAGTAGATTTTGGTGTATGAAAATTAGTAATCATAGCATCTGGAATTTTAAATTCATATGGAGGAAAAATAAACTTATTAGTCCATCCGCCAAAAGGTTTTAACTTATGATCAACTGTCACTGAAGACTCTAACCCTCTAGAAACTGTAGTTCCAATTGCACAAACTTTTCTTTTGTTTGCCTTTGCTTCATTAACAATTTTTGCTGTTTGTTCGTTAATGTAAAGCTCCTCAGAATCCATTTTATGCTTGGTTAAATCTTCAACATCAACTGGTCTAAATGTTCCCAATCCAACATGAAGTGTTAAAGAAGTAAAATCAATTCCCTTTATTTCTAATCTTTTCATCAATTGTTTGCTAAAATGCAAACCTGCTGTTGGAGCAGCAACTGCTCCTTCACTATTAGCAAAAATAGTTTGGTATCTTTCCGCATCTTCTGGAACAGGGTCTCTCTTAATGTATTTAGGAAGCGGAGTCATTCCTAATTTAGTAATTGTAGCTTTAAAATCCTCATAGGGACCATCAAATAAAAACCTTAGTGTTCTTCCTCTTGAAGTTGTATTATCGATAACCTCTGCAACTAATTCATCTTCTTCACCAAAATATAATTTATTTCCTATTCTAATTTTTCTTGCAGGATCTACAAGTACATCCCAAAGTAAACTTTCTCTGTTTAATTCTCTTAGTAAAAAAACTTCAATTTTAGCTCCTGTTTTTTCTTTATTCCCATACATTCTTGCAGGGAATACCTTAGTATCATTAACGACCATTACATCACCATCGTCAAAATAATCCATAACATCTTTAAAAACCTTATGTTCTATTTTTCCAGTATCTCTATGAACGACCATTAATCTTGATTCGTCCCTTTGATCTGCTGGAAATTCAGCAATTAATTTTTCAGGTAATTCAAATTCAAATTGAGATAATTTCATTTTCTATAACTATTTATTGGGTTGCGAAATTAATAAAAATAATCATGTATTTATGATTTGAATCCATTCGTCTATCGATTTAGCGTCTTTAATTAAAAAATCACCTGACTTTATTCTCCTTAATTTAATCAGGTGAGCACCACTATTTAAGGCTTCTCCAACATCTCTTGCTAAAGAACGAATATAAGTTCCTTTTGAACATTTAACTTCAAACTTTAGTTGATTTTGATCAATTAAATCAAATTTTAGAGCTTCAATATTAATTTTATTTGGCTCTAAAGTTATTTCCTCATTATTTCGAGCATAATTATACGCCCTCTTGCCATTGATTTTTTTTGCTGAAAAAATTGGAGGAATTTGGGTTTTAGAATTTAAAAAATCCAGTCTTATTTTTTCAATTAAATCTTCATTGATGTGTGTTACTGGAAATGTTTTATCAATTGATGTCTCCATATCGAAAGATGGAGTGGTAGATCCTAATTGAATAATTCCATTATAAGATTTATCTTCTTGAATAAATTGATTTATAGTTTTTGTTTTATTACCAGAACAAATCACCAAAAGGCCTGTTGCTAACGGGTCTAGTGTTCCTGCGTGGCCAACCTTAATTTTCTTTAACCCTAGTTTCTTTTTTAACTCATACCTGATTTTATTTACTACATCAAAAGAAGTCCAATTTAGAGGTTTGTCAACTAAAATAATTTCTCCTTCAATGAAATTCATTTTCAATATTTTAATTGGGAAAGTTTAGAAATAAAGTTATAGCAGCAACAATAAAACAATAAAATGAAAAATATTTTAATTGGCTTCTTTTGACTAATTTAATCATCCAAGAACAAGCCAATAAACCAGTAAAAAAAGCAGCAAAAAATCCAACTCCATAATTGATAAAAGACTCATCAATTTTATCAAAAGCACCATCCAATATATCTTTTGCCATTTTTCCAAAAATCAAAGGAACAACCATTAAAAAAGAAAATCTAGCTGCTTTTTCTCTATCAACTCCTAGTAAAACAGATGTTGATATTGTTGCTCCTGATCTAGAAATACCTGGGAGAATTGCAATAGCTTGAGAAATCCCAATAATTATAGCTTCCTTTAACCCAACTTCTTTAGTTGTTTTCCGGGCTTTATCTGCTAAAAAAAGTAAAAAACCTGTAATCAATAGCATAGCCCCAACAAGAATTAATTTCCCTGTAAAAAAAGATTTAATTATGTCATCAAAAAACAAACCAACTAATGCTGCGGGTAGCATTGAAACGATAATAAAAAAAGAAAAATTCTTTGAAGATTTATCTTTTTTATTTAACAAGCCTTTAAGAATATTTCTAATATCTTTTTTAAAAATAACAATAGTACTCATTGCTGTTGCAAAATGCAAAACTACAGTCATGAGCATGCTTTCTTCAGCTGACCATTCATTGCCAAATATAGCTTTCCCAATTTCTAAATGACCACTACTGCTTACTGGTAAAAACTCAGTAAGTCCTTGTATAATTCCAAGAAATAGAGCTGTAAGAGTTTCCAAAATAATTGATTATTCCTTTTTTAGGATACCAAAAAGTACTACCATATACCCAGCTATAACTAGAAATGGAGCCAATGTTATTCTTCTAAAAGAAAATAATGCTTCTCCATCCCAATCATTAGGGTTGTCAGATCCACCTCCAGACATTAAAATAAAACCTAATAAAACCACAATACATCCAATTATTATAAATAAATAATTTTTTCTTTTTAATACCATTCTTTTATTTTCTTCCATAATCAATAGAGTTTTTCAGATTTTATCCAAATAAATTTATTTAATGCGAAATAAGTAGAGCCTAAACTTACAAAAATGCCTAAAAATAATATTCCAAAAGCAATAATTCCATAAGCCATGAGCTCCTGTTTTAAAACTGTATCATCAAGGCTTAATTGTGTAATAATTGATGGGTTATATTTTGTAAATAAATACCACAAACTTACCAATGCAAATATAGATAATAAACCTGAAATTAGACCATGGAAAAACGCTTTCATCAAAAAAGGCCGCCTTATAAATGATGGTTTTGCTCCAACCAATTGCATAGTTCTTATGACAAACCTTTTTGAAAAAACAGCTAATCTTATTGTGTTGTAAATTAAAAGTATGGCAATAGCTAATAATATAATAGCCACAATTAAAAGTATCGTTTCAAAGTTTTTAAAAACTGCTCCCACTTCTAAAAACTGGGCCTCATTATACGCTATTTCTGAAATTAAATGTTCATTTCCTTTCATAATTCTGTTAGAAAAAGCCAATGCACTATCTGGATTTACATAATTAGAAGATAAATTAACATGTATAGAAGCTGGAAGAGGATTAACTCCATCAAGTATATCAAAAGCATCATTTCCAACATGTTTCATCATTAAATCTTGAGCAGCTTTTTTTGAAATGTAGCTGGCTTTTTTTACATATTCATAAAGGTTTAGTTGTTTTTCCATCAGTAAAACAACTGACTCATCTACATTTTCATGAAAAATAATATCAACACTTAACTGTTCTTTTATTTCATTAGATTTTTGATTTGCTGACCATATAAAATAAATGAAAATACCAAATAGAGTTAACAATAATGTTATGCCAAAAACAGTTGATGCTTCAGCAAGAGAATTTGATCGATGGTTTTTTTGATTCACGTCTGCTAATATATAAGTTTTTAAAAAAAATTAAATGTTATATTTTGTTATGTATTAACCAAAAAAAGTGAATAATATAGGTTTAGAAAAAAATCAAATCCTCTAATTTTTTCATTATCAATTAAAAATTACATAACTTTTTATTGATTATTGCGTAAAATAAATTCTTTTATGAGCCTTTGCTTTAATAAGAATTAACTATTATTTATCATTTACATGAAAAGATTTATTTCAATTTTATTATTATTTATAAGCGCAGGCATTTTAATAAAAATTAATGGCCAAATTGATTATCAAGTAAAAATTTATGAATTATACTCCGCTGCAGATGATTCTGATGGTAGTGGCAATGAAGATCCAACTTGGAAGTTACGAATTGAAGACAACGATGGTAGTGGATGGACTAACTCTTCATGTTACCATACCTCACACCCTTACAACAATTGGTATTCTGTAGATGAATTATTGTATTCTAGAACTAATTGTGGTGCTACTGTTTTATATACTGAAATGGAATGTTGGGAAGAAGATGGGTGTGGCTCCAATTGTGACTATAACTCTGGTTGGACTTGTTTAAATAATGATGACGGTAAAGCTCCAGCAGGTTCTTCAAATGGGACATTTGGATCTTCCGGTAGCTTTTTATTCACTATTGACGACCCTTGTCAATGGAATGAATACGAAATTTCTATTATTGGAGAGGTTAATAATGGTGTGCCTGCATCTTACAAGGCTAAAGTTTGGGTTAATTGGGAACCTAATGGTGGTATTGACCCCGGAATAATTTCAGGTGACCAAATCATCTGCTCTGGAGTTAACCCAACCCAATTATCAAGTGTTGATGATGGAACTGCTGGTAATGCCACCTATGGAGGACATTTTAGCTATCAGTGGCAACAAGATATCGGATGTACAGGAGCTTTTTCTGATATTGCAGGTGCAGACTTTCAAACTTATTCTCCTGGCGCCTTAACACAAAGCACTTGCTTTAGAAGAAAAACAATTTCAAATAATTGTTCAGATGTTTTTTCTAATAGCGTTACTATTACTGTTGAATCTCCATCAGTAGCACCTACTCTATTGACACCATCATCATCCACAATTTGTGCTGTTGGAACAGTTGACCTTACAGTTTCTGGCGGATCATTAGGCACTGGTGCTTCTTGGGAGCTTTATTCCTCTTCATGTGGTGGCACGTTAATTGCAAGTTCAGTAACAGGTGTTTTTTCTGGAATTAATATAAGTCAAACAGAAGATTTTTTTGTTCTTGCTCGTGGAAATTGTAATACTACAAATTGTGCAAGCACAACCGTTACTTTAGAAATACCATCAACAGCCCCAACTTCATTAACAGCTACTAACGACACTCTTTGTAGTGCTGGAGATATTGATTTTACAGTAGTTGGTGGATCAATTGGAACTGGAGCTATCTGGGAATTGTTTTCTGGATCTTGTAGTGGAACTCCAATTACAACTTCATCAAATGGTACTTTTAGTAATGTTATGATCTCTTCTTCCGAAACTTATTATGTAAGAGCTAATGGAAATTGTAATACATCAACCTGTACTTCTATAGATATTTTAGTAGCTACAAACTCTACATCTCCTTCTGAAATTATTGTTACAGACACCGTTATTTGTGATGGTGATTTCACAACCCTTACTGTAAATGGAGGAACACTAGGCACTATTGCTGAGTGGGTTTGGCACACAGATTCTTGCAATTCAAATTCAATTGGAACAGGAAATTCCATTGTAGTTTCTCCTTCCACAACTACTAACTATTTTGTAAGGTCAGAAAGTATTTGTGGGAACACTAATTGTGCAAATGATAGCGTAATAGTAATCCCAAATTATATTGAATTAGATTCTCTTAGTGTAGATACTATATGGAACCCTGTTGATAGTATTTGGGAGTTCCAAGATACGGTTTGTCCTAATACAGATGTTGATCTTTTTGCTCATTTTGTTGGGACTTTGCCTTTAAACTACAACATAACTTGGTATGAGGGAGCTTGTGGTTCCGTAATTGTTGGTGTTGGGGATTCAATTCGCGTAAATCCAGATACTACAACCACTTATTTTGCTAGAATGATTGGAACTTGCGGTTTTTCTACCTGTAAAAGCATTACCATAGAAACTTTACCTGGTTCTATCGCTGCTACTTATATGACTGCTAGTAATAATAATTTTTGTACAGGCGGTAGTACAATTTTAACTATTAATGATGGAAATTTAGGTCCTGGTGCTCAATGGACATGGTACGAAGGTTCTTGTGGTGGCCCAATAATTGGCTTTGGTTCTTCTATTACTGTTACCCCTTCTTCAACCACAATGTATTATGCTAGATCAACTGGCGGAGGTTGTGGAACTACACCTTGTGTAAGTATTTTAATCAATACTTATGATTTAAATGTGTATCAAGTACCTTATGATTCATTATGCTCTAGCAATACATTGATATTAGATGGAGGGTTCCCATTAGGCGGAACATATTCAGGAACTGGTGTAAATAATGGTCTGTTTGATCCTTTAATTGCTGGAGTTGGATCCCACTCAATAACCTATACTTATACAGATGGGAATAATTGTACTGACGCTGCTACAGAAACAATTGTTGTTCTTCAAAACAATCCAGACCCTTTAAATATTAATTCCACAGCATATGAAATATGTAATGGAAATTCAGCTACTATTTACTTAGATACTACCAATACTTTAATCGCAGGAAGAGACTGGGTTTGGTATGAAAATGCTTGTGGTACAGGTGGAATTTTAGATTCCACTCAAAATGACACAGATTCATTATTTATAGGAACTGATACTTTATTAGATGTCGATATTCTTTTAGTCTCTCCATCTACAACTACAAATTACTATGTAAGATCTGAGGGTGGAGAATGTCCTCCAAGTGCTTGTATTGGTGTTACTATTGATGTTTATACATTAGAAACACATGTATCTGAATTTTCTGATATCTGTGGGACTGCAACACCATATTATAACTTAGATGGAGGTTCTCCTTCAGGTGGTACATATTCAGGTAGTGGCGTCACAAATAACATTTTCTATCCTGATGTTGCTGGTCCAGGAACTCATGAAATTACATACACCTATACTCTTGGCCCATGCGTAGCTAATGATATTGAAACAATTTCTGTAACAGAAAGTCCGCTAACTTTATATTCATCCAACGAAGTTGAAACTTGTGCTGAAGGAGGTTTAATGATTCATATTCATGCTTTAAATGGTAATGGATTTTACAATTACGAATGGTCAGATGGAACATTAGGCACTCCTCTTACCTATGCAGAAGAAGGCACATATTCTGTTTTAGTATCTGATGCAAATAATTGCTATTCCCTTTTAGATAGCATCACTATTGATTCTGATTTAAAATGTATTGAAATGCCCAATACTTTTACTCCTAATTCAGATGGATTAAATGATAATTGGGTATTAGATTTTTCCACTTATGAATCTGCTGAATTAATTGTATTTAACAAATGGGGAAATAGGGTTTTTGAAAGCCTTTCAACTACTTCTATTTCTTGGGATGGGAATAATATAGAAGGTGCATCACTTCCAGCAGCCACTTATTATTATGTTATTAAACTTACTCCGTTAAATGGAGATCCTATTGAACAAACTGGGCCAATTACTATTTTAAGATAAAACATTTATTATGAAAAAATATTTTTTATCCATATTAGCTATATTTTTATTCTTTAATAATAAAGGGCAACAAGTAGCATTGAACAGTCAATATCTTTTTAATGATTTGGCTATAAACCCTGCAGTAGCAGGAGTTAAAAATTATACTCCATTAACTTTTAGCTTTAGAAGACAATGGACTGGAATTGATGAAGCTCCGGTAACCCAACATTTAATTGCTCATACCTACATAGGTAAAAGTGCTGGTGCAGGAATTAATTTATATAATGATGCTTCTGGGCCAACAAGAAGAACAGGGTTCAACACCTCCTTTTCTTATCATGTCAAAACAGGTCAAAAAAGTAAACTATCTTTCGGATTATCCGGATCTTTAACACAATTTATAATTGATAGAGACCGATTAATTACTGATATTCCTGGAGATATTGCAGTAATAAATAATAGCAATAATCAATTAATTGCTGATTGTAACTTTGGCTTATACTGGAGTGGGGACAGGCATTTTTTAGGTATTTCCGGATTCAACTTATTCGAAAATAAAACAGATTTATTTGCCCTTACTACACCCGTAATAAACACTTTAGACCGAGTCTTTTATGCTCATGGAGGATATAATTTTAAAGTAGGTGCTATAATTGATATTCAACCATCATTAGTTTTTAGATATATGTTAAATTCTCCATTCCAATTGGATGGAAATTTAAAATTTACCGTTAAAGAAGCTTTTTGGCTTGCTGGATCATATAGAATGAATGATGCAATCTCTATAATGGGGGGAGTTGATTTAGGAAGTTTTCAAGTTGGATATGCATATGATTTATGTATTTCAGAAATAAAAACATACAATACTGGCTCACATGAAATTTTTCTTGGAATAAAACTAAATAGAGATTTAAAAGATAGAACTCCATGGAGAAAACGAAATAAAATTTATTCAAATTATTCATCTGGAAACTAAATCATTCTATTAGATGAATAAAAAACTCATCATTATATTATTATTTGCTATTAATTATGGTTTTTTGGCTCAAAAACCATGGAAAGACAAAAATTCCTTTTTAGAATATTTTCTTGAAGAAGACACGAATTATAGCATCCCTCATAATTTTGCAGATATGGGGGATCTTTTATTTAATAATTTCGAATATCAACTAAGTGCAGAATTTTACGAACAGGCAGATACTTTAACCCCTAGGCAGCTAATAAATCATTCACTTTGTTATTACAACAACAATGACTTTTATAATTCAGTATCCCTTTTTAAAAAAGCCTTAAATGATTCTTCAAATAACAAAAATAATTCAGTTAAATTATTTTTAAAATACCATTACGCTATTGCTTTAAAAAACATCCATGACTTTAAAAAATCAAAAGAAATATTTAAAGATTTTTATAGACTGGATTCTAACGACAAATACATTAATTTACAATTAGCCTCTATTGATTCTTTACTAAAATGGGATTCGATTTCATTTGTTGAAAAAATTGCACCATTTAATCAATTAAATTCCCGCTCTTCAGAATTTTCAACATCATTTACTGAAAATGGTATTATTTACATTATTGAAAATGCAGATGATAAAAAATATAGTTCAAAAAACGTTAATCTTAATTTAGGTCTTGATTCATTAAACAAAAAACAAAAGATTTTTTTTCTTGAACATTTAGAAAATAATTTAGTCTATGGTAAACGATTAAGTCCAAGAACATCCGTATATAAAATCCCCATTAACTTTGATTCCTTTTTCTGCGTTGATTCTTTAGAAAACATTCCTAATTCTTCATTTGATTCATCTGAACTATTAATTACTCATAAAGGGTTTAACATTACAAGTTTTAGTAGAGGGGTTAACACTAAAGTCTTTTACACCAGGCATCCCAATATGAACAAATGGAACCCAGAGCCTTCTGTTCACCCTTTGATATTTCAAGGAACACTTAATGAAAAAAGACATAAACTAACTAAAAGAAGAAAAGTAGGAATTAAAGGGTTATCAAGTTCATATGGTGCTGGTGATCTTTCCATTTCTTCAGATGGTAATTCTTTATACTTTGTGTCTGATAAAAGAAAAGGACAAGGAGGAACAGACATTTATGTTGCTCATAAAAATAGTTCTGGAAAATGGGGTAAACCAATAAATCTTGGGGTTGAAATAAACACTTCATTTGATGAAGAATCTCCTAAAATTTATGACGATAGTATACTTTATTTTGCTTCTAACGGAAGGCCTGGATATGGAAAAGCAGACATTTATAAATGTAAAATTATTAATGACAGTATCTTTGATGTTCAAATATTACCACACCCTATTAATTCTGAAGGTGACGATTTACACTTTGACCTACACCCTTTTGATGAAAGCCTCGGTTTATTAAACTCAAATCGATTTGGAGGAAAAGGGGATGAAGATATTTATTTTGCTAGCCTACCTGTTGATCCATATGTTAAAGGATATATTAAACTTGCTGAGGACAGCTCTATTCAAGAGGGGTCAATTGTAAGGTTAATGGATGAAATGAATAATGAAATTCATCAAGTAGAAACTAAGGTTAACGGAATTTACCGTTTCTCATTGAATGATGGAGTGACTTATAAAATTTCTGCTACTAAAATAGGATTAGCTGGAGAAACTACTGTTGTGGCTGATGATGGTTTATTTAGAAATGAAAAACATGATATATTCCTATATCCAGCAATTACAATACAGGGATATGCTATAAATGAAGACAATGATGGGGTTTATAATGCTTCAATAGAAGTATTTAACGCAAAAGACAGTTTAGAAATTAACATAAAAACAGATATTAATGGCTTCTTTCAATTTAAAACTGAAGAAAATAAAGAGTTTTTAATCCTAGCTAAAAAAGACAAAAAAGTTGGATATCAAAAAATTGAAGTAACAGAAAATTATGAAACGGATTCTATTATTCATATTAAGTTATTCAATACTGCAGCAAACATTAAAGGAGTTGTAATAGATACAAATGGAATACCTTCAAACAAAGCTGTTGTAAGGTTGCTTGATTCAAATAACATTGAAATTGAGAGAATCACTACAGATGAAGATGGAGAATATTTTTTCTCAATGAGTATATATAGAAATTATAGAATTGTTGCCACTAATTATGGAATGGTTGAGGATACTTCTTTTTTTACTGGAAAAAACTGGGGAATAGAACAAACAAAAAACC
>CEUK01004597.1_pt1 | contig 10934 bp, 6 predicted proteins | sample 356451 | NCBI WGS metagenome assembly CEUK01 (sample SAMEA2622843, study PRJEB7988) | marine metagenome | isolation source: saline water (ENVO:00002010), including
CAGTCTAGAACAATTGGTTTTGAAATGATGGTGGAAGCAGACTGGATTCAAATACTTTCAAAACAGTCAAACGAAAATAAATTAACCACTTTTGTTAACTTTTCCTACAACGATGCCAACTACATAAATTCTGATATTACAGCTTATGAATATAAAAAAGTAGAGTTAGTTCCTCCAATTGTGCTAAGAACAGGGTTTTCTTTTTCAAAAAATATATACTCTATATCTTATCAATTTAGCTATACGGATACTCATTATTCTGATGCTACCAACGCTGGTGAAAATGGGGGAAAAGTGGAAAATGCTGCCATAGGAGTAATTAATTCTTACTTTACCATGGATCTTTCAGGAAAAGTAAAACTAAAAAGATTTCAATTAGAAGCAGGTATTAACAACCTTTCTAATGAAATTTACTTTACAAGAAGAGCAACAGGATATCCTGGACCTGGAATTCTACCCTCTCCACCAAGAAATTATTATTTAGGATTGCAATATAAATTTTGATAAATATGTCCAAATTTTATATTTTATAAACTATAATAAGTTAACAATTTTTAAATAATATACCACTTTTGTGGTATTGACTGTATTCAACGAATTTAGGAGATTTGTTGTTTAGAATTAATCTAAATAAAATATGTTTTCTACTTCTTACAGTCCTAAAGAAATTACAAATCACAATAGAAATATTGAACACTTATTTTATAGATATAATATTTCTACAAGTTCTCAGAGTACAATTGAAGAAATATCAATAGAAAACGAACTTAATTCTGATTTCTTTCTAGATTTAGTTAGATGTTATAATGATTATGAGAATATTAAATCAATAGATTTTGTTTCTTACCGAATACCTGTTCTTATTGATTATTTAGAGAAATCTCACAAATATTATATCAACAAAAGATTACCAGAAATCGAGCAATGTCTTGACAAACTTATACAACAAGAATCCAACCCTCTAATATTTGTAGTTCTTAAGTTTTTTGAAGAATATAAAGTCGATCTAATTAATCATTTTAGCATTGAAGATAATTTAATATTTCCTTATTGTAAAAGCTTATTTAACTACTATTATTATAATTCCAAGGAAGATCTTGATTACATTCTTGACAATGGTAAAAAAGCAATTGAATTTATAAATGATCATCACCAAACAAAAGATGAATTAAAAAAAATTCAGGATATCATATTAAAATACAAAGCACCCAAGAAAAATTTATCCTTTTTTCAAATATTCATCCAACAGTTAAGTTTATTTCAACAAGATTTAAGAATTCATGCTGAAATAGAAGACAATATTCTAGAGAAAAAAGTGCGATCAATTAATAACTCATTAAATATTAAGTATGCATGACGATTGTCCAAATCCAGAAATAGTATTACACAAAAATAAAATTGGTTGTGTAATTCAATGTGCTCATTGTGGTGACCTACTTGTTAAAGTAGAAAACATACTTTATTCCTGCAATATGAAAAGTTATAACTCTCTTTTTAACATCATTAATTATGTTGAAAGCAATTTGGAAGATCATATGGTAGAAATAATGAAAGAAAAGTATGTCTTAATATGTACTCCTAATGACAATATCAACCTTAGTTTCTCTGTAGAAGATTTTGAGTTATTAGTTGAGCTTTTTGAGCAGTCTAAACATATGCTTGAAGTTAATGAACTTCTTAGCTAGTATATCAATACTTTAAGCGTATTTTGTTCTGGACTTGAATGTTTTTTAAGTCTTTCTATATAATCACCATTACAGTTTAAAAAAGGACCTATAAAATTATCTACTCTTTCCTTTAAAACTCCATTTTCAATAATGGAATTATTTATAGTTTTTATTTGGCTTATTTGCTGATCTTCATTTTTCTTTAAGGATTGAGCAAACTTATAATTAACCTTATCCAAAGTGTTTTTCATGCCCTTTAAAGCAGCTTTAACCATAGGCACTAAAGTTTGGTCAATAGCACTTGCTTTTTTTACTAGATCAACTTCAATTTGATTTAACTGATTTTTCTGATTATTTAAATCAATATTGGTATTGTGATACTTTTGTAAAAAAAGTTTAATCAAATCATCTGTTTTTTTAATTAAATCATCATTAGAAAAACCCATTTTAAGCCATTTATCCATTTGTTTAGAATTAAGCCAAGCAAAATGATCTCTCAAGACTATTACTGGAAAATTCAAAGTAGAAAATTGAAATGCTTTTTTTAATTGTAACCAATAGGCAATTTCAGAAGGGCCTCCAACGTATATCAAGTTAGGTAAAATTGATTCTTGATATAGAGGCCTAAGAAGAACATTAGGACTGAATTTTTCAATCGATGAATTCAACTTTCCTAAAAGTTCCTTTTTAGTGAAAACACCTTTTCCAATTTTAAAGTTATCTCCATCAATAATTATTCTTTCCCTTTTATCATTAGATAAATAAAATAAATTCAATTCTCTTGGATTAATCTTTGGCTCGTAACCAAGTTGAACAAGTTCTTTATTGGTTTGAACAACAGAATTATGGATGAATTGATGATTAATTTCAGATGAAAATGAATCAAAAAATAGTTCCTTTAGACTTTTATCATCTGAATCAAAAACAATCAAATCCTCATTATTAAATACCTTACTAATCCAATATCTAGTAGATTGAGACCAAGTAGCTTTTTTTAATGCATTTGAAAAAATAGCTTCTAGTTCATTGTATCTATTATCATTTTTAAAAATTAATTGTAGATCCTGTAAAATAGGATCGAAAATAGAAGGTTTTAATTTCCCGACAGCAATAGAGTCTTCCCCTTCAACACTTAAATGATTATTAAAAACATTTAAATGATTAATCTCTTTAAAATCATGATCTTCACTTGCCAACCAAAAAACAGGCAGAAAGTCATTTTTAGGAAATTTTTTCTTTAATTTTTTTGCTAAACATATAACCGAAACTATTTTATGGATAAAATATTGAGGGCCTCCAAACAAGCAAAGTTGATGACCTGTAGTAATGGTAAATACTCCTTCATTTTTTATCAATTCAATATTTTTAGATAAAGGCAAATCACATTCTTCATACTGTTTTGAAATAGCATTGTAAAGAATATTCCTAGTCTTAGAATCTAAATCCCTTTGTTTTAAAAAAGATTCATCAATAAAATCAACATTACTGCCACAATGAAAATCTTTAAGCCCCTGATCATTTTCAAACAAATCAACCAGTAATTTATTTTTATAAATATTATCTAACAGATCTATTTCAGTCATAAACAAATCATTTAAATACCAATATATTGATTTTTAACATCTAAGATAATTTAATAAAGAGATTTAAATGAAAAGAATTATTTTCGCCTTTAAGTTATGTTTAAAATCTCCTCTAACAATATCCTTAAAACTATGGGGCCTGGAATCCTATTTGCAAGCACTGCAATAGGAGTATCACATTTAGTTCAAAGCACAAAAGCAGGCGCCTTGTTTGGATTCGGATTATTATGGGCAGTAATTTTAGCTAATGTATTAAAATATCCTTTTTTTGAATTTGGTTCTAGATATGCAAACTCCACAGGGACAAGTATTATAGATGGATATTTAAAAATTGGTAAATGGGCGCTTTGGAGCTATTTTATCATTACAATTGGCTCCATGTTCTTTGTTTGTGCTGCAGTTGGAAAAGTAACTACTGGATTTATGCAGAATCTATTTCATTTGAAAGAAATTGGATTTAACAATTTTACTTCTACTCTACTTGTCTTCTCTATATCAGGAGCAATTCTGATAATTGGAAAATTCAAGGCCCTTGATCAAATAATTAAAATAATTGGCATTGTACTTCTATTATCAACCCTAACTGCATTTATTATTTGTCTATACAATGGCCCTATTTCAAAAAGTAATATGTCATTAATTAATTTTCATGTAGGACCAGAAGCTATAGCTTTTATTATCCCCCTTATGGGTTGGATGCCCACAGCAGTAGATCTCAGCGCATGGAATAGTTTATGGACAATAGAGAAGATTAAAACTTCTGGATATCATCCAAAACTTAAAGAAACTCTTTTTGATTTTAACTTTGGATATATAATATCCGCTCTACTGTCCATATGCTTTGTTACCCTTGGTGCTTTTTTGATTTATGGGACTGATCAATCAATAGCAAAGCAAAGTGATTTATTTGCAAGCAATGTAGTAAGCCTTTATACTAAAATATTTGGTTCGTGGAGTTATGTTATTATAGCATCTTGTACATTTTCAATTATGTTTGGAACCTGTATCGCTGTTTTTGACGGGTATGGTCGTTCTCTGAAAAAAACTACTGAACTTATATTTTTTAAGCAAAAAGAGTACAAAGACAAAAAATTATACAGCATTGCAATAAGTATTCTAATTGCTGGCACTTTTTTAATAATTTGGAGCTATGAAAACAGTAATGATTTTGGGATTTTAGTTAATGTTGCTACTATAATTTCATTTTTAGTTGCTCCTATTGTTGCAGTTTATAATTTTATTCTTGTTAAAAAACATATTTCTAAAGAAGATCGCCCACCTTTGTGGCTTAATATTTTATCTGTTATAGGTATAATATATCTAATTAGTTTTTCAATATTTTATATAATCCGTATTTTTAAATAATTAAAACATGAAAAAATCAAAATTCATATTATTAATTTTAATTACAATCCTTCACTATGGGTATAATAGTCAAGTAGTTAAAAAGTCATTTACTAAACAATTTAAAAAGATTAATCTATCCCAAACTTCTGATGAATGGATGGTAAATGTTCAATCTATGGAAATGGCAGCTCCTGGTGGAGAAAGCTATACTAGTTTTCTATTAAATCAAAAAGAAAAAGTCTCTCAAAAATACCCTAGAAAAAAACATTATAGTAATATAAAAAGAAACAGTTTAGATTCAGCTATTATTATAGAAAATGGATTTGAAGGAAATTTATACAATAATAAAGTACCTAATGACAATACTATAGCTATTTCCAATGATGGAATTGTAGTAGAAGCCATAAACTCTTCTTATATAATATACGATACTGAAAATGATTCTCTACTTAAATCAGGAACTTTACATTCTATTTTAGTAGCTGAATTTTGGGATTTAAGATTTCTTTCAAAATATGACCCAAAAGTGATATATGACCCAATTGAAGATAGATTTATTTTGGTCTTCTTAGCAGGTAAAACCCCAGGTAGCAGCCATGTATGCGTAGCATTTACAGATTCAAGTGATCCCACTGGAGATTGGAATGTTTATGTTCTAATAGGAGATGCACTAAATACTGGACATTGGACAGATTATCCTGCTATTTCAATTACAGAAGATGATCTATTTATCACTGGTAATCTTCTTCTTAATGGAGTTAGTTGGCAACTTGGGTTTTATCAATCTATTATTTGGCAAGTGGATAAAAATAGTGGATATAATGGGAATGATAGTTTAACATTTAATCTATGGTCTGAATTTAAAGATGATTCTATTTATGTAAGAAATATTCATCCTGTAAGAGGTGCAAGAGAATTACAAGATGATAAACAATATTTCTTAAGCAATAAAAACTTTTCTTTAGAAAGTGACACGATGTATTTAATAAAAATTGAAAATAATACACTTTCTCCAAATGTGTCTTCATCTTTACAAAGATTAAGTCTTACTGATCATTATTTCTTTGCTCCTAATGGACAACAATATAATGGACAAGAATTAGCAACAAACGACTCAAGAGTTCTAGGTGGAATTATTGATGAAGATTGGATACAATTTGTAAACCATTCAATGGATACTTCTTCAGGAACTTGTGGGATTTATCATGGAATAATTTATGACTACGATAGTGTTCAGCCATATGTAATGGGAACCATAATTTCAGATTCTGTTATTGATTATGGATATCCAAATATAGCCTCAACTGGAATTAACCCTAATGAATCAGAATGTATAATAGGTTTTAATTATTCATCCGTTAGTGACACCAATGGAGTAGCTTGTGTATATATGCAGAATAACCAATATAGTAACTTAACTAAGTTACATAAAGGAGAAAAAGCTATTGATGTATTAACTGGTAGCGTTGAAAGATGGGGAGATTATTCAGGAATACAAAGAAAATACGATGAACCATGTAGAGTTTGGATGTCTGGAATGTATGGAAAAAATATCGCCAATGGTAGTTGGATAAGTAGTGTTGCCGTATCAGATACTTGTAGAGTTGCTGACTCAAGCTCTTTAGCTTCCATTAATGATCAACCATCCTATCAACCTTCTTTGAAGGATATCAAGGTTTATCCAAATCCTACAATTGAACTTACCAATATTAATTTCAACTTAAAAAAGGATATTAATTTATCCATAGAGCTTTTTACTATCGAAGGAAGACTAATAAAAAAACTTTTCCATAGTTATACAAAAAAAGGGTTAAACAGGCTGTCTTTTAATACTAGTCAATTGAATAATGGAATTTATAGTATAGTTTTTAAAGAGGAAAATAATATTCTTTTCTCAAAGAAATTAGTTAAACAATAGATTTTTTTAACTCTTTAAAATATGACATTGCATACTTTAATCTACTTCCGTACCAACTAAAGTATTCCCCATTTACTAGTATTACCTTTGACTTATTAATAGCAGAAGAAAACTTTTCTATGTGTTTATCAGAAAAAGGAAATGGTTCACTTGAAAGAAATACATAATCTGGATTTGCGATATTTATCTCTTCCATACTTATTTCTGGATATCTTTTGGAATAATTAGCAAAACAATTATCCCAACCATTTATCGATAACATATTATCAATGAAAGTATCACTATTAACACTCATTATTGGATTATCCCAAATTAGATAAGCAACTTTCTTTCTGTTTTTTTTTGGTATTTTAAAATCTAAAACAGAAGATTGAATATCATTTACTATCCCTTTAGAAATTGATTCAGAATTAGTAATCAAACCAATAGAATTAATCATTTCAATAGCTGAATCTAAATCTCTTACATCACTAATCCATACAGGAAAATCTTTCATTAATAATTCTAATTTCTCTTTTTGATTTTCTTCTTTATTTGCAATAATTAAATCTGGATTTAGGGATTTAATTTTGCTTAGATTAAAGTTTTTTGTACCACCAACAATATTCTTTCTATGTCTCCAATCTTTAGGGTGTACACAATAACTAGTAATTCCAATTACTTGGTCATCTAATTTAAGTTCCGATAAAAGTTCTGTTTGAGACGGCACTAAGGAAACTATCCTTTGAGGATTAGCTGAGATAAGCTCTATCTTTCTATTTAATTGATCAAAAACAACCAAATTATATTAATTGGTTTCTGTGTCCCAAATGTATTCTGAAGTTGCTCCACCATTTTTAAAATAACTTTCACCCCATTTGGACTTAACTTTTCTGTACTCATCTCCCTTATTTCCTCTAACTACAATTCTAAGAATAGTTACTTCTATAACTTGACCACTTGTGTTTTTACGTTCAAATAACTTTTCTGTTATACCCTCAGGATAATCAACTGCTAATTGTTGCGTATTAACATCTGAATTTGCAGTAGCTTGCATAGACCTTGTTTTTTCTAGCTGCTGCGCATTCATATAGTTACTTTTCTCATTTAGAGAGGAAATATCATTTTGATCACTCAAGTATTTTTCATTATATACCTCCTGCTCTGAAATATTCATGTTTCTAATAGCTTCTTGATCTTTGCCATTATCTTCCATTTCATCACTTACTCTTTCATTTACTAAGTAAACATTATAAGATTTATCATCACTTTTATCACTCCATACAGATACTTTAGAAGATTCCTTTTCTAAAAACTTATCTATGTTAACAACATTTTCTTTTCTTGAGTCATCAGCATCAAGAGCAAAGTCATTTAATTTTGAAGTAAGTGATTCAGTACCTTTAAATTGATCATAAGTACTATTAATCCCTTTTAAATTTGAAACATTATTTTTTGATAGATAATCATCTTTATAATAATCAAAAGATGGTATTATCTTATCTGTTCTTGGATTATCAGAAAAATTAAAACTTTCCGATATCTTAGTTAATAATGCTTCATTAGATTTATAATTGGTGTAAGTAATATTTACATTATGTCCTAATTCTGTTTCGGTTACAATAGCAAGGTTTTCCTTGAAATTATTAACATCATCTAATAGTAAATTTCTATTTTGTTTTCTCTGTAAATTTTCTAAATCTACTTCATTATACATTCTTTCTTTATTGACCTGATTTTCATAAGTAGAAGAGTAACCTCTTTGGATCATATCCATATCCAATATCAATTTTTCATCAAAAAACTGCTCTGCAGAAGTATTGTTATTTTGTAATGTTTGATTTCTAATCAAAATTTTGTTTGCATCAGTAGTAATTAACCTACTAATATTTTCATTATTTCTTAGCGTTTTATCAATATTAAATAAATTTTCTTCAGACTGATTAAATGACTTTTCATCCTTATATTGATCTATTAAAGGAATTATTCTCCATCTTGAGTCATCACTATTATCAAAACTCTTATCCAAATTTGTTGAAATGATATCAATTTGATTATTATGTGATAAAGTTAATTCTTCCTGTCTCCTGGAATTTTCAATAACAAAATTATCATGTAAGTCTTTATTGTCTTCTGCAGAATTTCCTCTGCTGTCTATATCATCTATTCTACCTTGATTCAAGATAGCATCAATTTGATCTTCATTGTATTTTCCAGTAACTTCTTCACCATATAAGGTACTATAATCATTTCTATTTAAAGCATAATCATTTTTATTGCTCTTACTGTTTCCTTTATTATTTGCCTTTGCAGCATCTAGAAGCTTGTTGATTTCAACAATTTTTTCTTGGGGGAATTTAGCGTCTGGCTTAATTTTTAAAGCTTGTTGAAATTTCTTAAGTGACAATCTATAGTTCTTAGCGCTGAAAGCTCTTTTACCTTCTTTAATCAGTAAACCAAATTCTTGTTGGGTCTTATCCTTATTCAACGCAATCATTTTTGCTTCTTCTACCTTTTTAATCTGAGCAGGAGGATAAGCATCATCAGGTTTAATTGACTGAGCTCTTCTATATAAATTAATTGCTTTATCAAATTTTTCATCTTTAAACATTTGATCTGCAACATCAATTATTTTATTGTATTGCTTCTCCACTTCAGCTACGGCTGATTCTTTCATCTTTTGATTAATAATATCTATTTGTTGCTGAGGATATTCTTCACTAGGTAATACTTTATTGGCCCTAAAGTATAAGTCTTTAGCACTATTCCAATCTTCGTTTGCTTTAGCGGCATCTGCTTTTTTGATTAATTGATTGTACTTATCCTGACTGGCTTTTAACCTTTCTTCATCCAATTTATTACTAGCCATTTCAATTAAAATTTGATCGATTTCAGATAATTTTTGAGAAGGATAATAATCAGCAGGGTTCATGTTTTTAGCTCTTGTAAAGAGTTCTTTGGCTTTATCGTAATTCTTTTCAGAGAATTTTGAATCTGCAGCAGCAATTAATTTATCGTATTGAACTTTAAATTCTGCATCAGTCTCATTTTTCATTTGATCATTAATGAAATTAATTTGTTCTTCAGGATATGGATTTGTAGGAATTACCGTATTTGCTTCTAAATAAAGCTTTTTAGCTTCCTCCCATTTTTTCCTGTCTCTAAATGCATCTGCATTAGAAATAATTTGATTATACTTTTCAATAGTTTCTTTTTCGGCATTCAACTCTTGTAAAACAACATCAATCTCAGCAATTTTTTTCTTTGGATAATATTCTGTTGGGTATAAGCTTAAAGCAGAGTTGTATTTTTCTTTTGACTCTATGTATTTTTTTTCTGCAAGTAATCTATCTGCTTCTCTTACAAAGTTATCGAAATCCGTTCTATTCTTTTGCTCATTTTGAGCATCATTACTGAGATCATTTAAAATATTATTAATTTCATTTATTCTATTATTAGGATATTCTCTGTCAAAAATATCTTTAGCTTGTTGATAGTGAACTAATGCCTGATTCCAATTTTCAGATTCGTATTCATTATCCGCTTGATTAATAAGAACCTTAAATTGATTTTCTTTTCCTTCTTCTTCTGATAATATCCTTTTAATTTCTCTTATTTTATCAAGAGGGTAAACTTCATTAGGTAAAATTTCATTTGCTTGATCATAAAAACTCATGGATTCACTGTAAGATTTTTCTGAAAACAACTTATCTGCTTTAGTGATAAAATCATCGTATTTAGTTCTAATATTTGCATTTTTATTAGCAAGAATTTTATTCTCTATCATTTCAATCTGCTCCTGTGGATAGGATTCCAAAGGTTTAATTACTAAAGCATTATGGTATATTTCCTTAGCTACTTCCCAATCTTGCTGGTCTCTTTTTGCATCAGCTTTAGAAATTAGAGAATTATAAGTACTATCTCTTTTCAGCTTAGAATTGAGTTGATCTACAAGCGTCTGCAAGTGAGTTAATTTTTGATCTACAATTACTCTATTAGGAAATAATCCTTTAGCCTCTAAATATTTAGATTTTGCATTATCATACTTCATAGATTCCAATAATTGATCCCCTTCTAATAAAAATGCTTCAAATTGTTGGTTTTTTTGTTCATTCTCTCTTTTTAGATTTTCTTCTTCCAAAATCTTTTGACCAATTAAGGTAATTTGATCAGTAGGATATTTTTCATTTTCATAAACCAATAAGGCATCATTGTAATATTGTTTAGCTAATTTCCAATTTTGAACATTAAAAGCAGCATCAGCATTTTTAATACTTTCATCGTATCTATTTCTCTTATCCTTTTCAATAGACGCCAAATGTTGTAGTTTTGAATTGATATCATAAATCATTTGATCAGGGTAAGATTCGTCTTCTTTTAAAGACTTAGCCTTTGTATAACTTTCTTTAGCTTCTTCCCATTTTTCTTCTTTATACAGTT
>CEUK01185869.1_pt1 | contig 10925 bp, 8 predicted proteins | sample 356451 | NCBI WGS metagenome assembly CEUK01 (sample SAMEA2622843, study PRJEB7988) | marine metagenome | isolation source: saline water (ENVO:00002010), including
TACTTCCTCTACTTCCTCTACTTCCTCTACTTCCTCTACTTCCTCCTCTATTAATTGATCAAAGGATTTATTCTCTCCACGATATATTCTGACCTCCTCTAAATTTTCATTAAGGCCAATTTCAAGCTGAGACTCATCTCCATCAGGTTTAAGGCCGCCTTCAAAGCTAAAATAGCCTTCTTCCGCATTTTCCTCATCCGATGGCTTTTCAGACATATTAATTATTTTTCTTCAAGATCTTTTATAAATCGACCTTCTTTAGTTTTTTAGTCTAAAATACAATATATATAATCGTTAAAAAACTACTCATGACAAAAAAAATTTCACTAATTCTCGGATTTATTCTTTTTATTACCAATTCATGGGCGGCTAAAGCCCCTAACGGTAAAAAATTTCCAGCTCACTGGGGTGAACCTCCAGCCTTGCAAACTAGAGACCTTCGACCTTTACCGGGCGGGTATGGACAAGGTAGTTCAACACTCGCTAAATGGATTGCAACAAATCTAAAAAATGACAAAAAAAACGGACATAAAGATAGTTTTGTTACCCTTTTTGATCAGAAGAGTAAAAATCTCGATAATTGGTCAGTTAAAAGCGGCTTTGCAACATACCAAATCAAAGATGGTTACATTCTTGGAACAACAGCGGACGGCAGTGGCAATACTTTTCTTTGTACAAAAAAAGAATATGGCAACTTTGATCTAAGATTTGAAGTTAAATGCCACAACAGACTAAACTCAGGTGTTCAAATCCGATCAAAGCTAAAAAATCCAGGAGGAAAATATGGTGGAAGAGTGAATGGACCTCAGATTGAAATAGAGGCTAGTGGAAATAACGGAGCTGAGGCCGGATACGTTTACGGTGAGGCAACGGGTAGAGGCTGGCTTACCCCAAAGGAAAGATTAAAACCTCATAAACATTTTAAAGATGGAGAATGGAACCAATACAGAGTTCTAGCCAAAGGAAGCAGAATCCAAACATGGATTAACGGTGAAATGATTGAAGACCTCACAGATGAGGAAATTTACAAAACTCACCCCAAAGGTATTATTGGTTTACAAGTTCATGGCATCGGCAAGAATAGTGGGCCATTTACCGTTCAGTGGAGAAATATAAAAATCAAAGAACTGTAAATTCAATCAATGCACTGGCCCATTCTTGTATTATGTTTACTAATTAGCATTTCTAATGCCTCAAAACCAAATATCCTCTTTATTTATCTAGATGATTTTGGTTGGCGAGACACGAGTTACGCGGGTTCAGATTTCTATGAAACTCCAAATATAGATGCACTTGCTGAGAACGGCATGATTTTTGACAACGCTTATGCTGCGTCATCAAATTGTGCCCCATCTCGAGCCTCAATGCTCACTGGAACCTATTCTCCTCGGCATGAGATTTATAACGTTGGAACAAAACCGCGTGGAAATCCGAAGTTCAGAAAGCTTGAGCATATTCCTGGAAAAAGTTCATTGGATCCAAATGTTAAAACCTGGTCAAAATTAGCCAACAGTTTTGGATATAAAACTGCATCTTTTGGAAAATGGCATCTAGGTAAAGATCCAAGAGACCATGGTTTTGATGTGAACGTAGGAGGTTCGAAATCTGGGAGCCCTCCACGAGGTTATTTTCCTCCTCATGGAAAAATTTCAGGATTAGAATCAGTTAATGAGAACGAATACCTTACTGATACACTAACTAATGAAACTATAGAATTCATAAAGGAAAACTCTCAAACCCAATGGCTTGCCTATTTAAGTCATTTTTCAGTCCATACCCCCATACAGGCAAAAAAAAAGGATATTTTAAAATTTGAGAGTAAAGACCCTGGCACTCTTCACAACCACGTCATAATGGCCGCAATGATTAAGGCTGTAGATGACGGAGTAGGAAAAATTATTTCTGTATTAGAGGACTTAAAAATCAAAGAAAGAACTGTCGTCATATTTTACTCCGACAACGGAGGCTATGGACCAGCAACTTCGATGAGCCCTCTAAAAGGTTATAAAGGCACTTATTATGAAGGAGGAATTAGGGTTCCATTTTTTGTTAACTGGCCAAAAGTCGTGGCAGCCGAAAGTCGTTGTTCAACTCCAATTACAGGCGTCGACATATATCCAACTCTTCAAGAAATAATAACGGGTAAAAATAAAATTGATCCCAAAATTGATGGAGTAAGTATAGTTCCACTTTTGAAAGGCGAAAAAATAGAACCTAGAAATATATATTGGCATTTCCCTGCTTATCTTCAAAGTTATTCACAAAGACAAGATCAACAAAGAGACCCGCTATTTAGGTCTAGACCATGTAGTGTCATCAGAAGTGGTAAATGGAAACTCATCGAATACTTTGAAAACAAAGACATTGAATTGTTTGATCTGAGTGAGGACATTGGTGAAAAAAACAACCTATCAACTAAAAAACCCTCCATTACCAAATCACTAAGAACTCAACTCAATGATTGGAGAATCTCAACCAATGCTAGCATTCCCTCTAAAGAAAATCCTGAATACGACAAAGAGGCGGAACTCAATGCTATAATTAAACTTCAAGAAAAAGAGTAACTCTTTTTAAACATTGAATGTTAAAACTCCCGCAGTGAGAGAGAAATGAAAAGGTTACATAGGAAGGCTCATTTTATTTTTATTACTTTGGTTTTAAAAATAACATTTCTAGCAAATCTATCATCTCAAATAGACCTCGAAAAGGTACCCACAGAAAGAAAAACTAGAACTGTTAAAATTATAAATAACATTCTTCCATCAGTTGCTGCCATTCAAACCTATAGACCATCAGGCACAGAGGGAGTTTACAATCTACAGGTGGGTGCAGCATCTGTAATCCATGAAGACGGTTACCTCATAACCAATGAGCATGTTGTAAGCGGAATGATTCAAGGGAATGCAACTCTCTTTGGAAAACAATCAAAACCTTTTAAAGTCATCGCGTCCATGACCTCTGAGGATTTAGCAATCATTAAAGTCGACACAAAAGATAAATTAAAAAAAATTGCTCTGGGTAGAAGTCATGATTTGTTATTGGGAGAACCTGTTATCACTATTGGAAACCCTGGAGGCTTGAATCACTCAATTTCAACGGGTGTCATTAGTGGGCTTAATCGTTCCACATCCACAGGAACCGCGTTTCTCCCTTGGATGATTCAAACCAGTGCTGCCGTCAGCGGAGGAAACTCTGGAGGCCCATTAATTAATGCTCTTGGACAACAAATTGGAACCATCACTTCTAAGCAACTTGGCTCAGAAAACATTAACTTTGCGATTTCTATTGATAGAATTCGTGATGTTTTACCAAACTTGTTATCTCCAGAACTTAGGTATGGATTTTGGATTGGAATTGAAGTCGACATGCTCTCAGAGGGTGCAAAAATTAAATCTATTACCAATAAGTCGCCTGCTCAAATTGCTGGGTTAATGATTAATGACAAGATTAAATCTATTAATGGAACACCTTTATCAAATCCCTTTGATTATTATTTTTCACTTATGGGCCTTAATAAGAATGATAAAATCAATCTAAATATTTTGAGGAATGATAACCCATTAGACATAGAAATAATTCTGGGAGAACTCAATTTAATAGAACCAGTCGAACAGAAAGAGCTTACTCCCGGAATTAATTATAGGGTTTACAATGGACAATGGGACAAACTACCAAACTTCAACGAATTAACCTCATCTAATGAGGGGGGGGCAGAGGAAATATCCGCAGATCCTGCGAGCAATGAACTTAATGATCATTATGGATTAATGTTTGAGGGATATCTTAAAATTAACGAGGAAGGTCTCTACACCTTTAGTTTATCTTCAGACGATGGTAGCCAGTTTATTATTGGAGATGAAATGTTGATCAATAACGATGGGTTACATTCATTTGTATCAGTTGAAGGAAGAACAAGACTAAAAAAGGGCTTTTTCCCAATAAAGATACTTTACTTTGAGAACAGTGGAGATCAAAGGCTTGAGCTACAATACAAAGGTCCCGGAATCAAAATGCAACCAATTCCGAAAGAAGCTTTATTCTCCAATAAAGAAAATCAGTTGAATGAATAAAAAACTAAACATCGCAATCATTGGCCAAAAATTCATGGGCAGAGCACATTCGAATGGATGGAAACAGGCTCAAAATTTTTTCAGCTTAAATGCAGAACCCGTTCTTAAAGTCGCCTGCGGCAGAAACGAAACTGAGCTCAAAAAATTTGCAGATCGTTGGGGTTGGAGTGAAATAAGTTCTGATTGGAAATCAGTAATTGAACGAGAAGATATCGACATTGTCGATATTGCAACTCCTACGCACCTTCATCATGAAATGGTCATTCATGCGGCTAAACATGGTAAACACATCTTTTGTGAAAAACCCTTTGCCTTAAATTTAGCCGAAGCAGAGTCAATGCTCGAAGCAGTAAATTCCAGTAATACTGTGAATTACCTGAACCACAATTATAGAAGATGCCCCGCCATCGTGCTTGCAAAAAAAATGATCTCTGAGGGAAAACTCGGCACAATCTACCATCTTCGAAGCACCTACCAACAGGACTGGCTCGCCGACCCTAACGCTCCTATGGGGTGGCAGTTGGATTCAAAATTATCCGGTGGAGGACCTCACATTGATTTAGGTTCTCACTGCATTGACCTAGCCCACTTATTGATTGGTGAAATTTCATCGATAGGATGTTTACAAGCTCATTTTGTCAATGAACGCAAAACTAATGACAACAGAACTCAAAAAGTAGAGGTTGATGATGCATCTATAATGAGTGTCGAATTCACTAATGGTGCCGTTGGATCTTTTGAATGTACCAGATATGCAAGCGGAAGAAAAAATAGAAACCAGTTTGAAATTAATGGATCAGAAGGAAGTTTGGTTTTCGATCTCGAAAAAATGAATGAGCTTGATTACTTTTCTAATAATGACAATTCATCTGAGCAAGGGTTCAGAAAAATAATTGTAACTGACCCAAGTCATCAATACGCATCAAACTGGTGGCCGCCTGGACACATAATTGGTTATGAACACACCTTTGTACATGCTGTTGCTGATTTCATTAATGCAGTTGTCGGCAATCAAACCATACATCCAAATTTTCAGGACGGCGTGAATTGTATGAGAGTTTTAGATGCCGCAAATTTATCAGCCCAATCTGGCCAAAGGGTAAATATTTAGCATGCTAGCTTAATCACTTTTTTTTAAGATTTAACTGACGATACTTCTCTTTATATTTTTCGTAGAGTCGGGTTTGCTTATTCGAAAGGTCGATGGAGCTACCCTGAATATATGCCATTTTTACATCTGTCGTAACTTCTAAAGGGTCACCATTTGTAACTATCAAGCTTGCATCTTTTCCAACTTCTAGAGACCCCACTCTATCCGATACTCCTAGTATTTGAGCAGGGTACAATGTCACGGCCTTGAGCGCTTCGTCCTTGGGCAGACCGAACGCTGCAGCTCTTGCTGCTTGGTAGGGAAGATTCCTTTCATGAGGAGCATCCATTGAGCCTCCGGGTCCGGCAATACAAAATCTGACACCTCCATTTAGCAATTTTAATGGATTCCTCATTGGCGTATCATAATCCTCCCATCTCCTTGAGGGAAGTGAATTAACCGGACTAACAATTACTGGTATGTCATTTTTTTTGAGTAATGGAACCGCTCTCCATGCATCAGAACCCCCAACGATAACGATTTTTATATTCTCTTGAACAGAAAATTGAACAGCGCTTCGAATGCCAGATATTTTGTTCACATGTACAAAAACAGGCATTCTTCCATCTAGCACAGGCTTCATAGCCTCCCACCTCAGATCAGTCTTATCGGGAACTTTTTTATCTTCTCGGGCCTTATGATAGGCACGCGCTTTGAGAAAGCTGTCTTTTATTTTCTTTAGTTGAGTGAGTGCATTCTTAGATCTTTTCTGAAGATCTTCTTTCTGTTTGGAATTGGTCGCCTTTTCTGCATCAGGAACTAAGGGCCATCTAATATGCATTCCTACAGAACTTTTTAGAACCATATCTTCCCACGTCCAGCCGTCCAAACTCATTAAAGCTGACCTACCAGCGATCAGTCCATTACTTTGTGGAACACTTAGAGCATGCAATACTCCATTACTGCGAGTGACCGGAAATAATTCACTATCCGGGTTTACGGCAACCTCCGCCCTCACGTTAGGATTAATAACGCCAGTCTCTATCATATCCCTAGTGGCACGCACAGCTCGAATCTCTGTTAATCCTAAAACAGAATTAGATGCTATCATTCCAGGGTAAACATGAAGCCCCTCACAGTTGATAATTTTAACAGGTTTAACAATTTTAGATTTACTAGAATCGGATTTTTTAACCAATCGAGAGATCTTGCCCTTGGTAATGTAAAGATCACCTAAAAATGATTCAGATGTTATAGGATGTATAGTTGCTCCAGATATAATTACATCTTCCTTCGGTGTTGGAGTGGGCAAATTATCATTTCCGTTTAAAGGAAATATCAAACAGAAGAATATTAGAAATTTATACATGGTTTTCTATTTTAAAATTATTTGCAGCAACCGTTCGTTGTACAGGTATGTAAACTCTGTCCATTATGGTAAAGACCTCTAGATATTGTGGTACAATTATTTAAACTAACGGGAACCCATAATGGGAACCTTCTTCGAGTAGAAATTTCATCATCCGCATCTTTATCAGGCTTATTCCCAGACGGCTTATCTAATTGATTGTTGAGCACGATATTAATTAGTCTATTTCTCTCCTTTTTGACTTTTTCTCTAAGAGCCTCGTCTAATTTTATATCAAAATATTTAACTCCATCAATCCATGTCTGTTCAGCCTTGGAATACGTGGACAGCGGACTCCCATTCCATATAACTAAATCTGCATCTTTGCCTGGTTCAATAGAACCTACTCTATCCTCAATTCTAAGTTGCTTAGCGGGATTAACAGTAACAAACTTTAAAGCTTCCTCCTCGGACAAGCCTCCATATTTGACCGCTTTAGCAGCCTCAATATTCATTCTACAGGCTAACTCACTGCTATCAGAGTTAAATGAGGTGATCACCCCCATTTTTTGCATAAGCGAACCATTAAAAGGAATCGCGTCATAGACTTCAAACTTGTAGGCCCACCAATCACTAAAAGTTGAGCCTCCTGCGCCAATATCTGCTATCGCATCTGCCACTTTATAACCTTCAAGAACATGCTGAAATGTCCCTACAGTAAAGCCAAACTCTTGGGCAAGCCTAACAAACATCAAAATCTCATCCTGACGATATGAATGAATGTGAACTATTCTATTCCCTCTTAATATTTCCAACAAAGCCTCCATTCTATAATTTTTCCTATGAGGAATATTTTCTTTTTCAGACTTTATTTTTTCATCACCATATTCTTTTGCAGCTATGAATGAATCTTTCATTATTTGTTCCACACCCATTCTCGTCTGAGGATATCTCGTGGTGTTTTTGTCTCCCCAATTTGATTGCTTAACGTTCTCGCCAAGCGCGAACTTTACCCCAGGCTTAGCACCTTTAAACTTCAGGCCGTCTGGTCCAGAACCCCATCTTAACTTTATTACTTGGTTTTGACCTCCCATGGGATTGGCTGATCCATGCAAAAGGTTTGCAGTAGTTAACCCCCCACCCAGTTGCCTGTACAATGAAATATCAGTAGGATCAACTGAATCACCAATCCTGACCTCGACAGTTACTGAATGAGTACCCTCATTAACTCCTCGACTAATTGCACTATGAGAATGGCAATCTATCAGACCTGGCGTCAAATGCTTACCTTTTATATCTATTATTTCAACTTCTTTCCCGACTTCAATTGCATTGTTTATTTTCTTAATTTTTCCATCCTCAATCAGCACTGAAGCATTTTTGAGTATTCCTGATGGCCCACTAGTCCAAATTGTTCCATTTTTAAAAAGAACTTTCTGTGGTTTTCTTTTCTTTCGCTCAACTCCATATGCGCCAGCTGGATAATGAGTAAATTCAAGATTCGGAGAATCTATTATTGAATCATTACTCTTCTCTTCCTCTTTGGCTTCCTTCAGTTCACCTACCTTCTTTGCATTCCACCAAAATGTTTCGCCTGAAGCTTTAATAGCCACACCATTCATAGTGGATTTTTTTTCATCGTAGGATGCAGACATTCTTGCGGAACCGTTAGCCTCCCCAAATACTTTTGATGGAGGAAAAAGTAAAAGCCTATTATTTTTCCATTGTGCAGGAAACTTAACACCATCCCCTGCATCAATTTTAATACTCTTTCCTTTAGGTATCTTCCAAGTTAGAGACTTATCACTATCTGGAAATACTATCTCCCATTCACCAGAGACGTCTGGTAATGAGGGGTCGTCGTTTAAGTAAGGAATTCCTTCAACCCATGTGGTTTCAATTTTAGAGTCGTTTTGTTTAAAAACGTCACCATCGGCGACGAATAAATTAGCAATTTTACCTTGAGAAAGACTACCCAATTTTTCCTCAACACCTAAGAGTTTGGCTGGATTTAAAGTTAACGATTTCAACGCAGTCTTGGCATCTAAACCTCTATTGACAGCGGTTCTAATTTGCTTCCAAAAATCATTACTAGGATCATCTATCTTGGAAGAAGATATAGAGAAAGATATACCTTTCTTATCTAAATAAGCTGGATTTGAAGGAGCAAATTCCCAGTGTTGGAGTTCCTCAAGCGAATAATCCATTGCTCCGACAGGGTCTTTTACGGACGGTACTTTTGGGAAATTTATTGGTATTATGAGAGACGAATCCAAATTGTTTAAAACATCAATTCTTCTATACTCTTTCCCGTTACCATAAATACTAACATTTAAATCAAACTCATTTTTTAGAGATAATATCCTATCATAATCGAGTTCATCTCTAGCAATTGAGAAAAATCGTCCACCTAAATCAACTTCGTTAAGAGCTCTGTTGTATGTTGCTCTTTTGAATTCAGAGGGCTTTTTCTCATATTTATTTACGATACTTTTATACCATTCAGCGTCAGACATTACCTGCCTCACTAACGCCAGTGAACCCATCAAAGAAGACGGATAGCCTCCCGACCCGTGATCAAAATCCATAATCTGACCTGTACTAGAACTTAGGACCTGTTCCCTTTCATCGCCATCACGTAAAAGAAGCAATGCACTTTCACCTCTAAAAATACCATTATCAGGGACAGCATGAATAACACAAAATCCCATGCCGCGAAATTCATCATTCCCAATATTCTGAAAATCTAGAAATGAAGACACTTCCCGATCAGGCATCACATTTTTATTCCAATGAGACACCTCAAAATCTTCTGACATTTTAAACTCTTTCCAACTTTCAATGAGTCCTGGATAAATTCTTTTCCCCTTTACATCCCAAATCCTTGCATCTTTAGGAATTTCTATTCCTGCACCAATTAAATCAATTAGACCATTTCTTATAACTATGTTGCCCTCAAATTCTTTTTCATGAGTTACAATCAATCCACCTACAAGAGCATGTATTTGAGAATCGTTTTTGTTAATGCCCTCAACAGGAGAAACGTTGATTTGACTTAAAGACCAACAAACTGATGCGAATAATAAAAAAGTAACTAATTTCATCTGTTAATAACAAAGTTTAAGGATGTAATTAAATTATACAAACAAAGTTCTTTATAGATGGATTGATTCAGTCCAAATTATACTAAATATCGAAAGGATGAGGAATTTACTGCAAATAATTAAGACTAGCTTTTTGGCTGCGCCATTTACACTCTTTATTCAACATGTTAAAGCCGCAGAAAACCCTAAAGTAGGTGACACCGCACCCACAGCTACATTATCCGATGATAATGGGAACCCACTCAATTTAGAAAAAACTTTCAAACAGGGAACAACATTGCTGTTCTTTTATCCAAAAGCCAACACCGGTGGATGAACGGTTCAAGCCTGCAGTTTGCGGGATAGCATTAAGGCATTAAAAGAAAAAAACGTTCAAGTAATTGGCATTAGCATGGACAAAGTTGAAGACCAAAAAAAATTCAAAGATAAAAACCAATTACCCTTCCCTTTACTTTCTGATACTGATGGCGTTTTAGTAAAAGCTTATGGAGTGAAAAAGTTTACTCCTAAGATTTGTGCTCGTGAGAGCTTTATCATTGATAATGGTAAATTAGTTTGGATTGACCGGAAAGCATCACCCAAAAGCCACACATCTAAAGTTCTAGATGCAGTTGATAAGTTAAAATCGGATAATTAAACCAAATCATTCCTTAGCTTCTTTAATATTTTCTTGAGGCTCGCCATTAATAGTTTTTATGACCAGCGCTTTTCCTTTTTCAACTAAATCTGGGCGTATTGCCTCTGCAACACCTTGAGGTGCAAGTTTGAGCCCAGCTATTGCAATTATTAATCCTGTCATCAATCCCATAAAAAACCAAAGCGCAACAGGCAAGCCAGTCTTTGTTGGAACCTGCATCATTTGTTGTTGGGGATTCATCATTTGATTTTGGAAATCCCCATACCCATAATTAGGTTGTTGTTGATAAATCTGCTGCTGCATTGGTGGATATGGATGCTGTGGATATGTCTGGTTGTATTGATTGGATTCAAAAGTGGCGGGAGGAGGTGTTATATTTTGAACTTGAGGAACCTGTAGCTGTGGAATCTCCACAGGATTTTGCTCAACTACCTGATTCTGAACATAATCTACATTTTCATTAGGCACTACTTCAGGTGAATGATGCTCTAAGTCTTCTTGTTGAGCATTTTGAATCTCTTCATTAGCTTTATCAGCTATTTCGACCTGATTATAAGCTTCCTGCATCCAGTTATCTTCACTTGAATTAGGCAATTCCCCTGAAGACTCATCATTAGAGGGTGGACTCATCGCCACAACTTTGACGACTTCATCAGTTTGATTAATTTCTTGAGAA
>CEUK01163716.1_pt1 | contig 10920 bp, 10 predicted proteins | sample 356451 | NCBI WGS metagenome assembly CEUK01 (sample SAMEA2622843, study PRJEB7988) | marine metagenome | isolation source: saline water (ENVO:00002010), including
TTAGATGTTTACACCAAAAAAATATTACAGATTACTTGGCTAGACCTGAAGAAAATTACGATAAAAAGAGTATGAAGAAGACAATTAAATAAAAAGTTAATATATATTATTTGAATTTAAATATAAGTATTCATATAAAAAATTATGCCCTTTATCATTTAAATGACCATCATATCCAAAATAATATAAATTATTGCAGTTTTCTTTTAAGCAAAATTGACGTTGCTTTTTTTTTGAAAGTTCCATTCTTATTGGAGTCTCTAAATCAATAAATGATTTTCCAATATCATTTTCTAATCTTTGAATTAATCCAGTTTGTTTTATTTCTACATTTTTCGGTATCCCATAATAATAATGTGTTTTCCCTGGATAATTTTCTCCTATAAAACTAAATCCAGGAGGTAAATAAATGAAACGAATTTTTGATTTTCTTTTATTTGCCTCTTTTTTCATATTTTTAATATCTTGCAAAACTAAATTATATGATTCTTTATGAATTTCAGTCCAACAACTATAAGGCAACGAAAAATATAAATAGTCTACTAATCTTGGAGATATATTATTTTTATTATTATCGAGGAATTCACATTTATTTTTTTCTTTTGTGTATTTGTCCCAAAATTTTTGAGTTATTTTTGTAGATTTCTGAGATAAATAAGCATCTTTCAATTTTTGAAAAGTAACTGATTTATTTAAAAAATATTTAAAAGGATTTTTATGGGAATTTTTTTTTAAAACTCTTGATTTCTTTTGCAAAGCGCCATATCGAGATTTGTTATAACTAGGAAGGTAATCATTTGGGAAAATAAAAATATCATATAAACTATTATTTGCGTTTATTGCTTTTATAGAATCTAAGTATTGCTCTGTATTCCATGATGAATAGCCAAAACCATATGCCTTTAAGAGTTTTTTATTTAATGAATTATTAATTATTCCATAGACCGTTTTCTCATATGGAAGTTCATCTGCTTGAATAAATGAGTCACCAATTAAGTAAAGATTATATTTATTTTTGTCAAATTTCTTGCCTGTTAATTTCTCTTCTACTCTTCCACCAAAACTATCTGTATAAGATAAAGTTTCTTCAATTATTGGATAATCTTTACTCCTTTTTTTAATATATATATTGTTAGGGCATGAACCATATTTGAACAGTATTTCGTTGAGTTTAATATTAAAACAGCGCTGCTTATAATTTTTGTTTGATATCTTTTTTTCATAAAAAGATATAACTCTTGGAGGGATTTCAAAAATAAATAAAGTTGATATAAAGGTTAAAAATATTGTTATTAGAAATTGAGTTTTTAATAATCTATAGTTCATTTTTAATCTAAAAGATAGTATATATAAATGGAGCAACTACTGAGCCCTGAGTAAAGATAATAAGTGTACCCATTAAAACTATTGTAATTATCAAAGGTGCTAACCAATATTTCTTCCTAATCTTAAGAAAGTCCCAAATATCCTTAGTTAATTCTATAAAATCTTTCATGACTAAAAAATTTTAGTTAGGTTTACTTTATGACCTTCTTTATTCTCCCTATAAGAAATTTCATTATTTTTACTTTTCTTCAGTGGATCATAGCCGACAATTTTCATAACTAATGCAATAGGCTGAAGAATTATGATAAAAATCAATCCTAAGATTAGTCTACTATTTATCCAACCAAGTAAAAAACCTATATTAATCCAAAGTTTATAAGGATAAAAAAGTAATCTTGGTTTCAGAATACCTATAATTAAAAAAGTACCTCCAAGAAATAGAGACCAAGAAAGGAATAAATGACCATTAATATAAGGTATTATCCATCCAAAAATAACAGGTAATCCTAATCCTATAATAAATCCGAATTCTCTTAGTTGTTTTTTGGAAATAGAATTTTTTCTCATCAATCTAATTCAAAGGTTTTTTTGCAATAAAATTCTCTATTATTTTTTGATTGCTCACTTTTGAATAATATCTGATTTTCTAGAACAAGTACATCTATTTCAGTTCTCATAAAACAACTATAAGCATCTTGAGGCGTGCAAACGATGGGTTCCCCTCTTACATTAAATGAAGTATTAATAATAGTAGGGCAGCCAGTTCTTTTTTTGAAAGCATTTATCAATTCGTAGTAACGTGGGTTGGTTTTCTTACTAACTGTCTGAATTCTTGAAGAGTAATCAACATGTGTAATTGCAGGAAGATATGATCTTGGGATTTTGAGTTTTTCAAGTCCAATAAGTTGTTTTTGTTCCTTTGTGATTTCTATTCGGAGTTTATTTTTTATAGGAGCGACTAATAACATATAGGGACTTTTGATGTTAATTTCAAATTGATTGGTAATATACTCTTCTAAAATTGAGGGTGCAAAAGGACGAAAACTCTCTCGATTTTTGATTTTAAGATTCATTTTCCTTTGCATTTCTTTATTTCTTGGATCTCCAATTATTGATCTTCCACCTAATGCTCTAGGCCCAAATTCCATTGCACCATTAAACCAACCAACAATTTTACCGTCATCAATAATCTGAGCAATTTTTTCAAAAAGTTCTTCATCAGGCATGATTTTGAAAGGTGCATTAATTTCATTTAAATAATTAATAATTTCCTTATTAGAAAATCTACAACCAAGATAAGTTCCTTTCATAGAATCACTTTCACTTACATTACGGGGATTCTTAAAATAATCGTACCAAGCTAGTAGTGCCCCTCCTAAAGAGGAACCTGCATCACCACTGGCAGGTTGAATCCAAATATTATCAAAGATCTGTTTTCGAATTAATTTCCCATTTGCAACACAGTTTAAAGCAACACCTCCAGCAAGGCATAGATTCTTTATCCCCGTTTCTTTTTTTATTGATTTTGCGATTTTAATTACTATCTCTTCAGTTATTTTTTGAATGGATGCAGCTAAATCCATATGGAATTGAGTGAGTTCAGTCTCAATTTTTCTTGGAGGCATACCGAAAAGTTTATGGAATTTACTACTCGTCATTCGAAAGCCCCGATGATATTTGAAATAACTAATATCTAATTTAAATGTTCCATCATCTTTAATATCAATTAGATGATCTCTAATTTTTTTGATATATTTAGGTTCTCCATATGGAGCAAGACCCATTAATTTATATTCTCCAGAATTCACTTTGAAACCACAATAATAAGTAAATGCTGAATAAAGAAGTCCTAAAGAATGAGGGTAACTAATTTCCCAAATAGGTTTAATTTTATTAGCTTTCCCAATCCAAGTAGATGTAGTAGCCCATTCGCCTACCCCATCCATGCAAAGTATCACTGCTTCATTAAATGGGCTTGGATAAAATGCTGCAGCAGCATGCGATTGATGATGTTCTGAAAATAAAAATTTAGGGATATGAGGTTCTTTATCAGGAATAAGGTCTTTTTGTATAGATTTAAATTTTTTCTTAAGTTCTGATTTTAAAAATAATTTTTCTTTTAGCCATATTTGCATTGCAGCAATAAATGAACGTCCTCCTCTAGGAGCAACAGCAAGATAAGTTTCTAATAGCCTCTCAAATGTAAGTAGTGGCTTCTCATAGTAAACAATTGATTTAATATCTCTTAAATCAATATTTTCAGATTGAAGGCAGTATTTTATTGAATTTATTGGGAAACTAGAATCATGCTTTATTCTTGAAAATCGCTCCTCTTGAACTGCTTTGATTACCTCGCCATCACGAATAAGTGATGATGCACTATCATGATAAAAACAAGAGATTCCTAATATATATTGAGTAGAGATGACGCTAATATTTTAGGAAATTGTACCATGACCTTTAATAGATATCTACTTATTAAAGAATTGCAGTTTTTCATTTTAATAATTTTACATAAGTTGTTTTAGTTTAATTTAGTCAAACTTGGATTTGGATTTATTTATGTGAATACAATAATAGAAATTATAAATAACCTGTAAATAAGATTTAAGTTTAATAATCTATATTATAAAAATTTTTCTTTAGGATATCAACGAAATTATAATTTTCGAGAATTTTTACTATTTTTGCACTTGCTCCTCCTTCTCCATATGGATTAATTGTTTTTTTAATTGATTCTTGAAAATTAAATGAAAGTGCTTTATTAATTGAATCTATTATTAATTCTTTTTTAGGATCACAATCAATAATAGAAGCTGCTTTGATTCTTCCCTTTTGTCTATCGCCAATATTAATTGTTGGTTTTTTAAATGAAGGTACTTCTATTATTCCGCTCGATGAGTTCCCTATCACTAAATCTATATGTTTTATACAGGAAAGATATCTTAATTGGCCTAAGGATGTGAAAGATTTAGCATTATTATTTTTTTGTACAAATTTCTTAATCATAGAAAATAATATTCTCCCATGAGTATCTGAATTTGGCATTGTAAAAATAAAACCAGTTTCCTCAAATGTAGAAAGGGATTCCAATAATTGATTCATCTGTTCTTGGCTAGTATTGGATTCTAATGTTACTGGATGAAAAGTTATCAGAAAGTTTCTTTTTCTTAGCTTAAAATCTAAAGATTTTTCTAATTCTTTTTTATCTAGAAGATTAAGTTTTTGAATATTATCAATACCTACGCCCCCTACATTAAATACTGTACTAGGCTGCTCACCTAATTGAATAACCCTTTTTTGATATTCATTGGAGGCTACAAAATGAATGTGAGACATTTTTGTAATGCTATGCCTAATAGCTTCATCTATTGATCCTTCTGTGGCTTCCCCACCATGAAGATGTGCTACAGGTATCCTTGCGACTAAAGCTGCACTTGTTACAGATAAAATTTCGTATCTATCTCCCAGTACTAATAAAATATCTGGCTTCAAATCTTCTAGTGCATCAGCAAAACTTATTAAGCCGATACCCATAGACTTTGCAATACTTGCAGGTGTATCGGAACTTAATATCATTTCTACTTTTTTATTAACTTTAAAACCATCATCTTCAATTTGTTTAATTGTTAAACCAAACTCAGGAGAAAGGTGCATGCCACAAACGATCAAGTTTAAAGTTAAAAAATTTGATCGTTTTATTTCCTCCATAACCCATCTAAGCAATCCATATTCAGCTCTTGTGCCAGTAACTACGCAGATCTTTTTCATAGAGTAATCAAATCATCTTTATAGTATTTTTTTGTTGAAACTTTGCCTATTATTTCATCAATTAACATTGGAGATAATCCTGTGCCTGGTCTTTTAATAGTAATATTTTTATAATTGAATTTTTCTCCAATTTCAATTTGCCTTGAAGCAATAATAGATTTTCGAACTAAAGCCCTATTTTTAATCTCATTTTTGTTGGGAAATTTTTTCGGGCTTCCTAGAGCTTTCTCAATATTCCTTATGCTATCAACCATCTTTTTAAACTCATCTGGTTCTATGCTTGCTTTATGGTCAGGGCCTGGCATTTCTCTATCGATTGTTAAATGTTTTTCTATGATTTTCCCACCAAGAGCAACTGCTGCAATTGCGACTTCTATTCCAGTTGTGTGATCAGAGTAACCAACTTCTATATTAAATGCATTTTTTATAGTCAGCATGGATTGAAGATTTACATCATCCATGGGTGTTGGATATTGACTACTACAATGTAGTACTTTTATCTGGGATTTCTGGCAACCGTTAGATATTAAAACATCTATTGCGGTTTCAATTTCTCCAAGATTAGACATACCAGTTGAAAGGATGGTGTCTTTTTTAAAACTACCAATTTGCCTTAAATAGGGTAGATTAGTTATCTCACCAGAAGGTATCTTAAATACTTCCAAATTAAGAGAATTTAACATATTATTGCTCTCCAAGTCGAAACCAGTAGACATGAATAATATATTTTGTTCACTAGCATAGTTTATAAGTTCTAAATGCTGTTCATAATCAATTTCTAATTTTTTGAGCATATTATATTGAGAAGAAGTCTCTGGCAAATAATTCTTTTGATATTCAGCAAGTTCAGCAATCCTAGTGACTAAATTGTCAGTTTTAAAAGTTTGAAACTTTATAGCATCAGCTCCAGCTTTTGCTGCTTCTCTTATTAATCTTTTTGCTAATTTTGTATCTCCATTATGATTGACTCCAGCTTCTGCAATTATAAAAGTACTTAAAATTTTTTTAATATGCATTTTATGAGCTTTTATAAATTGTATTAGATGGGATATTATTCATAATTTTTTCACCAGCAGAAACAACTACTTTTTCCCCAATTTTTACACCTTGTTTAATTATACAGCCACTTCCTATAAAACTTCCAGATCCTATTTGAACATTTCCATTAACAATAGCACCTGTTGAAATATGACAATGATCTCCAATTATTGAATCATGTTCAACAATAGAACCTGTATTGATTATGCAATTAAAACCTATCTCTACCCCAGAATTTATAACAGTATTGTGCATAACAATTGTTCCTTTCTTTATCTTTGAATTGATTGATATTATTGAATATTTTGATTTGATAGTAGCAATCTTTATCGATAAATTTTCAAGTAAATTAAATAACTTTATCCTAATATCGGGTGACTTTATTTGACCAACGCAAACCAAACCAAAATCATCTTCTGAAATAAAGTATTTAAGTTCTTCCTCGGATCCAAGTATTTTATATCCCATAAAATCTTCTTTAATTTTGTTAGTTTTATCAACAATTCCTTTTATTTTATATTTTTCAAGGTTTTCAATTATTTCAATACAAGATCTACAGTGTCCACCAGCTCCAAGCAAAACTATATTCCTCATACTAAATATGCACTGCTAGGTATATTAATAATACTTTTTGATAGCGAATGAGCAATAGGCAATGGTTCTTTTTCTGAAATTGGTTAAAGATTAATTTGCGCTTCTTATATAACTAGTGGTTAAAGAAAAAGATATTTAAAATATATAATTAAAAATAAAAGCAAAAATTTTATATTTTTGCGCAAGTATTTAGCCATAATGTCAATTAAAAATTATAAACATGGTTACAAGAGACTATAATTATGATTTTATTTTTGTATTTAATTTTTAGGGCATGAATCAAATAAATGAATCAAAATGGTATAAGATATGGAATCAAAAAAAACTTGATAAAGTAGAAATTCCAAATTTAGAAGAATTGATTAAGATAAATGGATTTGATACAAGTGTGGGCGGATATACCCCTAAAGAGTGGCTTTTGATGATAAATTCATTTGTAAAATTAATGAATTTAAAATCTAATAGTGATATTTATGAAATTGGTTGCGGAGCTGGGACATTTTTATATTCTATAAAAAAAATAATTGATGTAAATTGTTATGGCATTGACTACAGTTCTTCATTAATAAATATCGCAAAAATTTTATTGAGGGATTCAGAATTCATCGTAAGTGAAGCAAAATCTATGCCCTCCTTTCAAAAAAAATTTGATATTATTTTCGCACATAGTGTTTTCCATTATTTCCCAAGTCAAAATTATGCTTTTGATGTTATAAAAAAAGCAAACAAACTTCTAAAACCTGGAGGAAAATTTTGTTTACTCGACCTTAATGATAAAAAATACAAAAAAGAATCAATACAGATAAGAATAAATTCATTTAGTAATGATCAAGAATATAAGAAAGTATATAAAGGTCTAGATCACTTATTTATTTGCAAAAAAAATTTAGTATTAAATTTAAGAAAATCAGGTTTTAAGGATATCAAGTTTTTTGATCCTCTTATAAAAGAAGATAATGTAAGAAAATATCGGTTTAATGTAATGGCAAATAAATAACTTTAATTAATCAATTAAATTCATGAAATTCACTATTACTATTCCCAGATCTGTATTTTTTACCTTTAATCTTAAAGATATCAGGAGGAACCTTTTTAAATTTATCAGCATGATATATCTCATAATAATCTCCATCATTAAAAGGGGTATAGGTGAAAAAAATTATAATACGTTTATTATTTGAATGGTTTTTATAAGACGCATGAGCGACATAACTATCAAAGCAAATTATATCTCCTTTTTGAGTTTCAACCTTCTCTAAATTGATATCATCTGAATTTATATCTTGAAAATAATCTGTTTGCATATGCGTCATTTTGGGGCCAAAATAAATACATCCATTATCATTTTTTGTATCACATAATGGAATAGCTATAGTGACGTGTTTATTAGTATATTTTCCCCATCCAGCTGAGATATCTTGATGTGCTTTAAATCCTTCCCCCTCAGGATATTTAAAATTTATTTTATCCTTGAATAATATAGGTTTTTCTCCTAACAAATCTTCAGAGATTTTTAATATATTGTCACTATGAGCTAATTCATAGAAATATTTATCATATTTAGTAAAGTATTCAATCCTATTTATTCTATTAATATCCTTTTCATAAAATTTCCATATAAAGTCTTTTTTATCTTTTTTATTTTCTAGTTCCAAAACATGACTTTTAATTAAGTCAATTTCTTTAACAGTATAAAAATTACTAAAGACTTTTTTCCCAAATGCATTTCTCCAATTAGGCTTTTTTTTCATTTAAAAGTTTATTTTTTTTTATGTTAACAAATTAGTTCTTAGTTAATATTAGGGTAAATAAATTTTTGTAAGAATAATCCTATAGTCTATGAAAATTCCTAAAACAAAAAAAATTTTAATAGAACTTAGTGATTTTATCCTACGTATTACATCTAATAATTCACCAAAGATACAAATTGATAAATCTAAGCCACATAGTAAAGATGAAGCTTTTGCAAAAATATTAAATCTATTAAACTCTATTAATATTGATTACTTTATATCTGGAGGGACATTATTGGGGATTTACAGAGATGGCAAATTAATAGAGTGGGATGATGATATTGATATAGATGTTTTAAGTTATTCCTACAGAAAAAATATAAAAAAAATAATAGATTTTGCTCATAAAAATGGTTATTCATATCAAATTGGATCAAATTATTTTCATCCTAAGATTTCTTTATATATATCAAATACAAAAGTTTCTCTTGCTGCAATTACAAGAGGTTTATTTAAAAGAAATTATTTTTATAGATCAAAATATCGACTGCCTTTCAAGATTTGTAAAAAAAGTATAAACTTTAAAATAAATAATAATTTATTTGCAAAAGTTCCAGTTAGAGCAATTGACTATTTGAAATTTCTTTATGGCGAGAGTTGGTCAACCCCAATTATATGGGAACATGATGATGATAATAAGTACTATAATTTTGGCTATATAAGAAGTGGGAAAAGATATGTTTTGTTAAATTATTTTCAACTCATACTAAGCAAGTTTATTTATTTATTTAAAGATTATTTTTGTAATATATTTATCAAAAAATAATTATAAAATTGAATATCTTTTGAATTATTCATAATTATAAATAGAATATAATTAAAAGCTTTTTCTTAATCTAAAAATTAATAGATAAAGAATAAACATCATATTTTTTTAATGAAAAGAACAATTTTAATAATTAAAGATCTTATTTCTATAAAAGAGATATATATTTATCTTTCAAGAAAAGAAAAATTTCTAATTTATAGCTTATTTGGATTCTTATTAATAAGTTCAATAGCAGAGCTTATTGGAATTGCATCAATAATACCTTTAATAGAAATATTAAAAGATCCAATTAATATTGATAATTACTATATAAAAGCTTATCTCGATTTTATATTTGATGTAGCTGGTATTCAAAGAGTTAATACTGCAATATTTAGTTCAGTTTTTGTAGTTATTTTTGCATATGGATCTAGACTTTTTTCCCAATTTTTTATCTTATATACATCAGCAGAAATTGGTATATCTTTGCATAATAAGGCTTTAAGGAATTATTTAATGCTTCCTTATAATCAGCAATTAGGAAAAATAACGAATGATTTACCTTTTTGTTTAACAAGAGGAATAAATAGAGTTTTAGGAAGTATTATATTTCGCTGGTTAAATGCTATAAGTTCATTTTTACTTTTCATTTTTTTAAGTGGTGGGCTTTTATTGGCCGAACCAAGAATAACATTTTTATTTTTAATATTAACTATTATTTATTACGTTATTGTAAATGTTCCATTTATTAAATTCTTATCTAAAAGGTCAAAATGGATGCATTCTTATAGTAAAGAACATCTTGAGTCTCTTTCAGGCCTCAAATGGTTTATAAAGCAATTAAAACTATATGGGATTGAAAAAAAATATTTTGATAATATTTCTTATTTGCATTCTAGAATTCGAAAATTAGATACTACTAGTAAATTTATAAGTACTTATCCAAGAACTTTATTAGAGTTTTTGTTGATTTTAGTCATAATCGCAATAGTTTCATTTAATGGACAAACAGGATTAAATAACTTTACGTCAAAACTCTTTTTTTGCATTTTAGTAATACAAAAATTATTACCAGTTTTTTCAAGTTTATATGTTTCCTTCAAAGACGTATTAGAGAATAAATATGATTTAAAAGATCTTTTGGGATATTTAAAAATCCCTCATACTAACTCAAATTTAAATATAGATGTTTCCTCTAAAGAAATATCTACTATTCAAATAAAAAATGTTTCCTTCAAATATCCTAATCAACAAAAATTTATATTATCAGGGATTTCTCTATCAATAGATATTGGTAAATATTATATTCTTAAAGCTCCATCGGGATATGGTAAATCTACATTAATAGATTTAATGCTAGGCCTGCAGATTCCAAATAAAGGTAAAATTTTATACAAAGGTTTTGGAATAGATAGAAGTGCTTCAGAAATTACTACAGGTAAATTTATTGCTTACGTACCTCAAGTTAATTTTTTCAATGATGGCAAACTTGGCGATATTTTGAGGGCACATCATAGCGAGAAAGATATTTCTGATGAAAATATTTATAAAGCTTGCAAGACAGCTGAGTTGCTCTCTCTAATAGATTCAGGTGGTGAATATCTATCAATAAATTGTTCTAATAATCTTTTGAACTTTAGTGGTGGGCAA
>CEUK01186366.1_pt1 | contig 10918 bp, 11 predicted proteins | sample 356451 | NCBI WGS metagenome assembly CEUK01 (sample SAMEA2622843, study PRJEB7988) | marine metagenome | isolation source: saline water (ENVO:00002010), including
GCACCATAGTTGTAAATTTAATTTAAAAAATCAACTAAACGTCAAATAGACGTTTATTATTTAATAAAATAGATTTTTTTCAAAAAAATAATCAAATTAAAATTTTAATCAGTTTCCGCTTTTTTTTCTTAAAATTTTATAAAAAAATCTTGGGAATAATCTATGGATAAGAACCCCCCATTTTTCAGCACCACCACTTATTATTTGGTGTTTTTCTTTTTGAACCCCTTTTATAATATCTGAAGCACATTTTTCTGCACTAATGCCTCCTTTTTGGTTGTTGTCTAATAGTCCATGTTTTTGACCGTCTCCTGAAAGTGCATTTTGTGAAATTTTTGTTAATACAAAGCCTGGGAAAACAATGCTTACATTAATGTTGTTTTTTTCTTCTTCTAATCTTAAAGATTCATAAAAACCAACAAGGGCAAATTTTGATGCAGAATAAGCAGAACGAAGAAAAAAACCAAACTTCCCAGACAAACTACTTATAGCAACAAAATGACCACCTTTTTGGTTTTGCATAACTGGGAGGACTGCTTTAGTTAATGCTACAGTCCCAAAATAATTAACCTCCATTAATTTCCTGTCAACTTCTAAAGTTGTTTTGGATGCTTCAGAACGTTGGCTTATCCCCCCGTTATTAATTAAAATATCAATTCTTTTGAATCGGTTTAAAATTGTATTTACAATTCTTTCAAAATCATCGGTTTTGGAAAGGTCTAAAACTTGACAAAACGTTTCTCCTGAGCATGAATTTGCAACTCTATTTAGTTCTTCTTCTCTTCTTGATGATAGAATAACTTTAGCACCTCTTTTTGAGTAGTTTATAGCTAAGGCTTCCCCTATCCCAGAAGAGGCGCCAGTTATCCAAACTACTTTATTAGCTAAATTACTCATTAGTAAAGATTTTTTGCTTTATCCGCAGAAACGGTAATTCCTTTTATAAAAGCTGAGCTAAAACCGTTGTGTTCCATTTCGTTTAATCCAGCTATTGTACATCCTTTAGGTGATGTTACTTTATCAATTTCATCTTCAGGATGTGTGTTGTTTTTAAGTAATAAAGATGCAGCACCTTTGGCTGTTTGAGCAGCCATTTTTAATGCTTCAGGGGCATGAAAATCTATTTCATTTCCACCTTGAGAGGCAGCTCTAATGGCTCTCAAGAAAAAAGCTATTCCACATGCACATAATGCTGTAGCTGAGGTCATTTTTTCTTCAATTATAACAGCAGTTTCACCAACATGATCAAACATGTCTTTTACAATTTCTAAATTGTCTTTCCATTTATTTTTTGTAGCAATGCAAGTCATGCTTTCTCTTATAGCTATTGCTGTATTTGGCATTGCTCGAACAATTGGAACTTCATTAATAAGTTGAGTAGAAATTTCTTCAATCTCAACACCTGACACTAATGAAATTATAAGTTTATTTGGTTTTATAGTTGTTTTTAATTCTTCTAAAACTTCATTTATTTTTTGAGGAAGTACTGCAATAACGATAACATCTGCACCATGAATAGCGTCAGTATTGTTGTTGAATACGTTATATCCTAAGGATTGTAAATCTTGAAGTTTTTTAATTCTTCTTCTTGATAAATTGAATTGATTGGGTTTGTAAACACCTGATTCTACTAACCCCTTTGCAAGTGATATTCCTAGGTTACCGGCTCCTATTATTGCTACTTTATTTTGCATTTTCTTGTGCTTTAGAAAAAACAAAGAAACGAGTTATAATTTAATTTTAACTATTTCCTGTATAACTTATCTTAAAATATCATTTATGAAATGGAATCAATAATGGATTGATTTACAATATTTGGTATGGTAACTTTTAAATTTGGATTTCTGTTCATTTCACGTTTTATTGCAAATATTGCTTGTTTATTTCTGGCCCAATTTCTTCTGCTAATGCCATTATTTACATCCCAAAATAACATGTTTCTAGCTCTATCACTGGCTTCATTTGTCCCATCCAAAGTTAGACCAAATCCTCCATTTGTAACTTCACCCCATCCTACGCCACCCCCGTTGTGGATACTTACCCATGTTGCTCCTCGAAAAGAATCACCAATTACATTTTGTATAGCCATATCTGCTGTAAAAGAAGAACCATCATATATGTTAGATGTTTCTCTAAATGGGGAATCTGTTCCTGAAACATCATGATGATCCCTTCCTAAAACTATGGGCGCTGAAATTTCTCCTGACTTAATAGCATTGTTAAAGGCTTCGGCAATTTTAATTCTACCTTCTGCATCAGCATACAATATTCTTGCTTGAGAACCAACCACTAACTTGTTTTCTTGGGCACCTTTTATCCATTGAATATTGTCTGCCATTTGTTGAGTAATTTCTTTTGGAGAGTTATCCATTAAATCTTCAAGAACTTTACAGGCAATTGAATCAGTCTTTTCTAAGTCTTTTGGATTGCCAGATGTGCATACCCATCTGAAAGGTCCAAATCCAAAATCAAAACACATTGGCCCCATAATGTCCTGAACATATGAAGGGTATTTGAAGTTTACACCATCTTTATCCATCACATCAGCTCCAGCCCTTGATGCTTCAAGTAAAAATGCATTGCCATAATCAAAAAAGTAAGTTCCTTTTTCTGTGTGTTTGTTAATAAATTTTGAATGCTCAATTAAAGATGTTTTAACTTTTTCTTTGAATAAATCGGGCTGTGAAGCCATTAAATGATTGGATTCTTCAAAGGATAAACCTTGAGGGTAATATCCTCCTGCCCATGGATTGTGAAGAGAAGTTTGGTCTGAGCCCAAATCTATATAGATATCCTCTTCATCAAATTTTCTCCAAACATCAATTATGTTACCATCATAGGCGATTGAAACTACTTCTTTATTTGAAACTGCATTTCTTACTCTGATACAAAGTTTATCTAAGTCGCTTATAACTTCATCAACCCAGCCTTGTTCATGTCTTTTATAAGTTGCTGCAGGATTTATTTCAGCTGTAACAGAGACGACTCCAGCAATATTTCCTGCTTTAGGTTGTGCGCCACTCATTCCTCCAAGCCCTGAAGTAACAAATAATTTCCCTTTGGTTCCTTTGTTATCTATTTTTCTACAAGCGTTTAATACGGTTATGGTAGTTCCATGAACAATTCCTTGAGGACCAATATACATGTAAGATCCAGCTGTCATTTGGCCATATTGAGTTACTCCCAAGGCATTAAATTTTTCCCAATCATCTTGTTTTGAATAGTTGGGGATCATCATTCCATTTGTAACTACAACTCTAGGTGCATTTGTGTGCGATGGAAATAAACCCATAGGATGTCCACTATACATTACAAGTGTCTGCTCATCAGTCATCTCTGATAAGTACTTCATTGTAAGTAAATATTGAGCCCAATTTTGAAAAACAGCACCATTTCCACCATATGTTATTAATTCTTCTGGATGTTGAGCGATGGCATGATCTAGATTGTTTTGAATCATAAGCATAATAGATTTTGCTTGATTTGATTCACCAGGATACTCGTCAATAGGTCTTGCATAAATATCATATTCAGGTCTGAAACGATACATATATATTCTGCCATAATTATTTAGCTCATCTAGAAATTCTTTAGATAAAATTTTATGCTGTTTTTCTGGAAAATAACGAAGAGCATTTTGAATAGCTAATATTTTTTCCTTCTTGGATAGAATTTTTTTTCTAACAGGTGCGTGACTAATAGATTGATTTAGTTCTTTTTTAATAGGAAGGTCATTTGGTATACCAGCCTTTATTAAAGATTTGAAATCCTTCATTTTTTTCTTATTTGATCTGTTTTTATGTCGTAACCATAAGGGCAGTGTTTGCATTGGTTTTTACAGCAAAACCCTCTATTTAAATGGTGTTTTTCAGTGAATACTATATAGCCTTCTTTAGAGTAGTAAAATTCATCACTACTTAGTTTGTTTCTTTTTGAAGAACTAAATTGAAAATTACTCATTAGAACAAATTTATATGGTTATTTCATAAGATTTAGCTTATTTACAAGCAATCTTAAAAAAAAATCATGCAATAAGAGAGAATGTTGAATAATAAATTTAGCTACATTTGACGCTCAAATTAAAATTTATTATGTCAAATTAACATTAATTAAAATGTCAGATTTTAAAAATCAAATTGAAAATTTTTTAGAAAGTGTAAAAGCTAGAAATAATAATGAACCTGAATTTATGCAGGCTGTTGAAGAAGTTGCTGAAACAGTAATTCCTTTTATTGAAGATAATCCAAAATATAAAGAAGCTAAAATTTTAGAAAGAATTGTTGAGCCAGAGAGGGTGCTGCAATTTAGAGTACCTTGGTTAGACGATAATGGTGATGTTCAAATTAATAGAGGATTTAGAGTTGAATTCAATTCAGCTATAGGGCCTTATAAAGGTGGTTTAAGGTTTCATCCTTCAGTTAATTTGTCAATTTTAAAGTTTTTAGGATTTGAACAAGTTTTTAAAAATTCACTAACCACTCTTCCAATGGGTGGAGGAAAAGGGGGGTCTGATTTTGACCCTAAAGGTAAATCAGATAATGAAGTAATGAAGTTTTGTCAATCATTTATGACAGAATTATCAAGACATATTGGTCCAAATACTGATGTTCCAGCAGGAGATATTGGAGTAGGTGGAAGAGAAATAGGATACATGTTTGGTCAATACAAAAGATTAAGAAATGAATTTACTGGAGTTTTAACTGGTAAAGGAATTAATTGGGGAGGTTCTTTGATTAGACCTGAGGCGACTGGATATGGTACTGTTTATTTTGCCGCTGAGATGCTTAAAACAAAAGGGGATAGTTTTGAGGGTAAAACTGTAGCTATTTCTGGTTCAGGAAATGTAGCTCAATTTGCTTGTCAAAAAGCTACTGAATTAGGAGCAAAAGTGGTTACGTTAAGTGATTCAAAAGGTTATATTCATGATCCAAACGGAATTGATGCTGAAAAACTGGCGTGGGTTATGGATTTAAAGAATAATAGGAGAGGAAGAATAAAAGAATATGCCGATCAATTTGATGGTGTAACTTTTAATGAAGGAGCTAAGCCTTGGGATGTCGCTGTTGATGTTGCATTGCCTTGTGCTACTCAAAATGAGCTTGATGAAAATCATGCTAAATCTCTTGTTGGTAGTGGTTGTGTTTGTGTGGCTGAAGGGGCAAATATGCCTTCTACACCTGAAGCAATTGCCGTTTTTGCTTCAAATAAAATCTTGTTTGCGCCTGGTAAAGCGTCAAACGCTGGTGGTGTTGCTACTTCTGGGTTAGAAATGTCACAAAACTCTTTAAGATACAATTGGACAGCCAAAGAAGTTGATGATAAGTTACATGGAATAATGTTGTCTATACATGAGCAATGTGTTAATTATGGTAAAGATTCTGATGGGTATGTTGATTATGTTAAAGGAGCTAATATTGCAGGTTTTGTAAAAGTTGCTGATGCAATGATTGATCAAGGTATAGTTTAATCTTTTGATATGTACGGAGAAATTAAAAGTTTTTTAGCGGATGAGCTTCAGAATGTATCTGACGCTGGCCTATTTAAAAAGGAGCGAATTATAACTTCCCCACAAGGTGCTGATGTTAAGGTTGGAGATGGAAATGAGGTGGTTATAATGTGTGCTAATAATTACTTAGGTCTTTCATCTCATCCTGATGTTATTGATGCTGCTAAAGAGTCCTTAGATACTCATGGTTTTGGGATGTCTTCTGTAAGATTTATTTGTGGCACACAAGATATACATAAGGAGTTAGAAAATAAGATAGCTAATTTTTATAAAACTGAAGACACTATTTTATATGCTGCAGCTTTTGATGCTAATGGTGGTTTGTTTGAGCCATTATTTGGTCCTGAAGATGCTATAATTTCTGACGAACTTAATCATGCTTCTATTATTGATGGTGTGCGACTTTGTAAAGCTAAAAGGTATAGATATAAACATAGCGACATGTCTGATTTGGAAGCTCAATTAATTGAATCTCAGTCTCAAAGACATAGAATTATAGTTACTGATGGAGTGTTCTCTATGGATGGTGATATAGCTAAAATGAATGAAATTTGTGATTTAGCAGATAAGTATGATGCTATGGTTATGTCTGATGAGTGCCATTCTGCGGGTTTTATTGGTAAAACAGGAAGAGGAGTTCCAGAATATCATAATGTAATGGATCGTGTAGATATAGTAACTGGAACTTTAGGAAAGGCTCTTGGTGGTGCTATGGGTGGATATACAACTGGGAAAAAAGAGGTTATTGAAATGCTACGTCAACGTTCAAGACCTTATTTGTTTTCTAATTCTTTGGCTCCTTCTATTGTTGGTGCAGCCAATAAAGTTTTTGATATTCTTTCTTCAAGTACAGAACTTAGAGATAAGTTAGAGGAGAACACTAATTATTTTAAGTCTAAAATTATTGAAGCTGGTTTTGATGTTAAAGAAGGTGATTCACCAATTGTTCCAATAATGTTATATGATGCTGCTCTTTCTCAAAGTTTTGCAGATAAGTTATTGGAAGAAGGGGTTTATGCTATTGGTTTCTTTTATCCTGTTGTACCTAAAGGAAAAGCTAGGATAAGAACACAGATTTCTGCAGCTCATGAAAAGCATCATTTAGACAAAGCAATAACTGCTTTTATCAAAGTTGGAAAAGAACTTGGTGTAATTGCATAATATTTTTGAAGAAAAAATATCCATAGCAGATTGTTAGTATCAAAATTAAATTATATCTTCGCACCCCATTAAACAAAATTACAGGTAAAGTGAGTCATTTAAGTTATAAAACCGTATCTGCTAACAGTGAGACAGTAAACAAAGAATGGTTACTAGTTGATGCTGAAGGCCTAACATTAGGAAGAGTTGCAAGTAAAATTGCTTCTTTAATTAGAGGAAAACACAAAGTTGATTTTACTCCTCATGTTGATTGTGGTGATAATGTTGTTGTTATCAATGCAGAAAAAGTTCAACTTTCAGGAAATAAATGGGAAGCGAAAGAGTACATCAGACATACAGGTTATCCTGGAGGTCAAAGAAGTATGAATGCATCGACTTTATTAGCAAAACATCCTGAAAGACTTATAGAAAAAGCTGTTAAAGGTATGTTGCCTAAAAATAAATTAGGGAGAAAACTTTACGGAAACTTGTATGTATATGTTGGTGCTGAGCATGATCAAGAAGCTCAAAAACCAAAAAAAATAAAACTTAATTAATTTTAGATGTCTGTAATCAATAAACTAGGAAGAAGAAAAGCATCTGTTGCAAGAGTTTACCTTAAAGAAGGTAAAGGTAAAATCACAATCAATAAAAGAGATCACAAGGATTATTTTACTACTGATGTTCTTCAATACAAAGTGTTTCAACCTTTTGAATTAACTGATACAAAAGGTAAATATGATGCAACTATTAATGTTAATGGAGGTGGAACAACTGGTCAAGTTGAAGCAATTAGATTAGGTATTTCTAGAGCTTTAGTTGATATTAATCCAGATTATAAACCTTTATTAAAAGCTGAAGGTTTAATGACAAGAGATCCAAGAATGGTTGAAAGAAAAAAACCAGGACAACCAAAAGCAAGAAAGAAATTTCAATTTAGCAAAAGATAATTTTACAAAAGAGCGTTTTTTTAAACGTTGTTTAGTATCTAAGATTTATAGATCGTTAATCGCTACTATTAATCTGCTGAAAATAGAAACAGTTAAAAGAAAGTAAACAAAAAAATGGCAAAAGTAACCTTTGAAGAAATGTTAAATGCGGGAGTGCATTTTGGACATTTAAGAAGAAAGTGGAATCCAGCAATGGCACCTTATATCTTTGATGAGAAAAAAGGAATCCACGTAATTGATTTAAATAAAACTATCCAAAAAGTTGGTGTAGCTTCTGATGCAATGCGTCAGATTGCAAAATCTGGAAGAAAAATCCTTTTTGTTGCGACTAAAAAACAAGCTCAAGAAATTGTTGAGAAAAAAGTCGGTGAAGTTAACATGCCTTACATCACTGAAAGATGGCCTGGTGGAATGTTGACAAATTTTAAGACTACAAGAAAAACAGTGAGAAAAATGTCATCTATTGATAAGATGATGAAGGATGGAACTGCTGAAACTATTTCAAAAAGAGAAAGATTACAACTTTCAAGACAAAGAGAAAAAATGGGTAAAGTATTTGGAAGTATTTCAGATATGAATAGACTTCCTGCTGCAATTTTTATTGTTGACATCAAAAAAGAGCATATAGCTCTTGCAGAGGCAAGAAATTTAAATATTCCTGTATTTGCTATGGTTGATACAAATTCAAGTCCAAAAAATATTGATTTTGTAATTCCTTCAAATGACGATGCAACAAAATCTATTGAACTTATTGTAGGTTTAATGTGTGATGCAGTTAAAGAAGGACTTGGTGAAAGAAAAGCATCTAAAGAAAAAATAGCTAACGAAAAAAGTAAAGCTGAAGCAGCTGAAAAAGAGAAAGCTGAAGCAGCTGAATAATTTTAATATATAATTTTTTAAGTAATGGGAATAACTGCTAAAGAAGTTAACGAGCTCAGAAAAAAAACTGGAGCTGGTATGATGGATTGTAAAAAAGCTCTTCAAGAGTCTAATGGAGATTTAGAATCAGCGATTGATTTTTTGAGAAAAAAAGGTCAGAAAATTGCTGCTAAAAGAGGAGATAGAGATGCAACTGAAGGATTAGTTTTAGCCAAATCTACTGAAAACGGATCTATTGGAGTGTTATTGTGTTTAAATTGTGAAACTGATTTTGTTGCTAAAAATGATGACTTTAGTCGACTAGCAAATACAATTTTAGATCTTGCTATTGAATCAAATGTTAATTCAAAAGATGCATTGTTACAATTAAATTTTTCTGATTCATTTACTGTTGGTGAAAAAATAACAGAACAAAGTGGTGTTATTGGTGAAAAAATTGAAATCTCTTCATTTGAAAAAATTGAAGCAGTAAGAGTAATTGCTTACAATCACCCAGGAAATCAAATTGCATCCTTAGTTGGATTAACTGTTGATGCTGAAGATGAGGGTAAACAAGTAGCTATGCAGGTAGCTGCAATGAATCCTATAGCATTAGATCAAGATTCAGTTTCTCAAGAAATAATTGATAGAGAAATTGAAGTTGGTAAAGATTTAGCTATTCAAGAAGGAAAGCCTGAAGAAATGGCTGAAAAAATTGCTAAAGGAAGGTTAAATAAGTTTTTTAAAGAGACAACTTTGTTGAATCAAGCATTTATTAGAGATAATAAAAAGTCAGTCAAACAATTTTTAAAGGATACAAATCCTGACCTTAGTGTTACAGATTTTAAAAGACATTCCTTATCCATTTAAAATAACTTAATTATATTTAGAGAGCTTTTTAGCTCTCTTTTTTTTGCAAAAAAAAATAAAAAAATGAAATATAAAAGAATTCTTCTCAAACTAAGCGGTGAAGCCTTAATGGGTCAAAAACAATTTGGTATTGATAACAATAGATTGGTTCAATATGCAAAAGAAATAAAAGAAATTTCTGATTCTGGAGTAGAAATTGGAATTGTCATTGGAGGAGGTAATATTTTTAGAGGAGTTCAAGCTGAACTTGGCGGAATGGAAAGAACACAAGGAGACTACATGGGAATGTTGGCGACAATGATTAATAGTATGGCTCTACAAGCTGCTCTTGAATCTGTTGGTGTTGATACCAGGCTTCAATCAGCTATTGAAATGAAGCAGATTTCGGAACCTTTCATTAAAAGAAGAGCAGTAAGGCACCTTGAAAAAGGAAGAATTGTGATTTTTGGGGCAGGAACAGGTAATCCTTATTTTACAACTGATTCTGCAGCTTCTTTAAGAGCTATTGAAATTGATGCAGATGTTATTTTAAAGGGAACTAGAGTTGATGGTATTTATACAAGTGATCCTGAAAAAGATTCAAGTGCGACTAAATATGATTCATTAACTTTTGATCAGGTATATGATATGAAATTAAATGTTATGGATATGACAGCGTTTACTTTATGTCGAGAAAATAATGTTCCCATTATTGTTTTTAACATGAATGAATCTGGTAACCTAAATAAAGTAATTAACGGAGATAAAATAGGTACATTAGTAGCTTAAATAATATAAAATTATGTCAGAAGAAGTAGATATGATTCTAGAAGAATCAGAAACAGGTATGCAAAAAGCGATTTCCCATTTAAATCAGCAGTTGAGTAAAGTAAGAGCTGGTAGAGCAAATCCATCCATGTTAGATACTGTAAAAGTCGATTATTATGGTGCGCCAACCCCTCTCTCTCAAGTTGCAAATGTAAGTACATTAGACTCTCGAACTTTAACTGTACAACCATGGGAAAAAGCCTTGTTAGATGAAATTACTAAAGCCATAATAAATGCTAATCTTGGTTTAAATCCTCAGAATAATGGAGAATTAATTATTATTTCTGTCCCTGTTTTAACAGAAGATAGAAGAAAAGATTTAGTAAAAAAGGCTAAGTCTGAGGGTGAGCATGCTAAAGTGGGGGTTAGAACTCAAAGAAAAGAGGCAAATGATATGGTAAAAGGATTAAAAGATGAAGGTTTTGGAGAGGATGCTATAAAAGATGCGGAATTAGAGGTCCAGAATTTAACAAATAAATACATTTCTAAAATTGATGAATTAGTTTCTAACAAAGAAACTGATATAATGAAAGTGTGATTTTTCTTATTAAAATTAGGAATTATCCAAAAATCTTTACAGATTTGGGACGTACAAAAATTAATTTATAAATTAAAAATAATAAAAATGAAAAAATTATGGATTCTTCCTCTTGCTGCTATGTTATCAGTAGCAAGTTGTGATTCAGCAGAAACTGCTGGTGATGATAAATCTGGAACTGAAGCAACTACAGGTGCAGCTGAAGGTGGTGATGCACATTCTCACGATGGTGGTGATGCACATTCTCAC